>Ga0190361_1000394_pt1 | contig 17648 bp, 19 predicted proteins | sample 48721845_MG_FD_161273 | JGI IMG/M metagenome (GOLD analysis project Ga0190361, IMG submission 161273) | Hydrothermal vent microbial mat bacterial communities from Southern Trench, Guaymas Basin, Mexico - 4872-18-4-5_MG | ecosystem: Environmental > Aquatic > Marine > Hydrothermal vents >... | reverse complement strand
ATCCGCTTAGGCGGAAAAGCTCAGGAAAAATGCTGTTTTGCCCTCCTGGTTTCTATTTTACAAATTTTAATGGTTCTGTTACATATAAATCTAATATTAAATATCATAATTTAAACTAGGAGGTGAATGATGGCGAAAGTTTACTACGATAGAGATGTTAGTTTGGATATCTTAAAGAGGAAAACCGTAGCTATCATCGGTTACGGAGCACAAGGAAGAGCCCACGCTCTGAATTTAAGAGATTCTAAAATTAAGGTGTTAGTAGCAGAGCTTAAAGGGAGTACCAATTATCAGCAGGCAAAGAAAGATGGATTTAACCCTCTATCTGCTTACCAAGCTTCCAAGGAGGCAGAAGTTATCCATATTCTTACCCAAGATAATGTTCAACCTAAGGTTTACAAAGAAGAGATTGAACCTAACTTAGTTAAAGGGAAATCTATAGGTTTTTCGCATGGATTTAATATTCATTTTCATCAGATAGTTCCTCCTCCTTTTGTTGATGTGTATATGGTAGCTCCTAAAGGTCCAGGAACATTGGTGAGAGAAATGTATTTACAGAAGAAAGGAGTCCCTTCTCTGGTAGCAGTTTATCAAGATGTTACCAAGAAAGCTAAAAAAATTGCTTTAGCTTATGCTAAAGCTCTTGGAAGTACTCGTGCAGGAGTAATTGAAACTACATTTAAAGAGGAAACCGAGACGGATTTGTTTGGAGAGCAAGTAGTTTTATGCGGAGGAGTTACTAAACTTATCCAAAAGAGTTTCGAGACTTTAGTTGAGGCAGGGTATCAACCAGAAGTTGCTTATTTTGAGTGCTGTCATGAATTGAAGTTAATTACTGATCTGATTTACTCCAGAGGTATAAAAGGAATGCGTGAGGTTATCTCTGATACTGCTGAGTACGGAGATTTAACACGAGGTAAAAGGATAATTAATGAGGAGATTAAAGAAGAGATGAGAAAAATTTTAGAAGAGATTCAGTCAGGTGAATTTGCTCGTGAATGGATTTTAGAGAATAAAGCAGGTCGTCCTGTTTTTAAAGCATTGAGGAAAAAAGAAGCTGAACACTTAATTGAAAAAGTTGGCAAAGCCTTAAGGAAAATGATGCCGTGGATAAAATAGTAATTAATAAAGCAAAATCATTTAAAGAAGCTCAAGAGTGGCAAAATAATTATTATATATCAAAACCAGTAAAAGAGAGATTATCCGATGTTCAGAGATGTAGAGAGAATTATTTTAAAATTAAAGGGATAAATGCGGGTAGAAAAAGATTACGAAGAATTTTTAGGGTTGTTAAACAAGTATCAGGTTAAATATTGTATTGCAGGTTCTTATGCGGTAGCAGTTTGGGGTTATCCTCGTTATACAAAAGATATTGATATTCTTATTGAACCTACAAAAGAGAATGCTAAAAAGATTATTTCAGCGATAAGAGAGTTTGGGATAAAGAGTCAAGATTTAACAGAGGAAGATTTTATTAAAAAAAATAGAGTTATTCAGTTAGGTTATGAGCCAGTAAGAATAGATATTTTAACTTCAGTGGAGGGGGTTTCCTTTTCTACAATATGGAGGAATAAAGTTGAAGATTTTTATGGTAAAGAGAAAGTTTATTTTGTTGGTTTAAAGGAATTGATAAGAATAAAAAAGAAAGTAGCTCGTCCACAGGATTTGGTTGATTTAGAGGAGTTGTTAAGAAGAAAAAAATGGAGGAAAAAGAAAAAGTAATTATTTTCGACACCACTTTAAGAGATGGTGAACAAGCTCCAGGAGCATCTTTAACTTCGGAGCAGAAACTAGAGGTGGCTTATCAACTTCAAAAGTTAGGGGTAGATGTTATTGAAGCAGGTTTCCCTATAGCTAGTCCTGATGATTTCCGAGGAGTAAATTTAGTGGCCAAAAATATTAAAAAGAGTATAATATGCGGGTTAGCAAGGTGCCTTAAGGAGGATATCCAAGCAGTTTATAAAGCTACCAAGCCAGCTAAGCTTGCCCGCATTCATATATTTCTAGCCACATCTAAAATTCATCTTAAATACAAGTTTAGAAAGGCTGAGGATGAGATTTTAAGTATAGCTAAGAAAGCTACTAGGTTTGCCAGGAATCTTTTTGAAGATATAGAATTCTCTCCAGAAGATGCTACTCGCACGGAAAGAGATTTTTTATATAAAATTATCGAAACAGTTATAAAGGAAGGAGCAAAGACTATAAATATTCCCGACACGGTAGGCTACAGTTATCCTCAAGAGATTTTTTCTCTTATAGAAGATATACTAAATAATGTTCCCAATATAAAAAAAGCAGTGATTTCTATCCATTGCCATGATGATTTAGGATTGTCAGTAGCTAATTCTCTTTCTGCAATTTTGGCAGGAGCTAGACAGGTTCACTGTACCGTCAATGGGATTGGGGAACGTGCGGGGAATGCTTCTTTAGAGGAGATTGTAATGATTCTCAAAACACGTAAAGATGTCTTCAAGCCTTTTTTCACTCAGATAAATACTAAAGAGCTTCTTCGTACTTCAAGATTGGTGAGCGCTCTTACAGGATTTGTTGTGCCTCCTAACAAAGCTATTGTAGGAGCAAATGCTTTTCGCCACGAATCCGGAATCCATCAGGATGCGATTTTAAAGAAAAGAATTACTTATGAAATTATTGATCCCAAAGAAGTAGGAGCTAGTCAAACTCAATTAGTTTTGGGTAAGCATTCTGGAAGACACGCTTTAGCTAAGAGATTAAGAGACTTAGGGTTTAAGCTGGAGGAGAAAAAAATCAATACTATTTTTAGAAAGTTCAAAGAACTCGCTGATAAGAAAAAGGAGATATTCGATGATGATCTTCTTGCTTTGGTGGAGGAGGAAATTCGCCAGAAGAAGAAGAAGTGGGAACTGGTTTCTGTAAGGATTGTTACGGGAACGGATATTACCCCATTAGCTATAGTGAAGATTAAACATAAAAAAGATGTATACCAGGCTAAATCTCAAGGGGATGGTCCTGTGGATGCTTGTTTTAAGGCGATTGATAAAATTACTAAGGTTAAGCCAAAGCTTCTAAATTATAAACTGGAAGCAATTACTCGAGGTAAAGATGCTCAAGGATTGGTTCGCTTAGAGATAAAGCTAAGAAATAAAGTTTTTTCTGGCATAGGGGCAAGTACGGATATTTTGGAAGCCTCAGTGAAGGCTTACTTAGATGCAGTAAATAAAGCTTTTTAAGGCATAGTGGAAAGTTGAAAATAAGTAAGGATTTTCCTAATGGCCAAACTAAATTCTTAGGACTAATTGGATTTCCTATAAAACATTCCCTCTCTCCTCAGATTCATAATTACCTCTTTAGAAAGTACTCCTTAAATTATATTTATGGCTGTTTTGAAGTTAGACATCTAAAAGAGGCAGTAAAGGGGCTTTTTAATTTAGGGTTTGTAGGTTTCAATGTTACTATTCCTTATAAGGAAAAGATTATTTCTTATCTCGATAGAGTAGATAAGGAAGCGGAAGTTATTGGTGCAGTAAATACAGTGAGAGTTAACGGTGAGGGTTTAGCAGGTTTTAATACTGACGGAAGGGGTTTTTTAAAAAGTTTAGAGAAGTTTAGTTTTACCCCTCAAGGAAAAGCAGTGTTAATTTTGGGAGCAGGCGGAGGGGCAAAAGCAGCAGCTACCTATTTGGCTAAGGCAAAAGTAAAGAGGATTGCTGTTTACGATATTATCTATAAAAAATCCATTTCCTTGAAAAATAGGATAGAAAAATTTTTCCCAAAAACAGAGGTAATAACCCTAAAAGAGAAAAAGGAGATATCTTTAAGAGAGTTTGATTTGGTAGTTAATGCTACCGGAGTGGGATTAAAGAAAGAAGACCCTTCTCCTATAAAATTAGAAGGAGCGAAAAAACATTTAGTTGTCTATGACTTAATTTACAATCCTTTGCTTACTTCTTTTCTTAAGGAAGCCAAGAAAAAAAAGCTTTTGGCTATAAATGGGTTGTGGATGCTTATATGGCAGGCTTTGGAAGCAGAAAAGATCTGGTTGGGAATAAATTTCTATAAAGAGGCTTCCACTATCTATCAAATATTAACTAGGTATCTGCGAAAATGTTAGTAGGGTTATTTGTTTTTATTTTAGGAAGTTGTGTAGGTAGTTTTTTAAATGTTTGTATCTACAGGATGCCTAGAGAAATTTCTATAGTAAAACCATTTTCCTTCTGTCCAAAATGCAAAGCTCCCATAAAGTGGTATGATAACATTCCTATCTTAGGATTCTTCCTCTTAGGGGGGAAATGCAGAAGCTGTAAAGAGCCAATTTCTCCTAGATATCCATTGGTAGAGGCTATTACCGCCAGCTTATTTTTAATTCTTTATATTAAGTTTGGTTTAAGTTTTTCCTTCCTAAAGTATATCTTATTTTTTTCTCTCTTGGTTGTTGTCTCTTTTATTGATATAGATTATCATGCTCTTCCTGTCTCTCTGTGTTTCATAGGAGTGAGTTTAGGGATAATTTTTTCTCTCTATGAAACTATCCATACCATAACTAAGTGGGGAGTAGTAAATATCTATACTCTTCCTATAGTTAAATCTTTAGTGGGACTAGTTGCAGGATTTGGTTTTACTTACGCTTTTAAGTTCTTTGGGGATATATTTATTAGTTTATATTTAGCATTTAGAAAGAAAGAATCCATCGAAGGTGAGAAAGAATCCTTAGGTTTAGGGGATGTAGATTTTATGGGGATGGTAGGAGTATTTTTAGGAGCAAAACTTACTATTTTAGCTTTTTTTCTTGCACCTTTCCTTGCTATTTTCTACTCTATTTTTGCCTTAATTTTTAAACGCTCCCATATAATTCCTTATCTTCCTTATCTTTCTTTAGCAAGTTTTTTATCTTTTGTAGTGGGAGATTTTATTTTAAATTTTTTGAAGTTTTAAGGAGGAAAATATGAGATTTTTAACTGGGGGAGAGTCGCATTCAAAAGCAATAGTAGCAATTTTAGAGGGCTTTCCTAAGGGAGTGAGAATAGATGAAAGGGTGATTAATCGAGAGTTAGAGAGGAGACAGCAAGGTTTTGGAAGGGGTAAGCGAATGCAGATAGAGAAAGATAGAGTAGAAATCATTTCTGGTTTAAGAAACAAGGTAACGCTAGGAAGTCCCATATGCATGGTGGTAGAAAATAGAGATCAAAAAATTTACCCACAAAAGAAAGACGAGTTATTACCTATTAGAGTCCCCCGACCTGGACATGGAGATTTAGCTGGTTCTCTTAAGTATGGAGAGAAAGATATAACCAATATCTTGGAGAGAGCTTCGGCGAGAACCACTGTTGCCTGGGTGTGCATAGGAAGTATCTGCAAACAACTCCTTTCCCAATTCAATATAAAAATAGCCAGTTTCGTAGTAAGTGTAGGAAAAATTTCCTCTTCTAAAAGACCCAAGAGTGTAGAAGAGATAATTAAAAAGACAAAAATATCCCTTCTTAACTGTATTGACAGAGGAGCAGAGAAAGCGATGGTAAAAGAAATAAGGAAGGCGGAAAGAGCAGGAGATACTTTAGGAGGAGTTGTAGAGATTTGGGCTCAAGGTGTACCACCTGGGTTAGGGAGTTTTATGCATTTAGATAGAAGGCTGGACGCAAAGATTGCCTTTTATTTAATGGGCCTTCCCGGAGTCAAAGGTATAGAGATAGGATTAGGATTTGAGTATGCTCGAAAGAGAGGCTCTTCCTCCCACGATGTAATCAGTTACTCTTCCCTTAAAGGTTTTTATCGCAAGACCAATAACTGTGGAGGCATCGAAGCAGGCATTTCCAACGGCCAGCCTATAGTGGTCAGGGTAGCGATGAAACCTATTTCTACCTTAAGAAAACCTCTTGATTCAGTAAATCTCTTAACTAAGAAGAGGGAGAAAGCGCCGGTGATTCGTTCTGATATTTGTGCTATAGTTCCCCTCGGGGTAATTGGAGAAAATATGCTGGCTATAGCTTTGGGGGAACTATTTTTAGAAAAATTTGGAAATGATTCCCTAAGAGAGATAAAGAAAAATTACAGAAATTATCTGAAAACCTTATAAACTCTATCCTCTATATATAGTAGGTCTCTCTCCCTACCTCAAAATATTCTATTTTCCTCACTTTTCTACTTAATCTCTTCTTGACACTTATTTTGAAAAGTAATTTAATTTAACTGTAATTAAAGTATACCAAGGTGTATCAGGAACCATTAAAAATAATCTAGTTATGGTAAAAAATAAGTACTACAGCGCTAAAGAAGCAGCAGAACTCTTAGGGATATCTAAACAGACCCTTCTCAGGTACGAGAAAAGGGGTATCTTTCCTAAGCCTAAGAGGAATCTGGTTAATGGGTGGAGAGAGTATACGGAAAGCGACTTAAATAGACTAAAAAAGATTTTAGGTAGAATATGAAAACCTATAGGTTAGGAGAGTTAATTTTTATCGGGGGAGTATTTATTGGTTCTGTATTTAGTTTCTCTTTGACTATCTATGGATTTGAGAAGGATTCTATAGTAGCCCAGCAAGCTTCTTACTTCCGTAATCCCTTTCTTACTCCTCAAGAAGAGGAGTTTTTCCGAACCCACAAAAGAAAGGTTATTGACTATTTAGCTCTCTCAGGGATTATCTATTCTCCTCAAAATGCTTATGCGATCTTTCAGGGCAGAATACTTAAAAAAGGAGATATTTTAGATAAAAAGAGGATTGTCGATATTACTCCTAAAGAGGTAATTTTAGAAGATAATAAAGGTAAACAGTATCTAGTAAGAGTCAAAAAATGAAGATTTTTACTATACTTTTATTTACATTTCTCCTATTTGTAAATGCTCCTTATCCTATCTTCTCTCAACACGAAGAAGTTCCTCTAAATCAGCAAAAAAAACTTTCTTCCCAGGAAGTAAAAGAAGAAGAGGCAGAAAAAGAGAGTCAGCAAGAGAATAAAGAACCAATTAAAGAGAAGACACAGCAGCCTCCTCAACCTAAGTCTATTTTAGAGATTAAAGGAATAGAGGAACAAGAGGGTCTTTATTCTCTAGAGCTGAAAGATGTAGAGTTAGCTGATTTTTTTAGAGTGGTTGCTCACAACTACCATCTCAATATCTTAGTAGACGAAGAGGTTAAAGGTAAGATTACTGCTAGTTTAACTAATGTAACTTTAGAGGAAGCATTAGAAAGGATTGTAGAGGCTAACCATCTTGTTCTAGAGAAGAAAGGTAATATTATAATAATAAAGCCCAATTTGATTACAAAAGTTTTTGTCCTTAAGCATATCGAAGCTAAGAGAGTTCTAGAAGGGGAAAGTGATGAGAAAGAGAGCAAGTCCGCTGCCATTCATACTCTTCTATCCGATCAAGGAAAGATTTTCTTAGGTAAGCAGTCAAACTCTCTTATAGTCACTGATCATCCAGCTAATGTAGAAAAAATAATGGTATACTTAAAGAGTATTGATAAGGGGATGAGTAGTAGAGTATTTAAACTTAAATATATAAGTGCTAAAGATATAGTAGAAGAGAAAGAGGATGAAAAAAAGAAAGAGTCTTCTAAATAAGAGTATAGCTACTTTTTTTAGTAGTTTATTATTTCTATTTTTTTCTTTACTATTTACTCCTTTAAGTTATTCAGGGGTTGCCTCGGAAATAAATTCTCTTCTTTCCAGTGAAGGCAAGATTCTTTTTGGAGAAGAACCTAATTCTATATTAGTTATTGACTATCCAGAGAATCTAAGAAGAATTGAGGAATATTTGAAAATGGTGGATACTCCTCCTAAACAAGTGCTTATTGAGGCTAGAGTTGTGGAGGTAAAGCTTCAAAAAGAAAATGCTTTAGGAATTAATTGGCAAGCTTTTGCAAAAAAGAATGGGTTTGAATTAGGTCAGTTTAAGATAGCTTCGAGCACATCTGGTCCTTTAGAGCAACAAATTCCTTACAAATCTACCAACTATCCTCCAGGAAGTACTTCTGCCGAAGATCCTTTTACTATTACTATCTTTGATGATAATATTAATATTGTTCTTAAGGCACTAGCTAGCTCTTTTGATACTAACATCTTATCTGCTCCTAGGGTTACTACTGTAAATAATCGTCCTGCAGAAATTAAAATTATTGAGAAACTTCCTTGGGCAGAACCTGAGGTGGATATGAATGAGTTTGGTATCGCTGTAAGTTGGAATATCAACTTTGAAGAAGTAGGAATAAGTCTTAAGGTTACTCCTACTATCACTGATGATGGAAAGATTTCTATGGAGATTCATCCCGAAGTTAGCGAGAAAGTTGATGATTATCAGCTTACTGTAGTTCAGGGAAGCACAGAAATTCCTTACACTGTTCCCGTAATTGATACCCGTACTGCTGATACTAAAGTAGTTATTGGTAATGGTCAAACTCTTATAATTGGAGGATTAATTAAGGAAAAAACTACCTCAGGTGTAAGCAAGGTTCCTTTTTTGGGGGATATTCCTGGGTTAGGTTGGTTTTTTAAAAGCAAGAAGGATACTAAAGATAAGACAGAACTTTTAATTTTTGTTTCCCCCACTATAATTACTCCCCAGGTAGTTGCTCGGATGGGGAAGAAGGAAAACTTAGGTATAGGAAGATGGTATATGGAAGAGAGAAGAAAAGAGGAAAAGATATTAGAGAACAAGGAAGGTGAGGAAGAGAAACTCCTTTCTAGGGTTAACTCTTTAGAAAAAAAACTGAAGGAGATAATTAAAAAACGTAAAATCTTAGAGAATAAAATCTTTTGATTCTTTCTAAACTCAATTTCTAACATGGATAATAATAAATTAAGAAAGAGAATTGGGGAGATTCTTATGGAGCAAGGTTATATTACCTCTGCTCAGTTAGAAGAGGCTTTGGAAGAACAGAAAATAACTGGAGAAAAACTCGGAGAAATTATGATAAGAAAAGGATGGATTTCTCAGGAAGTATTGAATCAAGCTTTAGCCAATCAAGCAGGCGTAAGTACTTTTGATTTATCTACCTATATTATTGATCCTGAAGTAATCAAACTAATTCCTGAAGAAGTAGCTACCAAATATAAAGTTGTTCCTGTGTTTAGAATAGATAATACTTTAACTGTTGCAATGGTCGATCCTAATAACGTTTTCGTTATCGATGAGCTTAGCCGGATAACTGGGTGTATAATTGAGCCGGTCTTAGCTGATGAGATTGCTATCCGTAAAGCCCACGATCAATACTATGGAGGTGCAGGAACTATTCAAGAGATTATTTCTAGTATCGATAAGGAAAAATTAGCTGAGGGAGAGAAACTGGGAGAAGAAGCTCCTATAGTTAAGTTGGTAAACATGTTGATTGTAGAGGCAGTTCAATCTAACGCTTCAGATATTCATATTGAACCAGAAGAAAAATTTATGGGAGTGCGTTACCGTATCGATGGAATATTAAGACGACGTACCTTTCTTCCCAAAGATCTTCAGCCAGCGGTCATCTCCCGTCTTAAGATAATGTCTGGTTTGGATATTGCGGAAAAAAGAATTCCTCAGGATGGAAGAATCATTATGAAGGTAGCTAACAAAGACATTGATTTCCGTGTTTCTACCTGTCCTACCGTTCATGGTGAGAATATAGTTTTAAGGATTTTAGACAAAAGTAGTGTAAATATTGGTTTAGAAAAGTTAGGCTTTCCTCCTCGGGAACTGGAGTTATTTAAAGAACTTATCTTTCAACCTTACGGAATAATTTTAGTTACCGGTCCTACAGGAAGTGGAAAAACTACTACTCTTTACTCTGCTTTACAAAAAATAAACCGGGAGGAAGTAAATATTATGACGGTAGAAGATCCTGTAGAGTACCAGTTTCCTCGTATCCGCCAAGTACAGGTAAATGTAAAAGCAGGACTTACCTTTGCTAGTGCCTTACGTTCTTTTTTGAGGCAAGATCCGGATGTGATAATGGTAGGAGAGATTAGAGATTTAGAGACTGCTGAAATTGCTGTGCAGGCAGCATTAACCGGGCACTTAGTTTTATCTACTCTTCATACCAATGATTCTCCTTCAGCATTTACTCGGTTGATAGATATGGGAGTAGAGCCGTTTCTGGTTTCTAGTTCTTTATTAGGAGTTTTGGCACAGAGGTTGGTGAGGAAGGTTTGTTCTAAATGTAAAGAGGAGTATACCCCTTCTTCTGCTTTAATCAAGGATTTAGGTTTAGAGGGTAAGGTTTCTGAGTCAATTAAATTTGTAAAAGGAAGGGGGTGTAAGCTCTGTAATAGCTCAGGGTATAAAGGTAGAATTGGTATTTTTGAGCTTCTTAAAGTTACTCCTAAAATTCAGGAGCTTGTTTTAAGTAGAGCTTCTGCTGATGATATTGGTAAGGTAGCTCATCAGGAAGGAATGAGAAGTTTAAGAGAAGCAGCAATAGATAAATTATTAGAAGGAGTAATCACTCCTGAGGAGGTAATGCGAGTAACCCAGTCTTTAAAAAAATAGAAAAACAGTTGAAAAGAGATAACTTCTATTGTATAATGTAGGTGTGGGAAATTTAAAAAGGAGGTGATTAATGAAAAAAGGGTTTACTCTTGTTGAATTGATCGTTGTCATTGCTATCATAGCTATCTTAGCAGCAGTAGTAGCTCCTCAAGCTTTTAGAGCTATTGAGAAGGGAAAAGTTTCTGCTTTATTAGGAGATTATAAGTCTATAAAGACTGCAACTATGGCTTTGTATGCAGATACTAACAGTTGGCCTGCCAATGGAGGTAACGGTCAAGATTTAGTTTACAATGCCAGTGGTATATCAGGATGGGATGGTCCTTATCTTGAGAAATGGCCTGGGCAGAATCCTTTTGGAGGGACATATACGATTAACAATGAGAGTGCTACCCGAGACTGGGATGGTGACGGTTCTAATGATGATGCAGTGGTCCTTCAGGCTACCAATATTAGCAATACTCAGTTTAATAGAATAGATAATCAAATAGATGGTGGAGACGGAGCAGCTAATGGAAGTATGCGCTATAATGCTGCCAATAGTCGTGTAGATATGCTTCTTTCTCTGAAATAATTCCGTTTTTCTAAAAGGGAGTGGTGGGAGGGTATTTATTAATCTTTCCTTTAGTATTTCCTACCCAGTGGTCAAATTTGATTTGCAAAAGTTCCTTTTTTAAGTTATTATTTAAGTAGAAAAGATGAGAAGAAATAGTTTTACTCTCATTGAAATGATTGTGGTTATCCTTATTATTGGTATTTTTACTGCTGTGGTTGGTGTATCTTTCACTATGATTGAAAGTAGACGTTTAAAAAGCGAGGTTAATCGATTAGTGGCCGATCTTCAATGGGCAAGAGAATTAGCAGTAACCCAACACAAGGATTATAAAGTTACTTTTGATCGTACCCAAAATACATATACTATTACTGATATAAATAATAACCCACTTCCTTCAAGGATCAATCCTGTAAGATTAAGTGTAAATATCCAAACTTCTCCTAACAGAATAGAGTTCCATTACCCTTCAGGTACAGCAAGTGTGTATCCTGCTATTCAAGATTCAATTGTTCTTACACTAGGGTCTAGAAGTTCCCGTCTTGATATCTTTGAGGATACAGGATATGTTGGTTTTCATACTTCTTCTTCTTGTTTTATTGCTACCGTAGTATATAACTCTTTAGAAGTTAGAGATAGAGAAAAGTTGTTAGTGCTGTATACCCTCAGAGATAAGTACTTGGGGTCCAGTGAGATAGGGAAAAGATTGATAGATTTGTATTATGATCTAAGCCCCCCAATTGCTAATTATATCAAAAGTAGAAGATGGATGAAAAACACAGTGAGAGTTTTTTTAGATACTTTAGTGTGGTTATGTAAAAATGTTATATTCCATTAACAGGAGAAAATATTTTACTTTAATAGAAATAGCAATTTCTATCACTCTCATCTTAATTATAGTACTTTTTATGATGAGCGTATTTTCTCAAGGATACAGATATATGCATAAGACGAAGATGCACGCTATTGCCTGTTTCCTTGTCCAGGAAAAGTTGGAAGACTTCTCCAGTGGAAGCGCACATCCAGAATTGTTTACTACTCCTAATCCTGGGGTTCCTTGTCCTCCTAACTGTAAAGTAGTGCCCCCTGATGAAATTAGATCCTCAGTAAGTGGATTCTCAAGTTTTGATAGAGAGGTAGAGGTTACGTGTCCTTACTTAGGATTTAATAATTTAGCTAAGGTAGAGGTTACTGTCTTTTGGCAGGGAGAAAGCGGGGAAAGGTCTCTTAAGGTTGATACTCTAATAGCTAATTTCCAATAATAAAAATCATGAATAATAAGAGAAAAGTATTTACCTTAGTCGAAGTATTAGTAGGTATTGCTGTATTTGGATTAATTATGAGCGCGGTAGCTAGTTTAGTTATTTCTTCTCAGGAAGCATGGGGAAAACAGAGTGCTAATACAATTTTAATTCAAGAAGGACGTTGGGCACTTGAGATGATAAGTAGCGAGATACGATCTGCACGTGCCTCTACCATTAAGACTTCCGGTTTTTGGCCTTCTAGCTTAAATGGTAAGAGGATTGAGTTTGTTGATCGAAGTGGGACACGAATAAGATATCAACGTGATAGAGTAGGAGGTACATTTACTAATGAGTTAATAAGAAGGGAAAAAATTGGGTTTTTTTGGGGTCCTAAGAGTAAGCTTTCTATATTTGTTGTGGATAACCCTGGAAATGGAGATATTTTTACTAACGCCAGTGGATTAGTTACCATCTTTCTTACTCTAAGACCATTCCCTACCAGAGGTGAGGGGAGAGGTAATAGAAACTTTTCTTTAAGGACAATGGTTAGAGCCAGAAATCCCTAATGAATACGCAGGCTTTAATATTTACTGTATTTATGATAGCTTTAGTAGCTATTATAGGGATAGGTCTTTGGAATCTCTGGGAACCGGTACTTCAAATACATTCTCTTCATCAAGAGAATTTAATAGCTTTTTATCTTGCTCAGGCAGGGATTGAGAGAGCAAAAGTAGAGGTTCTAAATAATGTAAATCTATCAGGAACATCTTCTTGGTTTACTGATTTAGACCCTGACCCTAGTGATAGCTATCAGTTAAGATATCGGTTCCGAATACAATCAGGAGGGGCAGATAAGAGAATTTTAAGAGGTGATGGTCAGATATTTGATACCAATCGCTCTCAAGTTATTGCTTTTCGTCAGATTAACGTTACCGTTAATGGAATTCTAGATACGGATGGGGATGGCAAAGATGACGATAATAAGGGAGGTATAGTGTCTGACTCTTGGTTTGAATCTTAATCATCAGTAAAAGATAAAATGCAATCATATTTCTACACTGCTAGAGATGAGCGAGGAAAAATAGTTAAGGGAGTAATCTCTGCCTTGGATGAAGTAGATTTAGCCAACAAAGTCTCTAATTTAGGGTATTTTCTTACTGATTTTAAACTTTCAAGAGAAGGAGAAAGACTTTCTAAAAGTACTTTTGGTAAGCTTAGTTCTAAAGAGGTTTTGGATATAACTATTCAGTTAGCTACTCTCATTGATGCTGGGGTACCTCTTCTTCAAGCTCTGGATAATCTTAGTAAAGATGCAAAAAGTGAGGGGAGTAAAAGAGTGATCTCTGATATTCGCTTTCGCGTAGAGAGCGGCACTTCTTTACAGGATGCACTTTCTATTTACCCTCATACTTTTTCCAAGTTGTATACCGCTATTGTAGGAGCTGGGGAAGCAACAGGTAAGCTATCTCAAGTTCTTACTGAGCTTGCAGGAGTTTTAGAATGGCAGATGGATTTAACAGGTAAAATAAAAGAAGCGTCTATTTATCCTATCATTCTTTTTGTGGTAATGATAGGTGTTTTAGCATTACTTACTGGAGTTGTAATTCCTAAATTTGAACCTATATTTGAACAGTTAAGTACTGCTTTGCCCTTACCTACTCAAATTGTTCTGGGGTTAAGTCACTTAGTAAGAAGGTTTTGGTGGATTTTTTTGATTATTGGAGGTTTTTTCTTTGGAGGATATAAATTTTTTAATAAAAGGGAGAAAGGTAAGTATATTATCGATAGTTTGAAATTGAAGATTCCTATTTTTGGTATTCTTTTAAGAAAAATAGCATTATCTAGATTTGCTCATACTTTTTGTTTAGGGTTCAAAGCGGGAATAGATTTACTTACTGCTTTGGAGGTGGCCAAAGGAACCTGTGGAAATCTTCGGTTAGAACGTGCTGTAGCTCAAGCAAAGGATGCGGTAAATGTAGGAGAAAAGCTAGCCACAGCTTTAGAAGCTACAGGAGAGTTTCCTCCTATGGTGATAAGAATGATTGCTGTAGGAGAGCAATCTGGAGCTTTAGCTCAAACTTTAACCAAGGTATCTAACTTTTATGATAAAGAAGTTACTTCTACTATAAGAAGGCTTTTTGCTCTCTTTGAACCAATGATGATTGTGTTTATGGGAGCAGTAGTAGGCCTTATTGCTCTTTCTATGTTTTTGCCATTGTTTAAGATGATTCAGGCAGTAGGAGGATAGTTTTTAAGGATGTTTCCCCTCATAGGTATTGATATCGGTACTAGTTCAGTTAAGGTTGTAGAGTTAGAAAAGAAAAACCGTTTATCAAATCTTTTTTTCTTCCCCACTCCTTATCTTAAAGAAGGATATGGAAAAATCGATAAAGAAATTTTTCTAAAACAGATTACTTCAAAAATATCGCCTTCTACTCTAAAGAAGAGCCTTGTAGGAGTTAATATTCCTTCTTTCTTAGTCTCAGTGATGACTATCGAGCTTCCTAAGATGAGTAGGAAAGAATTGGAGGTTTCGGTGAAAGTAGAGGCAAAAAGGAAGATGGTTCCCCCTCCTGGGCCTAAGAGTATATTCCAATATACTCCTTTAAGGACCTTTTCTAAAGGGAAAACATCATTCTGTGAAGTAGCAATAGTGAAAGGTGAAAGTGAGTTTGTAGAGAATATTCTTGATATTTTTAATACTCTGGGGGTTTATCCCTCAATAATTTCTCCTAGCTGTTGCACCCTTATCCATGGCTTCCCTCGTGGTTCTGAGGTGTATCAAAAAAATGCTATTTTTGTAGATATAGGATATGAGTATACTAAATTTACCATTTTAGAGAAGGGTTCCCTCTATATCTACCGGAGTGTTAAATTTGGTCTAAAAGATATTACTTCAAAGATTAGTTCTTCCTTAAATGTGGAGTTTCATAACGCAGAGGAGTTAATAATGAAAGAGGGCGTACCGGAGGTAGATGTGGATCTCAATGATAGAGTAAAAGTAGCGGAAGAGATAATGCGCCAAAAATATGAAGCCTCCTTAGCAGGAAAGCCACAAGAAGAGGTTAATCTTCTAGAATTAAGAGTGCTATGGCAGACGGAGATTGAAAAGATTACTCAGGAGATAAGGAGAACTCTTGTTTATTACAGTGAACAGAGAAGAGAAAGAATAGAGGATATTTTCTTTTTAGGAGGGGGTGCAGGGATTAAAGGGTTGGCTTCTTGTTTGAGTCAAAATTTGGGAGGGAGATGCGAAATTTTCGCTCCTCTTAAAGATATGGAAATGTTAGATAAATTTCAACTTTCCTACATAGAGAGAATCTCTCCTCTATTTACTAATGCCGCCAGTATAGCTTTAAGTATTCCTACATTGAGGAGGAAAAAGGAAGTAGTTAACTTTCTTCCTCGAGAAATCAAAGAACGAGAGATTATTGTCAAAAAAGAATTAACAGCTATTACTTCGGTTCTGATTAGTTTCTGTGTTGTATTCCTTCTCTGGCTTAATATCGCCATTAATAATAAAGTGCTGAGGAAAAACCTTGCTAACTTAAAAATGGAGAAGAAAAGAATCGCCGCCCCAGTAAAAACCTTAGAGGAATTAAAGAAAAGGAAAAAAGTGATTGATGAGAGGGCTTTAAAGGTTAAAGAGTTAATGGGAGAACGGTTGGATATCTATTCCATTTTAGAAAAGATTTCCTTAATCACTCCTCAAAAAATATTTTTAACTCAACTTTCCATATTTCCTAAAAAAGAGATTGGAACACAAATTCGTAGAAAGGGACGTTCTTCTAAAAAGAAAAAAGAAAAAGGACTAAAAAGATATATATTAAAGATAAGAGGGAGTTGTTTTTCTACATACCAAGAGGCGATAGATTTAGCTGGCCTCTTTAAAGAGAAATTAGAAAAAGAGAGTGTTTTTACTAATGTAAAATTTACTCCTCCAAAATTAGAGAAAGTCGCTCTTAAGCAGGAAGGTTCTAAAGAGATAATTTTGACTGAACCCAAGTTGAGATTTTTTAGTTTAGAGGTAGAGATAGTGAATCAGTAAAATGAAAGGATTTAAAATAATCATTACCATTTTAATTTCTCTTTTTGTTTGTATCCTGATACTTTTTTTCTTTTCTTTAAGAATAAATACCTTTCTTAAAAAAGAGATAAAAGGAATAGAGAAAAAGATTTCCCAAGCTAGAAAGATGGAGAAAAATTTGAGTAAGTTAAAGAAGGAAATTGCTAAGCTTCAGAAGGAAATGGTTAAGATGGAGAGGGTTATTCCTATCAATGAGATAAAACCTCTGGGATTGATTAAAGACTTAGCTCTAATTGCTAAAGAAGAGAACTTAGAGAATGTAGAGATTTACTGTCAGGATAAGCCGAAGAGTTCTCCTTTTGATGTGGAAAATAGTTTAAAGAAAAAGTCCTCTAAAGATAACTTAAAGGTTGTTTCTTTAGGAGTCACTCTTACTTTTGAAGGCGAGTACAGAAATCTTTTATCTTTTGTTAAAAAAATTTTTCACTTGGAGCGAGCAGTTCTTATAGATGGTGTATGGATTGAGCGAGACAAAAATATTTTACCCCGCCAAAAAATCAAGCTCGAACTTATCACTTATACATTTCTGAAAGAGAGCGAAAGCGATTGATAAATTAGGTAGGCTGAGTTAGTTTAATTTATTAGTATAGATGTTTTTCCTCTTTCTGGTAATATTTATTGGTTTTTTTTCGGTATTCTCTCAGAGTGTATTTCTAAGGGAGCTCCTCATAACTTTCTACGGTAATGAGCTTTCTGCGGGAGTCCTACTCTCGAGTTGGCTTTTTTTTGGAGGCATAGGTAGTTTTCTATTTACGCATTTTTCTTCAAAAATAAAAGAAAATTTCTTTCTATTTTTTCTCCTGCTTGAGTTTTTTTCTTTACTTGGTCTGGTAGAGATTTTTTTAATAAGAAACTTACGTATATTTTTGGGATTATATCCGGGAGAAATTGTTTCTCCTAAAATGATGTTTTTATCTTCTTTACTTATACTAGCCCCCTTTTCCTTAGTTAATGGATTTCTTTTTCCTTTCAGTATAAGACTTTATTCTGCAATTAAAAGAGACAACAGTGTAGGTAAGATTTATGCTTGCGATGCATTGGGAGATATGTTAGGTGGTCTGACTTTTTCTTTCTTATTTGTTTATTTATTTTCCGCTTTTAAAAATTTATATTTTGTAAGTTTTGTTCTAATTTTAATTGTTCTAATTTTTTCTCTTCTTATAAAAGAGAACATAAAAGCTAAGGCTACCTCTTTTCAAAACAAAGTTGGATCTATAAACTTAGACAAAAATTCTTCAAGAAAGTTCCTTTTTAGAAAGAGAAAATACTTAACGTATGGAGTAAGGATGGTAAGTTTTTTTCTGATTATCCTTTTCTTAATAATTGGTTTAA
>Ga0190361_1000393_pt1 | contig 17677 bp, 15 predicted proteins | sample 48721845_MG_FD_161273 | JGI IMG/M metagenome (GOLD analysis project Ga0190361, IMG submission 161273) | Hydrothermal vent microbial mat bacterial communities from Southern Trench, Guaymas Basin, Mexico - 4872-18-4-5_MG | ecosystem: Environmental > Aquatic > Marine > Hydrothermal vents >... | reverse complement strand
GGTGCATATTGAGGCAGGAAATCCATTGTAATTTTTAAAGGCAGGATATGCTCCCCTTTTCCTTATAAACTCTTCTGCCTTTTTATCCAGCCAGCCTGTAGTTATACCAGGTTTTATTATTTCTCTTAGATAGAGCAGCAATTCACCAACTATTCTTGAAGCTTGTCTTATATATTCAATCTCTGTATTATTCTTTAATTCCTGCATCCTCTTTTTCTTTCTCAAGTGTGTGAATTTCTGCTTCCATATGAAGCATATCCTCGAGTTTAGGTCCCGCCATGTAAGATTCCTCGACTATACTCTTGATATCTTTCTTCTGGCCGCCATTGACCGAAATCTCTCCTTCTACAACCACTCCTCTTTCGAGATTAACAACAGGAGCCCTTATGTTGCCAAGCACCCTTCCAGTCGAGAGGAGTAAAACCTCCTCTTCAGCATCAATATTTCCGATTACAGTACCACCAACTACAACTCTCTTTGCCACAATGTCAGTTTTAACCTTACCGGTCTCCCCCACAATGAGTTCATCCTCAGTTCTAACCTCACCTTCAAACCTGCCATCAATCTGTATTGATCCGCTAATATAAAACTTACCCTCAAAGATAGAACCTTCTCCAATCATACTGTTAAGTCTGGGTTCTGTTTTTGGAGCCATTACAACCTCCAGTTCCAGTTTGATTATTATTGGTAATTATGATTCTCTGTACCAGGTCTAATTTATACCTGGTGCTACACGCCGAAACATCCACCAGTTCAAAAATATAACACATTCCACTACAAACAGGGGAATATTTTATACAGAAATCATCACAGTAAATACAGAATTATATCTATTAAAATATAAGAAATTTATGGAGACGTTAAAGAGGATTTTTCTTTTTCGCCAGATCCTCAATCCAGTTCATATCCTCTTCGTTTATTTCTTTAAACTTACAACCGTAGAGAAGATTTGCCTGGTCAATCCTAAAAATCTCAGCCATAACTTCAATATACCTCGAAGGAAATTTTATGGAGGCCTGGATGAAGGTCCCCACGGTGAGGTACCTTTTTAGCTGGGGTTTAGTTAATTTGAATAGCATACCACCAGCGCTGATATCAACAAGCGGGATATCGTAATCCGTCCCGCTCTCCAGCCTGAAATAATCATATTTAACTAGAGCCTCGACTAGAAGAGTAGCATAATCCAGAACCCTCAGAGCCTGGAGAGGTTTGATATTTCTGTGGTATTCCATGTCATTCTGAAGTCTTATATAACCAACAACTTCTCCCTCAAGTAAAAGCGGAACAAAACATTCTGAGTATATTTTATTGTCCCTTTTCTCCTGAAGCAAATCGAGTAGCTTATCCTCAGCCTCTTTTCGTGACATACCCTTTGAAATCAGGTATTCAAAAGCTCTTCCAATAGTCAGGATTTTCTCCTCAAAAAATCTCCTTTCTGTTATTGCATCCTCATAAGAATCATAGATCAAAAATATCTTTCCGCTGTCTTTAACAAGTTCTTCTTCAAAGTTTAATTTTTCATTCGACTTGAAAACCTTGACCTGAAATTTCTGCGAAAATTCAGAAACCAGATTCTTGATACCACTCAGCACCTTATCAATTGCAGGTTTCGGCTTTTTTACCTCCTGTAGAATTACTCTTTCATCAATTCTTGAGGCATCAAGGGATATCGATCTTTCTGCCTTAACAATTATTTTAAACCTCATATATACTTTTTCGTATACACGAATTCTTTTATGCTTTCTGAGAATGTTTTTACTTATCTTCTCGGGAACTATAATTAGAACCTTTGATGAGTCCAGCATAGTTGCCGGGCCCGTAAAGTAATGGTAATTATTATTGAAAGCGAAGTTAACCCTCACCTCCTGATCAATCTCATTTATTAGCGGAGTCTCAAGTTTGACAATAATTCCATCATTTGTCAATTTTTCAACAGTACCCCTGTACTCGACACCCCCGGAAATAATATTTATCGGAATATTGAGTTTCTTAAGGTTCTGGAAAATAAGATTTTTTTCCAATTCGCTCGTAACATACATTTTTTCAGGCATTAAAGCCATTTTAACCCATAACCCTCTCTTTCTCTTTTTTCCTTTCTTTCAAAATCTCAATATAAACATCAACAATTTTTGGATCAAAATACTTGCCTTTACCCTCCTCAAGAATTCTCATGGCTTCTTCTTCTCTAAAGGCCTCCCTAAATGGCCTATCAGATACCAGTGCATGGTAACTATCAATCACCCTAATAATCCTGGCCCAGAGTGGAATTTCTTCCCCCTTAAGACCATCAGGATAACCACTCCCATCCCAGTTTTCATGATGATGCTTTATTAAATCCACTCCCTCCTTAAACAGATGAAGCTTTTTCTCAACATATTCCGCACCTCTTATCACATGACTCTTAATGATCTCAAACTCTTCAGGGGTAATCTCGCCCTTTTTGTTAAAAATCTTCTCATCCAGCCCAATTCTTCCCACATCTATAAGAAGTGCTGCAGAGCGGAATTTTATCAGCTCATCTTTTGAAAAGCCCAATACCTTCCCAACAAGTTCAGCATCTCTGGCTATATTTAGAAAGTGCCCACTTATATAAGGAAAAGCCCTTTCAACAGCATCGATATATCTTGCAGCTATCAAATCAACCACTTCATACACCTCAATGGGCTTCTCCTTTCCCTTTACCCTGATTGTTCCAACGATATTAGCATCAACAAGATACCTGACTTCATCATAAACATTTCTCGTAACAAGGATCTGCCCTGCTTTGGCTATTTCTTCAAGCCTTGCAGCAGTATTAACGGTATCGCCTATAACAGTATAATCCATTCTATCAACAGAACCCATGTTACCCGCTATTGCCTCACCACAGTTTATTCCTATTCCTATGCCCACAGCCGGTAAACCCTCAGCTTCTCTTTTCGCATTTAACTTTGCAATAAACTTTTGCATTTCAATTGCCGCTACCACTGCTCTTTCAGTGTCATTGTAATGGGAAACAGGAGCTCCAAAAACAGCCATAACACAATCGCCAATATATTTATCAAGCGTCCCTTCATACTTGAACACAATTTCCGTCATCTCTGTGAGATAGGTATTGAGGAGATTCACAACCTCCTCAGGACTCATCTTCTCAGCCATTGAGGTAAAATCCCTGATATCTGCAAAAAGAACAGCAACATTCCTTTTTTCACCTCCGAGCTTTATCTGATCAAGATTGGAAAGAATTTCACTTGCAAGTTGATGGGATATATATCTCGTAAAAGCATGCCTGAGATTGTGAAGTTTTGTATTTTCAACCGCCATAACCATCTGATTGGCCAGAAGCTTTATTGACTCAAACACATCCTCATTAAAAGGTTGTTTATTAATTCTACTTGATAGTACAAGAATCCCAATCAGTGCATCTTTGGAGATGAGTGGCCAGAGAACCTCGGCCTCAAGTTTACCGAGAAGCTCTTTTTCTTCATCTGTTATATTCTCAAGTATGTTCTCAACGAGAATCGGGTTTTTATTCTTTATTAACTCCTTTACTATATTTGATTTTGAACTGAGCACGATATTCTGTATCCGCTTTTTATCAAGTCCCCTGCACGCGACTACTGCATATTGAGTATTATTCTCGTTGGTGGAGAGGAGTATCACAGAAGACCTGCTTAAAGTCCTTCCCATCACATTGAGAAGAAAACTCCCCAGAAAATCCTCTTTATTTAAAGAGGTCAGATCCTCTCCTATTCCGGTTAACTCCTTAAGTTCCAGTGTTTTTCTTTTTAGTTCTCTCTCTGATGAAACTGCCATATTCTCCATGTAAAGAAGGTACATAATCCTCATTTCCGCCATACTGCAAATGGTACATATAAAATCTATTTCCTCCCTCTCTATCTGTTCAAGAATCTTACTTCCCCATATCACAGAAAGATGAGTGACAGCCTTACCTTTCTTCTTTGGAATTACCAAAAAAGAAGATTTTAAATCAACTCTCTCGTTAAGTATTTTTTCTAGGATAAATTGAAACCCTCTATGATCTATTACTGTCCATTCAAGTTTATTTATTTCATCCAGGAACTTCTCCTGAAGGAGAAATGGAAGAATATTTTTTACCTCTCTATCCACAACCCTTGACTCGTAAATCTTGTTTGATCCCCGGTCGACAAAAGCATACCAGAGATTTTCAGAAAAAGCCTTTGAGAGCTGTGTGGAAATAAACCCGGGTATCTTATCAAATCGATTTATATTAATCAATTCCCTCGAAACTTTATCTGATATGGCAAGAAGCATTTTTAACCGTTCCTCATTCATCGATCTAGACCCGCTACCTATCTTTATTTTTAGAATAAAACTCTATATTATTTACAGTAAAAGAGAGCTTTAATCGGCCAATGCTGAACCAAAAGTTTCCAAAACACAGGGTGAGGATAAATACCGTTTCACTCGATTTATAAATATTTGATCTCAATCCTTCTCAATCTTCCCTACATAAAAATCTTTTGAAATAAGGCAGGCCTTTACAGATTATCCTTTTCCTTTCATTGCAATTTATCCTTTTCCTTTCATTGCAATCTCAAATCTCTTCTGTTTATCAAGTAGCCCCATAGATCTTAATTCTCTTTTAACGCTTCCCGTGCTTGCCTTTTTCCCACCATATTGGGGCAGCCGCAACGCTTTGGCAATCTCCTTTACCTCAAAATAGGGATTATCAATAATGACATTGAGTATTCTTCTGCCAAGCTCACTGGTGGCCATGGAAAATACATCCTCTGCGGATTGTTCAGGTTTCTTTTGCTCAACAGTTTCTGGATTTCTAGATTGTGTGCCTGAGCCAACAGCCGTACTTGCAGGTTCAGGTATTTTCCGTGTTTTTTCAGAGGATGTTTTTACCGGAACCTCCTCTCCGGTAAAATATGAAATCGCTTCTTCAACACTATCAAAAGATTTCAGAATGCTTGAAAACTCCATCAATTCATATACATCATATACATCAGGAGACATATTCGCCAGTACCAGATCGCCGTTGTTCTCCCTGATCTCTCTGATCTCACTAACAAAAACGCCCCAACCGGCACTACTCACATAGTCAATATTTTTAAGGTCTACAATAATCTTGTATTTGTTTAGTGCCAGTTGCTCCTCTAGCTTCTTCTCCAGCTCCGGTGCCGTTGTTGTATCTATGAAACCCTTTGCAGATATGATGGCTATGCTATTATCCCCACCTGCATAGCTCACATTAACCTGGATATCAGCCATCAAAACCTCCTGAACTTTTTACATATTTAAAACAGTTTTCTTTAAACAACTTGTTCTAATGAATTGTTTATCGCAATTATAAAATTTTTCAAGAAAAATCGATTCTTATTTTAATAAAGAATTAAAATGGATCATAATCAAGAAAATAATCGATATTAGAACAAATGTCGAGTTTTCTGAAAAATAGAAATCTTAATGCAAAATAAAACCAAAAATGTTGCAGCGCCGGCGAACTTCTAACAATTTATATTTATATCCGTTGATTTTTTTATTTTGTATTTATAATTTACGTCTCATAATGAAAACTCGAAGTTCGCCCTATTAAACAGATTTTCTAATTTTACATTATAATATCTTAATTACCTGTATGAAGCTCCAGTTGGCAAAGCTCTTTTTGCAAATGCCTCACGTTTTTCCCTTGTATCGAGCTTCATCCTTATAAGTTCTCTTCGAACAGTACTTTCCTTTATATCATAACCTCCATACTCCTCGGACTGAAGCAACTTTGTAATTCTGCTTACACCATATTCCGGATGTTCTCTTACTATCTGAACAATTGCCTTAACCTGTTCATGAGTAGCATGTGTAAGTTCGATTTCTTCTTCCTCCTCTTTCCTCTCTATCTTAAGAGCATCATCACCATACTTTTCTCTTTTCTCCCGCAATTCGAGATATTCTTCATAACTAATTCCCGTCTTTTCAAGTGCCTCCTCAACCGGCATACCTTCCTCTATTAACTGGAAGAGAGTCAGTCTCTTGGAGTATTCAATCTCTGCAACGCTCATTTCAAGTTTTATTACTATGAATGTAATATCATCGGTCTGAGGGTATCCCTTTGTAAACTCCGCTATCTCCTGGTTTAATCTGTTTTTAAAATCCGAAGCTGGAAGATGATGGTACTTTTTTATAAACTCTATTAATCTTTTCTCACCGAACTGCTCTCTCTTTTCATTCATAGCCTCGGTGATTCCGTCCGTGTATAGAAACAAAAGATCACCTTTCTTCAATTTTAATCTTTCACTGGTAATTCTCTTTCTGAACTCGTCCGGATCTCCAAGATCAATTCCAACAGCTATGCCACGGGGATTTAAAAAACTTATAGATTTTGTGGAATCCCTGTACAGTATCATCGGATTATGGCCTGCACTTGCGTAATTTACCATTCTCTTCTTGTTGTCCAATATGACATAAAACATGGTAACATACATTCCCTTTCTTATATCGCCCATTGCTGCCTGATTAACTTTTATCAGAACATCACTCGCTCTCTTATTCCCCCTTGCCTCCAGTCTCATGGTGGTTCTTATCATCGTCATAACCATAGAACTACCAATCCCCTTACCCGAAACATCAGCTACAACAATACCTATTGAGTTCTCATCAACCTCAAAAAAGTCGTAGTAATCACCACCAACCTCAAGAGCGGCTCTGTATGATGCATCAATTTCAAACCCTTCCAGTCTTGGAACCTCCTTGGGCAAAAGGGCATTCTGTATTTCCTGGGCCAGTTGAAGCTCTCGCCTTAATCTTGTTTGATCAGTTAACTGTCCCTGGGTAATTCTGAGGTTCCTCATAATTTCATTAAATGCCTGGCCTATCTTGCTTATTTCTGGATTTCTTATATCAAGCCTCAGTTCTCTTATCTGTCCCGACATACTCAATCTAGCTATTTCATCGGCAAGTTTTCTCAGTGGAACTATGAATGTGGAGCCTATTACAAAAACACCGATAATCGTTGTTGACCAGAAGAATAAAGCGATAAATGCTACCTTTAATCTTTGTTTAACCAGATCTGTAACCTCTGCAAACTTATCTTCAGGTATTCCGATATGGACTTCACCGAGTTTAGTATCTTCAAATCTTATAACCGCAGAAAAATCATTGTAAACCCTTCCACCACCTCCCCTGTAGTTAAATACCTTTGCCGTATCTTTCGCTGTAAGCGGTTTTACTCCCGGTGGATAGGTATATCTCGTATAAATCTTCTTCACATCAGTATGGGCAATTATCGTTCCATCATTTCTTGTAATAACAATATACTCAAGGGGTTCTTCATTCTGCTTAACACTGGCGGCAAGATTGATGAGGCCGAGATCATCTCCCTCAAGGATCATGTCAGAAGCTGCAGATGCTATCTGTTCTGTTATCGAACGGTATCTATCTAAAAACTTGTCTCTGATAGCTTTAATCTGATATCTGGAGCCTATATTATAAACAATTACTATAAGCGCTGTAATAAACGCAAATGCATACAGAGCATATCTCACCCTCATTGAGAACTTTGCCCTGACACCGGGTACAGCTCCTGTGATTGCTTCTGGCTCGAGATAAACCTTCATTGTCAGAACATTTGTATCTTCGATACGCTGGAACTGTACTTCATCTATTAGTTTTTTGATCAGCCATATTCCAAGTCCACCCTTTCTTCTTGTCTCGACGTATTTATAAAGGTCAGGTTCAACAACTGAACTCCAATCAAACTCAATCCCCCAGTCAATTATCTTAATTTCTACGTAATCTTCTCTCCTCGCCATCTCAATTCTAAAGTCGCCTTTTCTACCAGGGTAGGCATGTCTTATAATGTTTGAAACAGCTTCATCAACAGCCAGTTTAACCTCGCTGACCTGTTTCTCCGAGAGTCCCATTTTCCGGCCGTATTTAACAACAAAGTTTCTGACTTTTATTAAATTGGATGTTTCAGCAGCGAATTGTGTACTTTTTACCTTATTTGCTTTCATTTATATTCTTGACCTCCCTTTTTAAAACGGAGGCTTATTCCCAAAATTAAATATTTGTTATTCTTATATAATGCCTGATACTTATTATATCGTCAGATAAAAATATTCTCTATATTTTATAATATCTCTACTAACCCGGGATACCAAAAGGTAAAAAAATAACCAACCCAATCATATAGAATATACTATATAATTTTATTATATTGTGACTTTCCAATAATAACAAGCAAGATTTATCACGTTAAAGCATTCAAGCAATAATTCAAAAGAGGTTAATATTATTTTTGTTCACAAAACTCCTTTATTCTCAAAATATCATCGTAGATTTCGGGATTCATTTTGACATCTGTCCTTGTAAAACTCTCATCAATAATCTTTAGGGCTCTCCTGTACTGTCGAGACCTTGCATAGTAAAGAGCAAGATTAACATAAGCTTCGGGCATATAAGGAAACTCTGCTATAAGCCTCTTATATATATTTTCCTTCTCACCACCTCCCCCCGATTCTGCAAAAAGGACCATAAATCTATAGTAATCCTCGGTACTTTCGATCTTATCCCTGATTCTGTTTAGAAACTTTAAAGCGATCTCCCTATGGCCCCTTTTTAGATAAATCGTAGCAACCCTCATTATAGCCCTTACATATTCCCGAGTAGTAACATTTCTGGAATAATCCTCCGAAAGGTATAAATCTATCGCACGATCCTGGTAACCATATTTTTCAAGCTCATTTATCACAATATTCCTATCTATTGAAGACTTACTCTTCCTCAGAGCAGACATTAAATTTTCATAAGCCATTCCCTCTTTCCCTATACTGAAGTTCAGTTTTGCCTTTGCCAATTCATAATAAAATGAATCTCCAAGCTTTTCTTTCATTTTTGAAATCAAATCCAAAGCATCCTGAACCCTTTTCTCTTTAATATAAAGGGATACAAGGTTATAAAAAGCATGCCCCTGTATTTTACCATCATGGAGGGCTTTACTATAATATTCAATGGCCCTATTATACCTTTTCTCTGCCAGATAAAAATCACCCACTACACCATTTGGCAGACCTTCCTCGCGAGGGAAAAACCTTGCTAGATCATCCAGTGCGCGTGCAAACTTCCCTCTTTTAAACAGGGTATAGAGATATAATTCAATCATCGCGGGATCTCTTTCTTCACCACATAAATTAAACAATAACTCAGAAGCTCCATGAAGATTTCTATTCTCGATTTTAAGCAGAGCAAGATAATATTGAAGCTTTGAAACTTCAGGAAATATACCCATAGCCAGTTCAAAAGCTCTGATTTTATGGGCAATTGGCACTTCATTTATCCTGGCTCCAATATAAACTGCGCTTAGACCCCTTATCACATCAGGTGCAGCTTCATTATTGAGAATACCTTCAAGCATCTCCAGGGCTTTATCTTCACAGCCCATTTTCATATAGCACATGGCCAGATTATACTGCACAAGTGGGTTATCATTGATCGCACTAAAAATCGAAGCTGCTGAGGAATATTTGGACTTAGAATAATAGAGGGATGCAAGAAGCATGGCGTTAATCGTGAATTTAGGCCATTTACGATATATATCCTCGCATATATTTATCGCTTTCTCCATATATCCCCTCTCAACATTTAAAACAGCGATATTATATGAGGAATAATAATTGTTTTTATCGTATCTTAACGAGAGATTGTATAATTCTGAAGCCCGTTTATGGTGTCCCTGAAGTGCCTGAATATTGCCCATGTAGAGGTAGGCAGTGCTGAGGAGCTTTTTATTTTTCTCCTTCTCTACTATCCTTTCAAAAATCTCCTCGGCTCTTTTATAATTCCCCGTTCTGTAGTTGTTTATCGCTTCGATAAATACCCTAGAAGGATATCCAGGATAGATGCGTGAACCAAATTTATCTTCCCTGCCAGTTGTTATAAAAAGAATAATACCAGCTGCCAGTATAGCAACCGCACCAAATATCTCAAATATAACTTTTTTTTCCAATCTCATGGATATCGACTTTTAGTAATAAATAAAACAACCAGAAAATCGACAAAATATTCTATTTCCCAAAAATGCTTTTCTACTCTGCTTATTTTTTCCTTCACATTTCCTTCTGCCTTTCTCACTTACTTCTTTTTTCTCCACTCATTTTTTCTTCCTTCTTTCTCCTGATGGCATCCAGAACTCCATTTACAAACCTGTAGGAATCATCCGTTCCAAAAGCCTTGGCAATTTCCACAGCTTCATCTATGGCCACCGTATCTGGTATGTCATCTCTATACAGGATTGAATAAGTCGAGAATCTGAGAATTGCCCTATCAATATATGAGAGTCGATTAAAATCCCAGTGTTCCAGTTGTTCTTTAATTTTTGAATCAATCTCCTCAAGATTCTCCACAGTTCCACAGATTAACTCTTTGGCAAATTCTATTGTTTTTTCATTATACTTCACATCAGTCCAATTAAATTTCAGTAATTCATCCAGAGGTCTCTTTCCGATATCGTACTGGTATAATGCCTGTAATGTTAGAACTCTGGCAGTTCTTCTAGAACCCAATTCTCACTCCAGTTCTATCATGTAGGTTATTATTGTACTTTCTTTTTTATTTTTCAACCATTCATTAAATATCTTTACCCCTTTCTCCTTAATGATATAGCTCTTAATGCTTTCCCTGGCCTCCTCAAGACTTAGTATTTTCTCATCTCTTTTCTCATTTATCTTAAAAATATAGTAACCATCAGGAAGTCTTATTGGAGGAACAACGTCACCTGCTGACAGAGCAAATATAGTCTGTACATTTTCCACTCCAAGAAAATTAACGAGCTGAGATCTGGTATAACTACCAATAGATCCGAGAGTTTCTTCTTTTCTGGGATCATCGGAATACTGTTTTACCAGCTCCTTAAAATCAGCACCTTCTTTTGCCAATTCATAAACATTCTCCGCTATTCTTTTCTTTTCTTTTGATGTTTTGAAATCAGCATCGGGTGGAACTGATATAAAAACCTGTGAAAGAGATACAATGGCGTCCTTTTTAAATAAGTTTCTTCGTTTCGGATCTTTATAAAACTCCTCTATTTCAGCATCCGACACCCGGATACCTTTTTCCATTATCATCTGGCTTATTATCCTATTTTTGTAAAGTTGGATTCTATATTTTTTTTTCAATTCTTCAAGTGTCGTTCCTTCTTTTTTTAATTCCTCTCTGAAACTATTATCATCCAGATTATTCTGCCTTTTAATATCCTCAATTATTTTTTCTATTTCGGACTCTGTTACAACTATCCCCCTTCTTTCTGCCTCTTTCGCTATAAGTACTTCTTCAATGAGCTTATCCATCACCTGTTTTTTATCCGGAAGAGGGGCACCCACAATGCCCGCATACCTTTTAAATGCTTCATATTCTTTTTCAAATTCATGGATGGTAATAATCTCATCATCTACCTTACATGCTATCCCATTAACTATATCTGCGACTAAGTTACCATGAAAGATTACCACGAAACCCAGCAGTAAAAAGACAAAATACGATATTTTTCTCCTCATAGCTAAACATTACTCCTATAGATTATAATTTTATAAATTGTATTCAAGTTTACCTCTATTATAATTCAAAGATACAACTTCCGGGTAAGGAATCTTTTCCCCAAGGATCATACGAGCAAGTACTGCAAAGTTTTCTGAATAATCGGTAAGATAAATACTAAAGCTACTCCTCTCACCGTTCAACTTATATTTACCACTTATACTTTTTTCTATAGATAATTTTTGGGATAATTTTTGTTTATCTTCAAGCATTTCCGCCGTCATTTTTGCAGTTGTTGAAGCCGAATCAATTACTTTAATCCCGGGTAAAAGCCTCTCAATATCATTCATTATTAAAGGATAATGTGTACAACCAAGAACAAGAGTATCTATTTCCTTATCCATAAAATCTTTAAGATATTCCTCAAGCACAATACCCACCACCCTATGACCCACCCACCCTTCCTCTATCAATGGCACCAGTAATGGAGTGGGTTTTTGAACTACATAAGCACCTGGCTCTATACTGTGAATTGTCTTCTCATATGCTCCACTTTTAATTGTTCTTGTCGTCCCAATCACACCAATTCTTTTCGTCTTACTGACCCTGCATGCATAAATCACCCCTGGTTCTATTACGCCAATTACAGGAATATCCAGCTCAGCTGAAATATTTTCCAGAGCAATTGAAGTTGCTGTATTGCAGGCAATAACAAGGAGTTTTATATTCTTCCTGACAAGGAAATCAGCAGCCGCCCTCGTAAAATCCAAAACTGCTCTGCTCGACTTAGATCCATAGGGAAGATGTAACAGATCACCAAGGTAGATTATTTTTTCATGAGGCAGAAGCTTCTTGATCTCAACAGCAACTGTTAGCCCGCCAACCCCAGAATCAAAAACTCCTATTGGCCTTGAATCATTCATATATATTATTACTCCAATCTAAAACCAGTTAAATTTATTGCGAGTCCATGATAACAAACATCTGGTAACAAAATAATACTTTAAATGAGAAACATCCATAGTCTTATGATTTGTAAGACAATAGAGTTGACCTGTACTGAACTTTTTCCTTGACATATTAACAATTATTTATATTTTAACTGTTTACAAATGTTTAAATAAACGGAGAAAAAAGGTGAATAAAGCGAAGCATTTATTTACATCCGAATCGGTTTCTGAGGGACATCCCGATAAAATAGCTGACCAAATCTCAGATGCAATACTCGATGCCGTACTTGAACAGGATCCTTACGGAAGGGTTGCCTGTGAAACTCTTGTAACCACAGGTCTGGCATTTGTAGCGGGCGAAATGAGCACAAAAGCATATGTTGACATCCCAAAGGTAGTAAGGGGAATGATAAAGGCAATAGGATACACTGAACCGGAACTTGCATTTGACTGGGAAACATGTGCAGTTGTTACCAGTATTGATGAACAGTCTCCTGACATAGCCCAGGGTGTACTTGGAAAAGGCCTTCATAAAGAAAAAGGTGCAGGCGACCAGGGAATGATGTTTGGGTACGCTGTAAATCAAACACCGGAGTTAATGCCACTTCCAATCATGCTTGCCCATAAATTGCTCCTGAGACTTTCTTCCCTGAGAAAAGAAGGAAAAATCCCATATCTCAAGCCCGATGGAAAATCTCAGGTAACAGTGGAGTATATAGATGGAAAACCGGTGAGGGTCGATACAGTTGTACTCTCAACACAACACTCACCTGAGGTTACCTATGAGGAAATCTACAACGACATGGTGGAAAAAGTCATTAAGATGGTAATTCCACCAGAGTTTCTCGACGAAGAAAATATTACATACCACATAAATCCAACTGGAAGGTTTGTTATCGGAGGTCCACACGGAGATACTGGTTTGACAGGGCGTAAGATAATGGTTGATACGTATGGAGGTTTTGGAAGCCACGGCGGTGGATGTTTTTCCGGGAAAGATCCTACAAAGGTGGATAGAAGCGGAGCATACATGGCACGTTATGTTGCTAAAAATATAGTTGCATCAGGGCTTGCAGATGAATGCGAGCTTCAAGTAGCCTATGCAATTGGAGTCGCTAAACCCGTATCAATAATGGTCGATACACACGGCACCGGTCAGATAGATGACGAGGGAATTGTCGAAGCGATTAAAAAAGTTTTTGATTTTACCCCAGAGGGAATAATAGAAACCCTTGATCTTAGAAAACCAATTTACGTAAAAACTGCAGCTTACGGACACTTTGGAAGAGAAGATTTTACATGGGAAAAAACAGATAGAATAGAAGATATCAAAAAGGCCATTAAATAGTTTTCACCTTTTCGGCCTCTGGCTCTCCGGATAATTTTTTTTCTGCTTCGTCAAAAGAGGTCATCTGGCAACTACCCTCAAAAACAACGCCATCTGCTATCTTGAGTTTTCTGGTTTTTATATTACCATACAGCTTACCGGTTGAAAGCATCTCAAGTCTCTCTTTGGCCTCCACATCGCCTCGAACCTCTCCAGCTATTATTATTGAATTTGCCTTGATATTTGCTCTAACTTTTGCAGTTTCGCCGATGATCAAAAATCCATCCGAGATAATTTTGCCTCTAAAATTACCCTCTATCTTTAAGGAAGAGTGAAACCTGAGCGTACCATTGAAAGAAGTTGTGGGACTTAATACCGTAGCCACCTTTTCTGCTTCTTTAATATCTGCGTATTCATCCTTTTTTGCCATAGCACACCCCTCTTTACTTTGTCGTCATTGTGAAAACTCCATCCCAATCGGGAGGTGGGGGATTTTTAGCCAATTCAACACACCTAGCTATATAAAGTTTGGAAGGTCCATCATTCGGCTCATACTCAAGGGCCTTTTTAAAAGCCTTTATTGCTTCTCGAAATTTCCTGCTTTTATACAATTTTAATCCTTCATTATAATATTCAAGCATCTTTTTTTTCGCCTCTGTAAGCATTTTATCTTCCCTTTTTGGAACTTTTTTTTGGAACTCATCGTAGAACTTAAAGTTGTAAACTTTATTTTTATAATGCTAAACTTTCTTTAGGTAAAAACCAACTTCACATTCAAAAATAAAAATCAATCTTTTAATACATTATATAATAACTCAATAATTATTTTTTTCATATACTAAATTAATAATAACATTTTATCCAATCCTCAAGTCAACTATTTTTTTAAAAATGGCAAAAATTAACAAAAAAATTAAACCCAGAACAGCTATTTTTGGCAGGAAATCTCCATGTTTTGTATAAAAAGTTATTATCTCCCGTTCCATTACAGGAACATCGACTATAAGATAATCCGTTAAGAATGGCTCCAATACCTTCAAAACCCTACCCCATGGATCTATACCCGCTGTTATACCCCCGTTGGCAGAGCGTACAAGCGATCTCCTGTTTTCAATAGCCCTGAAAATTGAAATCCTAAAATGTTGCCATTCAGCTTCAGCACTACCTGTCCAGGCATCATTCGTAACATTAACAAGTACCTGACTACCCCTCAAAACAAACCTTCGAGTAAGATCTCCAAAAACATCCTCAAAACATATCAAAGGACTTACATATATCCCATCCAGATCAAAAACGGTATATTCAAAACCAGGTGTAAATTCCTCAACTCCTGCTTTTCTCATTGATTTATCAACAAACGGAAATAGTTTATCGTATGGGAACCATTCTCCAAATGGAACAAGATGGATCTTTCTATATTTTCCCCTGGGTATTCCGGCCTCATAAAAGATTACAACATTGTAAAAATTCCCGAAATAATTATCATCCACAACTTCTCCTTCGAACTCAAGAGTACCAAATATTACCGGCTTTCCTATTTTCTTAAAAAATCTATCAACCATCATCGCATATCGATTTCTTTTCCTCAAATAGAAATCATATAAAAACGGAACACTTGATTCACTCCACACAACCAGCTCCGGGTCCTCTCTTAATGCTTCCTCTGTTAATCTAAACTCAAGAGAGAGATTCTTAACCACATCAGGATTCCACGGGTCAAAGTTTGGCTGCAGAAGACAAACCCTCAGGCTCCTAACAGAAGGAGAAGCCAACCCGATTTCACTTCCAGAGTTTTTAAGCACGATAAACCCATAAAATGCATTTACAGATACAAGAACAACAACGGTACATAAACCGAATATAACTTCCCGCGAGATATTTTTCTGAATAATAAAGGAAAAAACGGCATGGGTAACCATCACATTTGCAAGGATAATCAGAAAATCAATCCCCCATACTCCAAATATCGAGGCTGATTGTATCATAAAAAGGATATCATACTGCGAATAACCGGGAATACCCCAGGGGAATGCTAGAAACCCCCTAGATTTGAGGTAATCTACAAATAACCACCAAGAGGAGATTCCAATCACAGAAGGCCAAAATACTCTTTGAAATCTTGCACGCCTTATTATACCAAGGATAACCCTTGCCCCAAAACCCGCCATTAAGAAAAAAATAGTTGTTGTAAGAATTCCACCTGGCAGTGCAGCTGGATGCTTGTAATTTCTCATCCAGAAAAGATAAAAAAAATAAAAAAGAAACGAGGTTAATGTCAGAAAAATTAATATTCTTGAATATTTTTTTTCAGCGAATACGACAATTAAAATAGGTACATAGGAAAACCAGATAAAAAAGGAAAGATACGAGAAAGTAAAACTTATGTAGAGTAATGAAGCCGAAAGGATAGCTAAAAAATAATTCAAGCCTTTTATTCTTTTTATCTTATTATGAGCTGGATTCAATAAAGGGCTTAATTTCTCAGACATTCAGTTTATCTTCATTTTAGAGATAGCTTTTAACTCCTTCCCTGGTCTAAAATAAGGAACCTTTCTTTTAGGAACAATGACAGATTCACCTGTTTTTGGATTTCTTGCCTCTCTTTGTTCCCTCGTTTTCACCTCAAAAGTTCCAAATCCCCTTAACTCTATATGTTCATCGTTCTTAAGCCCTTCTTTAATAATCTCAAAGAAGGTGTCTATCACTCTTGCAATATCTTTTTTTGTAAGACCAAGCCTTTCATTAATTTCTTCTACGATTTCCGCCTTTGTCAAAACGCCCTCCTTTTATAATCCAGATTCAAAATAATCAAATATGTTTTCTTGCAGCCCTCAACAGCCACGAACAACAGGTAAATTAATCAATAGTGTTTAATCGCAGGGAGGATTTTATAAACCTTTTCAGTGGCATTTATTAAGAATTATACATAAGAAAAATTATAGTGCAATATGAATTTTTAACAATAATTACTTTTTTATAAAAAAAATAAAATCTAACTTATAGTTTTAACCACCCATTAAACCTCAGAGATAAAGGCACTACCGGTAGTTAATTAGTACGAGTTCGAGTTTTCTTTTTGGAGCGAAAATTATTGATTTAAATTTTTCGAAGTTTACCGGCAATGCAACATTTTTAATTCTATTTTGCATTCGGATTTCTATTTTTCAGGAAACTCGTCATTGTCTATAATTATGGGCTATAATTATGATGAGAGGTTCTGGGCAGTTTTAGCTGCTAGTATTCTCTTTGCCATTCTGGACTTTTTTCTAGCTGCTGTATTCCTTTTTATAACTCCTTTTCCAGCAGCCCTATCTACAACCGATACAAATGAACGAAAAAGCTCATCAATATTTGAAAAATCTTTTTCTTCGATAGTTTTGAGTATCTTTTTAGCAGAGGTTTTTATTCTTGATTTCCAGGATCGGTTTCGAATCCTTGCCTTTTCGGCCTGTCTTGCTCGCTTTTCAGCAGATTTGTGCTTTGCCAATTAATACCCCCAGCAGATTTATTTATGAATTATGAGAAATAAATGGTTAATGTGCAATGCATAAATTATTAATTTTATATTAGGACGTCAAGAAATACGGGGGTAAATATCAAAAATTCACGACTCATTCTTCAATTTTTATTCTTTCATACGTACAATTGATTGGAACTATGATGGTAAAAGAAAAAATAAATAACCTCCCCGAGAAACCCGGTGTTTACATGATGAAAAATAAAAACGGAGAGGTTATCTACATTGGAAAAGCGAGAAATCTGAAGAAGAGGGTTTCCTCTTACTTTACCAAAGCCTCCAGAGATGGAAAAACAGAAAATCTTGTAAACTCGATCGGCGATATAGAGGTTTTTATTACAGATAATGAGATTGAGGCTTTTCTCCTTGAAAGCAACCTGATTAAAA
>Ga0190361_1000392_pt1 | contig 17800 bp, 21 predicted proteins | sample 48721845_MG_FD_161273 | JGI IMG/M metagenome (GOLD analysis project Ga0190361, IMG submission 161273) | Hydrothermal vent microbial mat bacterial communities from Southern Trench, Guaymas Basin, Mexico - 4872-18-4-5_MG | ecosystem: Environmental > Aquatic > Marine > Hydrothermal vents >... | reverse complement strand
ATGTCAAGACCAACCTCAAATCTCTAGGCACTACAATTTTCGTTGGCTGAAAAGACTCGATGCCATCCCTTGGGCATTTGGGGCCCCCTGAGGGATCAAATCCAAGGCTTAGGTGTCAAAGATGGGTTATAGTTTTACTGCCCCTGGCAGCGGGCCTAATCACCAGGAAGATCTTGCTTCGCTTTGATCCGGAAGGATACAAGAAATTATCCCCAATGTTTCCCACCATCTCCAGTTGCGGGATGCTCATCATCGTCTTCGTGATCATTTCCTGTGAGGCCCGCTTGATCGTTCCCAACTACCACTGGGTGTTGCTGATCATCCTCGGGATCGGGACCCTGTACCCCTTCCTTTTCAGTCTGGCGGTCCTTCTATCGAAGGCCCTCCAAATCCCTTACGGAGACGCCATGGCTTTGGGGTACAGTGTGACCGCGAAGAATCACGCCATAACCATCGCTTTGGCCATGACGAGTTTTGGAGGGGGAATTGCAGCTCTTCCCGCTGCTGTAGCCCCAGTGGTGCAGATACCTATCATGCTAACTGCCCTCCAATTATCGGATCGGATCAAAGGATTTCTCAGGAGGTAAGATCATGGGCGGTCGCCCCTCCCAAAAAGAGTCCTTCACAAACACCACGCCTTTTTTGGGCCGTCTCCTTCGCTACTTTGGATGGTTCTCTATCTTCGTCGGGGCCTACTCCTCGGCCGGCTACTGCCCCTTCTGAGGGACGCCAGGCTGCCCCGTGGGGGCCGCTTCGGCAGGCCTTGTGGGGGGTCTGTTCGCCTTAGTGGTGCGAAGCAGACGCAGATTCCGAAGCCTTCTCGATAGGGCTTTCAAGAAATTGGTAGTGAGCAAGAGGTGCTCAGGCTGGTAGGAGAAAGGGTCATAGAGTTTCAAAAGCAGCAGTTTGCCCGGTGCTTTGGCAAACCCTGGCGAAGAGACAAGGATGTCAGAGGCATCATCGTGTGCCCCCGATGTGCTGAAAACCTGAGGGTTCGAACGCAGAGGGAAGAGGCAAAGATGCTTTTACAGTCGGTACGGTAAGGTGGAAAGCGCTCTACTTCGAATCACCTGCAAGGCTTCTGGTTGTACTTTCTCGCCCTTCGCGGGAGAGGCTTTGGCGAGAGCTTCGAAAACCATCAGCTGAGGGGATGGCAAGCGTGGACTGCCTCATTACCGAGCTTGACCGGAGAGGATTTCACTCGGTTGCTGCCTATCTTAGGGACGGGAAAAGCGAATTCTTTACTGTCACCGGGCTGAAGGAACAAGGGATTGTCCCAGAGCTGGTGATGGTAGCCACCGGTGTTGTGAAGAAGGAGTTCAGGGAAATAAAACGACGAACTGAGGTGGGAGAGAGGCGGAGTGATGAAGGTTAAGGCCGTTCCCTGCCAGAGGGAAACGCCGGAGAAATGTCAGCTCTTTGACATGCTACCAAATGGTCTAGGAGGAGGCTTATGACCGCCGAACGCAAGGGACAGCTCAAGGAGAGGAGACTCGCCCTGTGGGAGAAGTACCTCTCGATCTGGGTAGGCCTCTGCATCATCGCGGGGACCATCCTCGGGAGGCTCTTTCCCCAGATCTCCGAGGTCCTGGCCAAACTGGAGGTTGCCCACATCTCCATCCCCATCGCCATCTGCCTCTTCGCCATGATCTATCCGATCATGGTCCAGATCAGTTTCGGTGAGGTAAAAAAGGCACTGCTCAGCCCTAGGCCCATCGGCCTTACTCTGCTGATGAACTGGGCCATAAAACCTTTTACTATGGCCCTTTTTGCCTGGCTGTTTCTAAAGATTGTCTTCGGTGACTTCCTGACCGTGGAGCAGATTCAGGGATATCGGGCCGGGATGATCCTCTTGGGTGTGGCCCCTTGTACGGCCATGGTCCTTGTATGGAGCTATCTGGCAAGGGGTAACATGGCCCATACGTTGGTGATGACGGCGATAAACTCCTTGACCATGGTCATTCTGTATGCCCCCTTGGCTACCTTCCTCCTGGGCATATCGGGAATTCCCGTTCCCTGGAAGACCATAGCCCTGGCCGTAACGGTTTACATAGTCTTGCCCCTTGTGGCGGGATGGATCACCCGAGACCAGACGATAAAGGCCAAGGGAATGGAGTGGTTTGAAGAAAAATTGGTCCCCGTCCTCGGCAGGATCTCCATAATAGCTCTGTTGTTTACCCTTATAGTCCTCTTCGCCTATCAAGGAGAGAAGATCGTAAAACTCCCTGCCATCATAGGGATGATCTCGGTGGGCATCTTCTGCAACATCCTCGTAGTCTTCGCCATCGCCTATCTGCTGGCAAAGGCTCTCGGATTGAGGTACGAAGATGCTGCCCCTTCAGCCATCATCGCCGGCAGCAACCACTTCGAGGTGGCCATCGCCGTGGCTACAAGCCTCTTCGGCCTCACCTCAGGGGCCGCCCTGGCGACGGTGGTGGGGGTCCTGACCGAGGTCCCCTTCATGCTCCTTCTGGTCTTCCTATGTCTGAAGACGAGGGGATTCTTCAGGTGATGGTGGACGGAGGGAGGGATTGAGCTCATATATCGGCGCCCGGGCCTTCAAGGCCTCGGTCAAAGAACCGAGCTTCGGACTCATCACCCCCGTGGCCTTGAGCTCCGCAATGAGGGGGTCCACCTTCGTGCCGAGGCCGACCTCCTCTGCCGCCCCCCTTATCTCCTCGGCCGTAACCCTGAGGCCCCTGGCGAGGACCCTCCTCACCAGCTCGGGCACCACCTCCCACCGCTCCTCGCCGATCTCCCTGAAGGCCTCGGCTATCGCCCCTTCGGGATCCCAACGCCCCTCCTCCACCGCCCTTCGGATCAAGTGGCACACCACCCTGGGCATCTCATAGACCTCCCCTCCCCTGACCTTCAACGCCCGTTCGTTCCACTCCGAGGAGGTGGCTTTAGGCAGGAGCAGACGCCACCGATGGGCCTCAAGGAGCAGCTCCTCAGGGTCAGAGGCCTCCTCCATGACCTCATCGTAGGAGACCTCACCCCTTCTGTAAGCGAGCAGAAGGACCCGAGCGAGGGAGGCGGCAAGTTCATCGCCCACCAGCTTAGCCAACGGCTCTTCGAGGACCCGCATCGCTAAGCCTCTCCAGGAGCCTCTCGAGCACTCTCCTCGCCTCCTCAGCCGCCTCGCCCCCGTCGACGGGGCGTCCTTCAAGGGAAGCCTCGAAGACCTCCTCATCGTGAGGGATGGCCCCGATCACCTCTATCCCCTTCCCCTCGGCCGCCTCCTTCAGCTTCCGCTCGATCGCCCCGGAGGAGACCTTGTTGAGGACCGCCCATACCGGCTTTCCAAGCCCGGAGGCGAGCCCCTTCACCCTCTCGGCCAGCGTCACCGATTCCAGAGACGGCTCCACCACTAAAAGCACCGCATCTATCCCCTCCTCCACCCCCCTTCCGAAGTGCTCCACCCCCGCTTCCATGTCCACGAAGGCCACCTCCCCTTCGCGCAGCTTGAGCTTCTTCAGAAACTCTCGGCTCAAGGCCCCCATGGGACAGGCACAGCCCTCCAGGGCCTGGTGGATCTTCCCGATGGCCACCAAGGTAAGACCCTCCCCTCCGACTGCGTAGGGTGGGGGGACGTCCTCAATGGTGAGCCTGTCCTCTCTGAGGATCTCTCGGCCCATCCGCTCCTTGAGCCCCCTTCTGCCGCCGAGCAGATCCATCAAGGGCACAGGGGGCTCCCCGAGCCCCAGCATCATGAACAGGCCCGAGTTGGACTCGTCCGAGTCCACCACCAACACCTTGAACCCACGCTCCCTGGCCGCCCTCGAAAGCAGCGCCACCACGGTGCTCTTTCCGCTTCCGCCCTTGCCGCAGACCGAGACCTTCATCTTCAATCTTCCCCCAGCAACCTGACCCCCTTGAAGTCCGGTACCACCTCCTTCAGCACATCCTCCAAGGCCTCCATGGCCAACTCCCGATCGCCAGCCCTCCTCACATGACATGCCGAGGGGTTGACCAGCGGCTTGAGGTACCTCACCGTCACCACCCCGTCCACGATCCCCTCGAGCCTCACCTCAGCCCCTCCGAGCATGGGGTTCAACTGCCTCAGGGCCTCCTCGACCTTCTCTCTGAGCTCCATCTTCGCCCTCCCGGTTTATTCAGATTTTTGAATATATCACCTTCTCGCGCCAAAGGCAATCGAAATCCAGCGCAGACTGAAGATGGCCTTGATGTCAGGCCCCAGGCGGGGTAACTTGCAGTTGAGGTATCGAAGGGAGGATGAAGCTCCAGGTGCTCGACACCGAGAGGTGCGTGGGATGTCAGCTCTGTATGTTCGCCTGCTGCCGCATGCAGGGACAGGGCGGCCTGGCCAAGGCCCGCATCGGGGTGCGCTCTGTGGGAGGGCTGGAGCGGGGCTTCATAGTGGTGGTCTGCCGCAGGTGCGAAGACCCCTTCTGCGCCAAGGTATGCCCCACAGGGGCCTTGACCCCCAAGGAGGGGGGCGGCGTGCAGCTGGAGCTGGACCGCTGCATAGGCTGTGGTCACTGCCGCGAGGCCTGCCTCATAGGGGCGGTCTTTTGGGACGAGGAGACCGAAAAGCCCATGATATGCATCCACTGCGGCTACTGCGCCGCCTTCTGCCCCCACGGGGTGCTCAGGTTCGAAAGGGAGGCCGAAGATGGCCCAGGACCCCTTACATAGGGTCCTCTACGTAGACCTCTCCAAGAGGCGCTTCTGGGCAAAGGATCGAAGGGACCTCTTCGAGAGGTACATGGGGGGCATAGGGGTGGCCATCCAGTTGTTGCACGAGGAGTGCCCCGAGGGTTGCGACCCCTTAGGGCCTGAGAACCCCATCGTCTTCGCGGTAGGTCCCCTGACGGGCCTCTTCCCCCTGGCCTCAAAGACGGTGGCTGTCTTCAAATCGCCCCATACGGGGAACCTCGGTGAGAGCCACTCAGGGGGCCGGAGCGCGGTGGCCCTGAGGTTGGCGGGCTACGGTGCCCTGGTGATAAAGGGGGCGAGCGAGGGACCCATCTACCTCGCGGTCCACGGCCAGCGGGTCCACTTCCGCGACGCCTCAGCCCTCTGGGGGATGGGAAGCCTCTTCACCGTGGGCAGGGTGATCAGGGAACGGGAACCGGGGGCGGGCCTGAGGACTATAATGAGGATCGGCAGGGCCGCTGAACGGCTCGTCTCTTACGCCTCGGTGACCACCGAGACCTACCGCCACTTCGGACGCCTCGGGCTCGGGGCGGTCTTCGGGAGCAAGAAGTTGAAGGCCGTGGTGATCTCGGGCAGGTCGTCCCTGCCCATCTCCGATGAGGCCGAGTACCGCAAGCTCTACCGCGAGGTCTACAAGCGGGCCGTGGGCTCAGAGGCCATGCGGAAGTACCACGATCTGGGCACGCCCCAGAACGTGCTGCCCCTGAACGAGCTCGGGGGACTGCCCACCCGCAACCTGACGGCCTCGAGGTTTGAAGGGGCAGAGGGAATCTCCGGGGAGGCCTTCGCCGAGGGACTCCTGGGGAGGCGCCTCGCCTGCTCCCATTGTCCCGTGGCCTGCATCCACTTAGCCGCCCTGAGGGAGCCCTACGAGGACGAACCCTACTTCTACAAGACCTCCCTCTTCTCCTACGACTACGAGCCCATCTACGCCCTCGGGGCCATGCTCGGGATCGATAACCCCCAGGGCTTCCTCAGGCTCATGGATCAGGTGGAGCGATTGGGCCTTGACGCCATGAGCACAGGGGTGGTCCTGGCCTGGGCCACAGAGGCCCTCGAGCGAGGCCTTATCGGGGGACGGGAGACCTTAGGCCTCAAGTTCCGATGGGGGGACTACGAGACCTACCTCCGGGCTATACCGCTGATAGTGGAGCAGCCCAATGACTTCTATCGGGCCCTGGCCCGGGGGGTGCAGCACGCCTCCTCCATCTACGGAGGGGAGGACTTCGCCCTGGCCTTCGGGGGAAACGAGATGCCCGGCTACCACACGGGGCCTGCCGCCCACCTCAGCTACTTGATAGGGGCCAGGCACAGTCACCTGGACAGCGCCGGCTATAGCCTCGACCAGAAGTTGGGCTCCAGGGGGGAACGCCCCGAGCCCGAAGAGGTCCTCGAGCGGCTGCTCGAGGAGGAACGATGGCGACAGGTCCTGACGAGCCTGGTAGTTTGCCTCTTCGCCCGGGGGATTTACGACAGGGAGCTGGTGGTCCGGTGCCTTCGGGCCTTTGGCCTCGACATCGGCCCCCAAGGGCTCGAGGACCTCGGCGCCGAGATCCACCGGGAGAAGTACCGGTTCAAGCTACGGGAGGGCTTCTCCCTAGAGGATTTGCGGCTTCCGGGGCGGATCTTCGAGACCCCCACCCCCTTGGGCAACTTCACGGAGGACTTCTTCAAGAGGGCTATAGCTCGCTTCCGGCAGTTGATGGCCATCAGTTAACCACCTGCTCCTCAGGCCTCCATCGACAGAGGACTGGCGTCGGTCGAAGGGCTTGTGCTATATAGGGGCCATGCTGGCGGAGAAGGTCCTGGAGGGCGACCTGAAGGCGGCCTCCCAACTCATGAGGGCCCTGGAGGAGGGAGAAGGGTGGGCCTTCAGGGAATTGAGCAAACTCATCCCTCACACCGGAGGGGCCCATGTGGTGGGGATCACCGGTCCCCCAGGGGCGGGGAAGTCGACCTTGGTCGACCGCCTCATCGAGGTCCTGAGGGGACGGGGCAAGGAGGTGGGGGTGGTGCTCGTGGACCCCACCAGTCCGTTCACCGGTGGGGCCATCCTGGGGGATAGGGCCAGGATGCAGAGGCACAGCTCCGACCGCGGGGTCTTCATCAGGAGCCTGGCCACCAGGGGGGAGACGGGGGGGCTGTCGCTTTCGGCCTGGGGAGTCCTCGAGGTGATGGACGCCCTGGGGAAGGAATACATATTGTTTGAGACCATCGGGGTCGGCCAGGACGAGATAGAGGCCCATCACGCCGCGGACACCGAGGTGGTCCTCCTCACCCCAGCCCAGGGGGACGATCTGCAGATGCTCAAGGCGGGGCTCTTCGAGACGGGACACATCTTCGTCCTGAACAAGGCGGACCTGGAGGGGGCCGAGCGGATGGAAGGGCTGCTGCGGGCGGCCCTCGCCATGCGCACCGAGGGGGACTGGACCCCTCCCGTGGTCCTCACCCAGGCCCACAGGGGCGTGGGGGTGGAGGAGCTCCTGGAGCGGATCGAGCAACATCGGGCCTTCCTCGAGAGAAAGGGCCTGAGAGGGGAGGGACACCGCAGGAGGTTGCGGAGGGGCTTCGAGAAGATCCTGGAGCACCTCCTCAGGGAGAGACTACATCAGCTCCTCTCAGAGGGGGATCTTCAGAGACTGCTCCAACGGGTCGAGGAGGGGGAGAAGGACCCCTGGAGCGCCGCCGAGGAGGCCGTGAGGGACCTCTGGGGTCATTCCTCAGGCTCCTGAGCACGGGCCTCCTCCTCGGCGGGGATGCGGTACTCCTCCCCCACCCAGCGTCCGAGGTCCACCATCTTGCAGCGCTCCGAGCAGAAGGGGCGATAGGGGTTCCCCTTCCAGGGGACCTCCCTCCCGCACTGGGGGCATCTCCCCTTAGTCCCGCCCCGTGAACCTCTTGAAGAAGCCCTTGGGGCCTTCCCCTTCCCTCTGCTGCTCTTCACAGGCGGCCAACTCCTCCAGCAACTCCCGCTGCCTCTTGGTCAGCTTCTTGGGCACCTTGATGGTGACCTCGATGAGGAAGTCCCCCCTGCCCCTGCCCCTCAACCTGGGGATGCCCTTGCCCTTAAGGCGTATCACCTCCCCCGGCTGGATGCCGGGCGGGATCTTCACCTTCGTGGAGCCTTCCAGGGTGGGCACCTCCACCTCACCCCCCAGGGCGGCCATGGAGTAAGAGAGGGGAAGGCGGTAGATGACGTCGTCCCCTTCCCTCCTGAAGAGCTCGTGGGGCTTCACGTGGATGTACAGGTAGAGGTCCCCAGGGGGACCGCCCCATTCCCCCTCCTCCCCTTCGCCCTGGACGCGGATCTTGGTCCCATCGGCCACCCCCGGCGGGATCCTCACCGTCAGCCGCTTCGCCCCCCTCAGCCACCCCTCACCGCCGCAGGCCTTACACGGATCTGTGACGATCTTCCCCTCCCCCTGGCAGTAGGAGCAGGTCGTGCTTATGGTGAAGAAACCGTGGGACCGGCTGATCTGTCCCCTGCCGTAACAATAGGGGCAGACCTTGGGGGAGGTCCCCGGTTCCATCCCGGAGCCCTGACACCTCTCGCAGGGGACCCGTCGTGGGACCTCGATGACCTTCTCGGCCCCGAAGGCGGCCTCGAGGAAATCCAAGGCGAGGTCATACCTCAGGTCCTCCCCCGGACGGGGCGCCCGCCGTGTCCTCCGGGAGAAGCCGAAGAATTCCTCGAAGAGGTCACTGAAGGTGGAGAAGATGTCCTCCACGGTCCTGAAGCCGGTGAAGCCCGTGGAGCTCTTCACCCCTTCGACCCCGTAAAGGTCGTACAGACGCCTCTTCTCGGGGTCTCGCAAGACCTCGTAGGCCTCCGCGATCTCCTTGAAGCGCTCCTCCGCCTCCTTGTCGCCAGGGTTCCGGTCGGGGTGATACTGGAGGGCGAGGCGGCGGTAGGCCCGCTTTATCTCCTCCTGGGTGGCATTACGGGGAACCCCGAGGATCCTATAGTAATCCTTATTCGCCATCCTCAAGCCCCAGCAGGAGCGACAGCCCTCCCCACAGCGCCGCCTCGTCCCCAAGGTGGGCGCGCCTCACCTGGACCCCTTTGGCGGCGTAGGAGAAGGCTCGCGAGGCCATCTCCTCCAAGGCTCGGGGAGCAAAGAGGGGCCAGGCCTCGGCCACCTTGCCCCCCAGCACGATCATCTCGGGGTTGAAGAGGTTCACCAAGTTGGCAAGCCCTACCCCCAGGTAGCGACCCATCTCCTGGAAGACCCTTTGGGCCCGCTCATCCCCCGCGGTGGCGAGCTCCGAGACCTCCTTTGCGCTGGAGACCTCAAGGCCTTCCTCCACGGCCATCCTCAGGATCGCCGATCCCGAGGCGTAAGCCTCCAGGCAGCCCCGGGAACCGCAGTAACACTGGACCCCGTCTTCGTCGATGACCATGTGGCCCACCTCAGAGGCCACCCCCTGAGCCCCCTTGAGGAGCCTCCCCCCGATGACCACCCCCCCTCCCACCCCCGTGCCCAAGGTAAGGCAGCAGTAGTGGCTCTTCCCCTTGGCCGCCCCTCTGAACCCCTCCCCTAAGGCGTAAAGGTTGGCGTCGTTCTCCAAGAGCAAGGGCATCCCCAGCTCCCGGAGCTCCTCGAGGAAGTTGACCCCCTCATAGGCCCGTAGGTGGGGGGAGTGGACCAAGAGCCCCTCGCCATCGATGAGCCCGGGCACCCCTATGGCCACCCCCATGGGACGCCATCCCCTCCTTGCCCCCTCCTCCTTCAACTCCCCTACCCTCTCCTTGAGGAGGCAAAGGCCCTCTTGGGCCTCCACCTTGGCGATGGAGGGCCATCGGCGTAACTCCAAGATCCCTTCCTCCGCGAGGGCGGCCACCCGGAGGTTGGTCCCCCCGAGGTCCACGACGATGTAAAAGCCCCTCACTCCTCCCCTTCCCCCTCTTGCTGATCCTCGCAGAGTACCTTGTGGGAGGCATCCGGAAGGCTCTCGAGGAACTCCCTGTATTCCTCCTCCGTGATGATCCCTTCCCTCAGGTTCCGCTCAACATTGCGTATGTCAAACTTTTTGTTCGGATCTACGTGCATCGCCTTTCCTCCGGAAGACGAATGGAGGTAAGGGGTGTGGGTATTAGCCCCGCAAGAATTATAGTGAGCGTTGACTACCTTTTCAATATTTGTTAAAGCCTAAGTATGAACTTGCACCTACTCGACGGCGCCCTCCTCCTTTACGCCATCTCCTTCTCCCTTTACGTGGTATCGGTCCTGGCCCATAGGGCCAGCCTCAGCCGAGGGGGTGCCCTCTTCTTGAGCCTGGGCTTCGCGGTCCAGTTGGCGGGGATGGTCGTCAGGTGGTGGGAGAGCCACAGGCTCGGCTACGGCTACATACCCCTGTCCAACATGTACGAGTCCTTGGCCTTCTTCTCCTGGTCCGTGGTCCTGCTCTACTTCTTTCTGAAGGGGAGGTATCGCTACGGTGCCTTCGGCCTTGTGGCCTCGGGCTTGAGCACCCTGCTGCTGCTGCTGCCCTTCCTCGTGCCCATGAGCCGCAGGATAAAGCCCTTGGTGCCCGCCCTGAGGAGCAACTGGTTGGCCATCCACGTCATCACGTGCTTTTTCGCCTACGCGGCCTTTGCCTTCGCCTTTGCCCTGAGCCTGGCCTATCTCTGTCAGAGGGGTTGGGAGAAGGGGAGGAAGGCCTCCAACTGGCTCCCCTCCTCCGGCGTCTTGGAGGATGCCACCTACCGGCTGGTCCTCATAGGCTTCGCCTTCCTCACCCTGGGGATCATCACCGGTGCTGCGTGGGCCCATTACGCCTGGGGCAGCTACTGGAGCTGGGACCCCAAGGAGACGTGGTCCTTGATCACCTGGTTCATCTACGCCAGTTGGCTCCACGCCCATATCATGCGGGGCTGGCGCGGCAAGAGGACGGCCATCCTCTCCATCGTCGGCTTTGCGGCCGTCATCTTCACCTATTTCGGGGTGAACTACTTGCTTTCGGGCCTCCACAGCTATGTCTGAGGTCGATCCCCTCCGAGACCTTAAGAGAAGGGCGGACCGAGAGCCCTTCGCCAGGAAGCTCGGGATTCGGGTCCTGGAGCTCAGGCCCGGTTACGCCCTGACCGAGATGGAGTTGGGCGAGGACCTCACCAACATCCACGGGATGGCCCACGGAGGGGCCCTCTTCTCGCTCATCGACGCGGCCTTTGAGCTGGCCTCCAACTCCCACGGCGTGACCGCCGTGGCCCTCAACATGAACGTCACCTTCCACAAGGCCCCCAAGGTACCAGGGACCTTGCGAGCCGAGGCCCGGGAGGTCTCGGTGAGCAAGAGGATAGGCAGCTACCTCATAGAGGCGAGGGACTCTGCCGGAGAGCTCATCGCCTCCTGTCAGGCCCTCGTCTACCGGAAGGCCTGACCTGAACTTGAGCCGCCCCGCCAGAGATGTTATACCTGAAGGCCACCAAGGCACGGAGGTGTGAGGATGTTGCAGGAGGAGATCCTCAAGGAGGTCACCGTCAAGACCCCCTCTAAGATCGTCCTCTTGGTGATCGACGGGGTGGGGGGGATACCCGTGGAGGGGAGGACGGAACTGGAGGCCGCCCACAGGCCCAACCTCGACCGCCTGGCCTCCGAGGGGATATGCGGCCTCACCGATCCCGTCTACCCCGGGATCACCCCCGGCAGCGGTCCCGGCCACTTGGCGCTCTTCGGCTACGACCCCCTGAGGTACGAGATCGGACGAGGGGTACTGGAGGCCTTGGGCATAGGCATGGAGCTGGCGCCGGGGGAGGTGGTGGCCCGGGCCAACTTCGCCACCCTCGACCAGGAGGGGCTGGTGCTCGATCGGAGGGCCGGCAGGATCCCCACCGAGCGAAACGAGGAGCTCTGCCGGAGGCTCCAGAGGGAGATCCAGGAGGTGGAGGGGGTCCGGGTGGAGATAAGGCCTGGCAGGGAGCACCGTTTCGTCGTCAAGTTCTCGGGCGAGGGACTCGACGATCGCATCGCCGACACAGACCCCCAAAAGGAGGGGCTGCCTCCTCGCCCCCCTTCGGCCTTGGCCCCTGAGGCAGAGAGGACGGCCAAAGCGGTGGAGGCCTTCCTCCAGAGGGCCCATCAAGTCCTCAACGGGGAGGAACCGGCCAATGGGGTGCTGATGCGGGGCTTCTCCCGGCTGCCCGACATCCCCTCCATGGAGGAGCTCTTCAAACTCACCCCTGCCTGCATCGCCTCCTATCCCATGTACCGAGGCTTGGCGAAGCTCGTGGGGATGGAGGTCCTGGAGGTCGGCGAGACCATCGCCGAGGAGTTCGCCGCCCTGAAGAGGCATTTCCAGGACTTCGACTTCTTCTACCTCCACGTGAAGAAGACGGACAGCTTCGGCGAGGACGGCAACTTCTCGGCGAAGGTCCAGGTCATAGAGGAGGTGGACCGCCACATCCCCCAGCTGCTGGAGCTTGAGCCCGAGGTGATCGTGGTCACCGCAGACCACTCCACCCCCTCGGCCCTCAAGGGCCATAGCTGGCACCCCAACCCCTTCCTGCTGCGGTCCCCTTACGAGCGCCGAGACGACGTGGACCGCTTCACCGAGGCGGCCTGTGCCCGGGGGGCCCTGGGTCGCTTTCGGGCGGTGGAGGCCATGACGATGATGCTGGCTGCGGCCCTCAAGATGAAGAAGTTCGGAGCATGAGATGCTCAAGGAGTGGAAGAGGATCAGGACCCGCCAGGCCTTTTCCTGTCGTCTCTTCGAGGTGAAGATCGACACCTCCCTCTCCCCCAGGACGGGGAGACCCCACGACTTCTACGTCATCGAGACCGGCGACTGGGTGGGGGTGATCCCCCTCACGGAGGAGGGAGCGGTCGTCCTGGTGAAGCAGTTCCGCCACGGGACGAGGTCCTTCAGCCTGGAGATCCCCGGGGGCCTCGTAGAGGGGGACGACCCCTCCGCGGCCGCCCGAAGGGAGCTCCTGGAGGAAACGGGCTACGAGGCTGGGGAGCTGGAGCTCCTGGGGGTCCTTCGTCCCCAGCCCGCCATCTTCAACAACCGCTATTTCCTCTTCTTGGCCCAGGACGTCAAGAGGGTGAGCTCCCCCTCCTTGGACGAGGGGGAGGACATAGAGGTGGTGGAGGTGCCCTTGGAGGAGGTCTACAGGAGGATGGCCGAGGGGGAGATAGACCACGCCTTGGTCCTGGCCTCCTTCCAACTGCTGAGCTTTCGCCACCCGGAGTTGACGGGGGAGCAGGGTTGTCTTTCCCAAGACCTTTAGTTAATATCTACGTTGCGCTGTCGCGGCTGAGAGGGGATCCTTCGGAAAGGGCCTCTTTTTCGGGAAAAGACCTGTAGTCCTCTCCAAAGGCGGAGGTATTCTTCGAATGGAAGAGAGGGGGAGAGTCCTTATCGTAGGCGCCCATGGAATGTTGGGGCAGGACTTGGTGAAGGTCCTCGAGAGGTCCTTCGAAGTGGTGGCCCTCGGCAGGGACGAACTCGACATCAGCCTCTACAACAACGTCAAGAAGGTCCTCAAGGAGGTCTCGCCCCAGGTGGTGATCAACGCAGCCGGCTACACGGATGTGGACGCCTGTGAGAGGAAGAGCCGTTTGGCCTTTGCCGTAAACGGTGAAGGGGCCAAGAACCTCGCTCGGGCCACGAGCGTGCTCAAGGCCAAGTTGGTCTACATCAGCACCGATTACGTCTTCGACGGCAAGAAAGAGACTCCTTACTCCGAGGAGGACCAACCCAACCCCCTCAACGTCTACGGCGAGAGCAAACTGATGGGGGAGAGATACGTCCAGAAGTTCGCCGACGACTATCTGATCGTAAGGACCCAATGGCTCTTCGGCCCAGGGGGCAGGAACTTCGTGGACACCATCCTGGACCTCTCCCAGGACCGAGAGAGGATAGAGGTGGTGGACGACCAAGTGGGCTCCCCCACCTACACCCTGGACCTGAGCAGGGCCATCCTCACCCTGTTGGAGAAGGACCTTTGGGGGGTCTTCCACGTGAGCAACAGCGGTTCCTGCTCCTGGTACGAGTTCGCCAAGGAGATCCTGGCCCAGGTCGGCAGGGACACCGTCCAGTTGGTCCCCATCTCCTCGGCAGACCTCACCAGGCCCGCAAGAAGGCCGCTCTATTCGGTCCTCTCCAACGAAAAACTCCACAAGGAAGCCGGCCTGGCCATGCGCCCCTGGCAGGAGGCCCTCAGGGATTATCTGAGGGAGAAGGGCCTCTTCGGAGAGGCTTAAGAGGCAGGCCTTGAAGATCTGCGTCGTGGGCACCGGCTACGTAGGACTGGTCACAGGGGCGGGACTGGCCGAGTTCGGGATGGACGTGGTCTGTGTGGACAAGGACCACCAGAAGATCTCCCTCCTGCAGCGGGGGATCATGCCCTTTTACGAACCGGGGCTCGATGACCTGGTGGAGAAGAACTGTCGCGACGGACGGCTCCGCTTCTCCACCGACCTGCCCGAGGCGGTCAGGTGGGCCGAGGTGATCTTCGTGGCGGTGGGCACACCCCCTAACTCCGATGGGTCTCCGGACCTCTCCCAGGTCGAGGCGGCCCTCAGGGAGATAGCCAGGTCCATGAGGGGGGAGAAGGTGGTGGTCCTGAAGAGCACGGTGCCGGTGGGGACCGCCCGATGGGCTGAAGGGATCCTCAGGGAGGAGGTGCCCAAGGGGGCCTCCTTCGAGGTGGTCTCCAATCCCGAGTTCCTCAGGGAGGGGGCTGCTGTGGAGGACTTCCTGAGGCCGGACCGCGTGGTGATAGGGGCCAGGAGCCAAGAAGCCATCGAGGTGATGAAGGAAATCTACAGCGCCCTCTACCTCATAGAGACCCCCTTCATCATCACCACGCCGGAGACGGCCGAACTGATAAAATACGCCTCCAACGCCTTCCTGGCCACCAAGATCTCCTTCATCAACGAGATAGCCAACCTCTGCGAGGCCCTGGGGGTCGATGTGCACCACGTAGCCAAGGCCATGGGCCTGGACGGCCGCATCGGGCGGAAGTTCCTCCATCCCGGGCCCGGCTTCGGCGGCTCCTGCTTCCCCAAGGACACCAAGGCCTTGATCCACATGGGACAGAGGCACGGCTGTTCCATGGAGATCGTCGAGGCGGTGGTGAGGGTCAACGAGCGGCAGAGGGCCAGGATGGTGGAAAAGATCCGGCAGATGGCGGGGGGGACCCTAAGGGGAAAGACCATAGGGGTCTTGGGGCTAAGCTTCAAGCCCAACACCGATGACATCCGGGAGGCCCCCGCCATAGAGATCATCAGGGGGTTGCTGAAGGAGGGGGCAGAGGTCAAGGCCTACGACCCGGCGGCCATGGAGAACGCTAAAAGGGTCCTGCCCGAGGTCACCTATTGCTCCGGCCCCTACGAGGTGGCCTCAGGCAGCGATGCCTTGGTGATCGTCACCGAATGGAACCAGTTCCGCAGGCTCGACCTCGAGAGGATAAAGGCCCTCTTGAAGGAACCCATCTTCGTCGACCTGAGGAACATCTACGAACCCGAACAGATGGCCCGCCTCGGCTTTCGCTACTGCGGAGTGGGCAGGTGACCGAATGGATCTTCCTGGGCGACGCCCACTTCAACCCCTTCCGTAAGGACGAGAGCTGGCGAGCCCTCAAGGGCCTTGCCCGAGGGACATCCCCCGAGGGCCTGGTCTTGATGGGGGACCTCTTCGACTTCTGGTTCGGCTTCGATCGCCCCTCACGACTCTCCGCCCTCTACAGCGAGATAGAGGAGGCCCTGGCGGAGTTCCAGAGGAAGGGCACGAGGATCATCTTCCTCGAGGGAAACCACGACTTCTACCTGAGGGGCCACATCGGCGGGGTGCAGGTGGAGAGCCATCGGTGGGAGGCCACTATGCAGTTGGGCGGCCAACGGCTCTACCTGGCCCATGGGGACAGGGCCGCAGGCCTTCCCTACAACCTCCTCTCCCTCCTCCTGAAGAACCCCCTCACCTGCCACCTCCTGGATGCCTTGGGGCCGGGGATCGTCACCAAGGTGGCCTTCTGGTGGAGCGCCTGGTCGAGAAGGAACGAAAGGGGTGTGATGGAGGTGGCCCGGAGGCTCCGCCGCTTCGCCGAGAAAAAGATAAGGGAGGGCTTCGACGTGGTGATCCTCGCCCACTCCCACCAGGCCGAGGCCTCCCTGTGGAGGACGGGGGAGAGGGTGGGCCGCTACTTCAACGTGGGCAGTTGGCACGAGGGGGACTACCTGCGCTGGAGTTCAGGCCGCTTTCGCTTGGAGAAGTTTGCCGATCCTGGCCCATAGGTGGGCCTTGCCCTGGCCGGTCTTGGCGCTGAAGATGACGGTCTCCTCGGGGGAGATCCCTAAGGATCTAAGGGCCGCCCTGGCGTGGGCCAGCTCCCTCTGGGAGGCCTTGTCCGCCTTGGTGAAGACCGGTATCGCCTTCAGCCCCAAGGCATCAAGCCACTCGAGCATCTGCCGATCCAGCTCTGTGGGACCGAGGCGGGCGTCCATGATCAGGACCACCCCCCGCAGGTTGCCGCGGGAGCGGAAGTAGGTCTCCATGATCCTCCTCCACATCCTCCGCATCTTCAGGGGCACCTTGGCAAAGCCGTAGCCCGGCAGATCGACGAAGTAGTAAGCCCCCTCCAGGAGGTAGAAGTTGATGGTCCTGGTCCTGCCAGGGGTGGAACTGGTCCGCGCCATGCCCCTCCTGCCCCAGAGGGTGTTCAGCAACGACGACTTCCCCACGTTGGACCGACCGGCAAAGGCCACCTCGGGGAGGTGGTCGGAGGGAAAGTCCTCTCGGGTGACGGCGCTCCTGAGGAACTCAACCCTCCTTATCTTCATCCTTGAGATAGGAGGGCAGGGGCGTAGCCCAGGACTCCTCGTCGAAATAGAGCTCTCTCAGGTCCTTGGGGGGGTCGAAGGGGGGGACCCGGGGGTCCTGGACCGCCTCAAAGCGAACGAAGGAGGACTTGTACCAGTCCACCTCGGGCATGGGGAGGTCCATCCTCTTCATGATCTCATAGGTCTTGTAGAACTCCTCCCAGCGGTTCTCCCCCTCTGGATAGATGGAGAAGTCCCGTAGGATGTCGGTGATGGCGAAGCCCGCCTCGATGAGGAAGCCCTCGAAGTCGCGCCACTTCTCCAAGGAGGCCTCCCTGTGGGTGAAGCCTATGTAACCGGCTGACCCCCTTCCCTTCAGGGCCTCTATGCAGCGCCCTACGAAGAGCTTGAGCCCCTTGCGGGTCTCCACCGGGTCGGTGACAAAGACGTCATACCTCCCTCGCTCCTCCGCCGGGAGCTCCTCCAGGACGTTGTACTCCTTCACCTCAATGTTACCTATCCCTTCCCTTCGGCAGAAATCCCTGATGAAGGCCGTGATCCGGCGGTCTATCTCCACTACCTGGACCCTCGCCGCCATACCGGTGAGGCCTATGGCCACGCTCAGCAGGTCGTCGTCCCCAAGGATGAAGATCTCCTGCCCCTCCAGGTCACCCCTTTCGTAGAGGAAGGCGAGCCGCGCCACGGTGTCCTGGGGGCGGACGAAGCCCTGGTCGAAGTCGCTGACGGGCAAGGGACGATCCTGCGTCACATCGATGAACCTGTCCAGGACCTCCTTGAAATAGCCCCGGATCTCCACGCCGATGCCGCAGCGGCTGCAGAGGACCGGCTGCTTCTCCCTCAAGGGGACATCTCCGCGCAGGGAGAAGAGTCCCCCCTCGTATCGGATGGAGCCCTCCTGCATGAGAGCCTGGAGTTGACCGATGAACTCGACGATGTGGGAGTCCTGTTGGTTGATCAACTCCCAAAAGGTCATCGCCCCCCCCTTGAGGGCCCGCAGGATTTGATTCCTGATCCTCTTCCCCATCTCCCCGACCAAACCTTGCAGGTTATACTATATTCTACCTGCTGAATTCAAGGAGAGCCGTCCCGTAGTCAATCATTTAAGAATGTAACCGAAATCATCTTTGATTACTCATTAAGAAAGTAACCGTAGAGGGTGTCCTCTTTCTGTGGGGGTTAATGGTCCTTTCCCCTCTGCTCGTTTTTTATACTCATCTTTGAACGCTTTCTCCCCCTTCTCACAACACGAACCCTTTATTTTCAGGCATCCGGGGGCAGTTTGCAGGACGAAGGGACCAAAATATAGTGTCATGCCATTGTAATTTTGGACTTGACAA
>Ga0190361_1000391_pt1 | contig 17860 bp, 13 predicted proteins | sample 48721845_MG_FD_161273 | JGI IMG/M metagenome (GOLD analysis project Ga0190361, IMG submission 161273) | Hydrothermal vent microbial mat bacterial communities from Southern Trench, Guaymas Basin, Mexico - 4872-18-4-5_MG | ecosystem: Environmental > Aquatic > Marine > Hydrothermal vents >... | reverse complement strand
GACAGGATTATCCTCTTCCCTCTGGTAATAGACATTGCCGTCATAACCGATGTCCCGCAATCTGAAGCGCGGCGAAAGGCGAAAGGGTCCCACTTTCATCCAGGTCTGACGAACAATTTCTTTCATCTCGGCCCGAAAGCTCAGGTAAGTCTGGGCCTGAAGCGGCAATACAATCAACGATACAATCATCCCCCCTGCAAGGAAACATATAATCAAGCATCGGAAGAATACGTTTTTTAATCCAGCTCTCTGAATCATTCATCCCATTATAGAGAGATAATCATTATACTTCAATGCTTTCGCCAGGCTAATACTCCATAAGCCACTCCCAATCCTAAAGCAATTCCTATTATATCCCAGATAACATCTCCCACCTGAGTCCCCCGATAAGGCAAAAGAAGCTGGTAAATTTCAATAAACAAGCCGTAAGCCAGGGCTATAATTCCCACAATAATCCATTGCCGCCCTGTAAACTTGAACACCCTACTCCTTTCCCACCCAAGCACAAAAGCAAAAAAACCAAATGAATAAAGATGGAGGAGAGGGTCGGCCAGAATCAAATGAAGAAGTGAATTTGATTCTCTCACCAGTTCTACAGCACTTCCCGGCAATGAATATCCCGCCAGAAGAAATAATCCTACAATATACGTAAATTTATTTTCTTCCAAAATTCTTTTCATAGTAATCAATTATTGCTACCTTCCCCCCATTCCAAAAAGGCAAATCCGAATCGTCTTAAGTAAAATCCGCAGGTCTAAGAAAAGGGAAAGATTTTTGATGTAATAAAGGTCATAACGCAACTTTTCTATAGCATCCTCCACTGTTGCGCCGTAACGATAATTCACCTGAGCCCATCCGGTAATTCCGGGTTTAACAGCAAAACGAAGTGAATAATAAGGTATACGTTTTTTTAAAATATTGACAAAATATTCTCTTTCAGGCCTCGGTCCAATTAAACTCATCTCCCCTTTAATAACATTAATCAATTGCGGCAGTTCATCTAACCTGGTTTTACGCAAAAATTTCCCTATTCCAGTCACCCGACGGTCATTTTCTTCCGCCCATTTAGGTGCATCTTTTTCTGCCTCACAAATCATAGTCCGATACTTCAACATCCGAAAAGGTTTTTCATCTTTACCCAATCTTTCCTGAATATATAAAACCGGCCCTCGCGAAGTTAATTTTATTAACAAAATAATCAATAAATTAATCGGCAAACTGGCAATCAAGATGGCTATAGAACCCCCCAAATCAAATAATCTCTTAACTTTTTTAAATATTTCACTGCCTAATTGGTCAAAACCCTGGCTGAAAACAAGCCACTGGTCCCGAAGAGACAGCACGGGTAATTTGTCAAATAACTGTTCATAAAAAGTGGCTAGATTAAAAACACTAATCCCTCTTAACCGAAAATTAATTAACATTCGACTTAAATTACTGTCACCTAATCTACCCCCGGCAATGATGATACCATCAACCCTGTGGTGGTTGACAACTTTTTCAATATCAGTCTTCCTCCCTAGATAAGGGAAAGGATTTCCCACAGGCTTTACTGGTGGTTTATCACTTAAATATCCAACCACTTTATACTCGGGAAATTGTTTAATTAAAGAAGAGAGCTTCTCAACTCGTTTTTCTACCCCTACTAATAATAATTTCTTGGGAGGAACAACTAAGCTGAAAAAAGAAAAGAAAACAACTCTCCATAAAAAAGCCAGCAATCCCACACTGATAAAAGTAAAGAAAAAGATACCTCGTCCCACAGCAAAAGGAAAGAAATAAAAACAAATAGCCATACAAAAGGCGACGGCCAGTAACCCCCAACCAAAGAATATCAAGTTACGGCTGGAAAGAAATTTAATTTTAATATTGTACTGGTCGAAAATATAAAAGGATAAAATAAATCCAATAGCGAGAACAAACATTCGAAAAGCATTTCTCTCATTAAAAAGATCCAAAAAATGTCCAAACCGGGCAAGATAAGCCAGGTGCATTGAGATAATAATAACTAATAAATCACCAGTAAGAAGAAGCAACTTACGACGTGATATTTTTCTTAACATGTTTCATCAACCCCCCAATAGAATTTATATCTCTTTAAAAAGAACTTTTTAAAAAATCTTAATTTTGCTCGTAATATTATGAAAAATACTCATCTAATATTTTGACAATTCTCTGACTGGCTCGACCATCGCCATAAGGATTCACCGCTTTAGCCATTTTTTGATAATATTCACTGTTATCAAGTAATAATCTTGCTTTTTGATAAATATTATTTCTATTAACCCCTACCAAGCAGGCTGTGCCTGCTTCTATTCCCTCGGGTCTCTCAGTAGTTTTCCGCATAACCAAAACTGGCTTTCCTAGAGCAGGTGCTTCCTCCTGAACCCCTCCAGAATCAGTTAAAACTGCAAAAGACTTTGTCATGAGCCAGACAAAATGTTCATAATCCAACGGCTCAAGAAGATGTATATTTGGTACATGTCCCAAAATTCTGTAGACCGGTTCTCTCACATTAGGATTTAAATGAACAGGATAAACAATAGACACATCCTCATGAACTTCCGCCACCTTTTTCAATCCATAGCATATACTTTCAAAATCCGGGCCAAAACTTTCTCTGCGATGACCTGTAACTAAAAGAATACGTCTTCCGTTTAAATTAACTCCATAATTAGAAAAAAACATTTCTTCAATCTGTCTGGCCTTTTTTGTTTTTTCAATCTTTTTACTAATTGTCAATAAAGCATCAATCACCGTATTTCCAGTAACAAATATTTTCTTTTGCTCAATTCCTTCATTAATTAAGTTCTCTTTAGCCTTTTCTGTGGGAGCAAAATAAAAGTCAGCCAGACAATCAGTCAGTTTCCTGTTGATTTCCTCAGGAAATGGATTATATTTATCTCCACTCCTCAAACCTGCTTCAATATGAGCAATCTTAATTCGAGCATAATAAGCAGCTAAAGAAGCAGCAAACGTGGTCGTTGTATCCCCTTGGACAACTATTAAATCCGGTTCTTTTTGTTTGAAAAATTCTTCGAGTCTTCTAAGTACTTCAATTGTTATATCAGACAAACTCTGATTTTTTTTCATAATATTTAAATTTATATCAGGAACTAAATCAAATATTTCTAGAACCTGATTTAACATCTCCTTATGTTGACCAGTAACACAAATTGTAACTCTAAATTTTGAACTATATTTCTCCATCTCCTTAATTACAGGAGCCAGCTTTATGGCTTCAGGTCGGGTGCCAAAAATAATAAAAACTTTTATCATCTTAAGAAAATTTTTCTCTAACTGCGGAAGAAACGCCGGGTCCAAAAGAAGCACAAGCCTCAATCCTTTCCCAATTTTTCTTGAACCAATTTATGGTCTTATCTAATCCTTCCTCAAAACTCATCTTAGGTTCATAGCCTATTAATCTTTTCGCTTTCTCGTAGGAAGCCAATAAACGTTTCTTAGTGTCCCATTTTCTTTTTTGCACAAACTTTATGCCTCCTTTATTATCAAGTTTCTCATTGATCATTCTGGCTAAGTCAATAATTTTCGTTTCTTTACCAGAAGCGAGATTAAACTCTTCCCCAATTGCTGACTCATAGAAGCCCGCTCTTAATAACCCGTCCACTAAATCGCCTACATAAGTAAAATCTCTTGTTTCTTCACCAGTGCCGGTTATTGGTAACGGCTCTCCCTTCATTGCCCAATAAATAAAATTAGGAATAACATTGCGATATTGTCCCGGCACTTCCCCTGGTCCATAAGAATTGAAAAATCTGACTTTAATTACCTTTAGACCATAATGATGATGGAAAAAATTACAATAAAGTTCTCCCAACATTTTTGTAATCTGGTAAGGAGTGCTTAAATGCATGGACATAAATTCTTCTTTCAAGGGTAACGGTGCTTCACTTCCATAGATAGAACATCCTGAAGAAGCATAAACAAATCTCTCAACTTTACTAAGAACTGAATATTCCAATACTTTTAATGTACCCAGACCATTAACATGAATATCCTTTTCCGGATAATCCACTGAATTCTGGTTGGCAAAAAACGCCGCCAGATGAAACACATGGGAAGGCTTCTCCTGGAAAACACGTTTTAAATAAACATCATCAGTAATACTTCCTTGAACAAACATCACATTGGGAGCAGAAGGAATATTCCATTTATAAGAGGAAGACAAATTATCTAATATAATAATCAATTTCGTATTTAGCTCAGACAAAGCCCTCACTAAATTGCTCCCAATAGCTCCTGCACCTCCAGTTACAAGTATTTTCTTATTATTCCAATATTCCAAATAATCTTTCATTAAATCCCCCCAATTATTCTTTCTAAATAACTCTTTATGGATGTAAACGAAAATTCTTTAAATAGTTTTTCCAGTTTATGGTAAGCATTCTTTAGTCCTCTATAATGTCTAATTTTATAATTTAATTTTATATTTTTAACCCGAGGTTGTTTGTAGTCTATTTCCCAAGGATGAAAATAAAAAGTGTAAACTCCCTTTTGATTTAAAACTCTTTTTATACCTATTCTAAAAATTTTATAAGGCATTAAGCGGAAATATGCACCTCCTCCCCAAGGAACTGATATATTCATAAATTTAATAGTAGGTAATGGAACTTCTATTAAACCATTAGGGAATCTAAATATCTTATTTGTATTTTTGCTAATACTATTTCTTTTTATATTTATTTTTCCATAACGATTATGAAGGAATGTAGGGCAATAGCTTGAATCATATATAAAGCCATTTTTTTTTAACAAACCCACGGCCCAATCAGTAATTGAAAAACTTGGTGCTCGGTATCCGATCACTTCTTCACCAATAATATCCTCAAGAATTGCTTTTGACTTAGCAATATCATATTCAAACTCTTCATGGCTTTGAGTAAATATTAATTTATGAAAATATCCATGATTTGCTATTTCATGCCCATTTTTATGAATTTCTCTGATAATTCCCGGTAACTTCTCAGCTATCCACCCTAAAACGAAAAATGTACATTTAACGGAACTTTTTCTAAATAAAGCAAGTAATTTATTGATATTATCCACAACTCTAATCTCATATTTCTCCCAATCCTCAAATCTAACAGCTTCGTTTAGATTCTCAACTTGAAACCAATCTTCAACATCAATAGTTAATAAGAGTTCTTTTCCCAAATTCTGTCTATTTTGTAAAAAAGGTTTTAACTTTAAAAAAATAAAATTGAAATATTAAATATATAAAGAATCCTATTAATAGTTTCCAATCTCTAAGTTCAAATATGGCATCTCCTTTAATATTAGAATATGATTTAAACCATTTCTTTAAGCTTAGCTTTCGGTCTTTTATTAATATAAAAGCAGAATAAATATCTCTTATAAAGTATGATAACTTAACATAATTAATCTGTTTATTAAATCGAGGAACTTCTAATCCAGCTAAATCACAATATGCTACCCATAATACTTCAGTTGCAGCCAAGCGAGTTAAATCTTCCCATAATTGCGGTCTTATATTAATTTCTATCATCTTATAATTGTTATCTCGATAATCAAATTTGAATTCTGTTCCGCATAAACCCTTAAACTTCATTTTTTGAAGAAACTCGACACTTAATTTTTTAACTTCCTCATTTTCTATGCTTTCGGCCAAACTAAAAGAACCAAAATATGGAGGAAATTGTCTTATTTTTTTCCCAACAAAATATGCTTGTAAATTTCCTCCTTTGTCAAAATAACCCTTAAATATAAATATATTCTCTTCTGGTCCTGGTATTACTTCCTGCATTATTGAATTCACTAATAAATCTTTTTCTACTTTCAATACAGTTTCAAGTTCAGATGGATTCTTTATATAAACTACCTTCTTTCCTTTAAGATATCTTCTCCACTTATGTATTAAATGCGGCTTGAGTATAACGGGAAATCTTACTTTAGCTATTACTTGCTCCGATGTCTCTTTGCCCTTTAGTATAAGAGTCTTGGGATAAATTACATGATATTTTTCGCAAAGTTTATAAAATTCCTTTTTATTTAGAAATTTTTTACTTATATTTGGTGAAAGCGATTCTTGAAGACGATAATGTTCGCTTAATATTTCATAGTGGCTGCTAATAAATTCAATAAACACATCAGAAGAAGGAAATAAAACTGGCTTTGTATCGAAACTCTTTGCAAATTTTATTAATTGTTCTAAAAATTGCGAATCAAGATTTACTCTGTATCCGAAAGGCGGTTTTTTAACATATTTAGAGAATCTACCTATTGAAATATTAGAAATGTCTGTTCCGTATGAAATTACTCCATGTCTGGCTAATATCCTTGCAACAGCAAGTCCTGTCGCAGATAAATCGAGAATTAAGGCTGGAGGATAATTTATCAATCTTCTATTCTCCAAATACTCAAATATCCATCTTCATACTTAACAGCTCTTCCAGTAGTTGCTAAATAGTTGAATCGTGTTTTCTCCCGAGGTAAAACAATACTTCCATATTGGAAAAAAACAGGGTGAAACTTGTCTTTTCTCCATTTTAAACATTCAATCCAATCTTTGCCGTTTATACTGCCGTATAAGAATGCATAAGGATTAAATGATTTTCCAGGCTCTGAATGGGTTGATACAAACATATATTTTCCAGCTTCAGAAGAATATATAGAGGGTCCAGGTAAAGGAAATATTCTTTCTATCTTACCTGTCTTTCTATCAATTGAATAAATATAATTCTGTTCCAACTCAGTGTCAGTAAAGTAAAAAATTTCATATTTCCTGAAAATCATTGAAACAGTTCTTGCTTGTTGACTTCCTTCATAGAGTATGTCAATTATTTTCCAGTCAATTGAAAATTTAATTATTTTAGGCTCTTTATCATAATCTCCTGTTAAAACCCAGAAACAGTCCTCATAAAAGTCATAATATATATTATGTATATGACGAATACTTCCTTTAGGAAATACATAAATAACATCCCAAGAATACCCGCCATCTTCTGATCCGTATATGTATACTTCCTCTCTCTCTTTATTATCAAAATATTCGCCCCAATAAAATTTCCCTTCTGGAGTTGCAGCAATTCCGAAGGGTCTGGTGCCTCGTTTAATCTCAAATGTACTAATAAACTCATTATTTTCGGAATTGAATACAACAATATGTTTTGCAACAATTCCAATTATTTTTGAATCTAATATTTTTATAAAATGAAAACCTGAGCGGGAAAGTCTGTTCAAGATCCGATTCTGAGAAGCGAATTTCCTTATTAAATTTGGTTTAAATGAAGCTACTCGCTCTATTTTTATTTTACAGTTTTCCTCAATATTTCTTATATTTATTTTATATAGAACATATCCCTTACTTACGTATAAATAATCCTTATACCAAGATAATACCCTGAAATTAGGAATACGGATAAGTGGAATAAGATTAATATTATTATATTTATCTTCCAATTTCTACTAATCTATTTTCTAATTTAGAAAGAACAATATTTTTATCAAAGTATTTTATGGCATACTCTCTAGCCTTTTTACCAATTATATCTTTTAAATTTTTGTTGTTATATATATCTAAAATAGCCATCACTATCCCATGAATATTTCTAGGAGACACGACTATACCAGCCTTTGATTCTTGAAGGATTTTTTCTACCTCTCCTTTCGCAGCAACAATTAGCGGTCTACCCATACTCATATAAGACAAAACCTTAGCGGGTATTGTACCTAAACGATGGGGTGCCGGATCAAGATGAACAAATAAAATATCAGCAATAGAAAGAAAATAAGGAATTTTTTCTTTTGGCTGAAAAGGCATGAATTTTATATTTTTTAATTTGAAAGTATTTGCTTTTTCAATCAAATTGTTCTTCTCCGGCCCATCCCCAATTATAATGAATAAAATATCATTATATTCTTTTATCTCTCTTGCAACATCAATAACTATATCTAAACCCTGGGCCACACCGATATAACCAGCGTACATTATGATAAATTTATTATTTAATAATAATTTTGTTCTAAATTTTAAAATATCCTCATTAGAAATAGGCTTAAAAATATCAGTTGAAACCCACAGAGGAAAGATTTCTGTTTTGTTTTTAGGAATACCTTTATTAATTACTTCTTGTCTCATAGTATGAGAATAAAAGAACAAATATGTAGTCTTTCTATAAATAAACTTTTCAAACCATTCAGCAAATTTTTTTATGTAACTGTTTTTTATAACTCCAATTGCAATTGGTGCTTGAGGCCATAAATCATTTATATCTGCAACAATAGGCGCTTTAAATACTTTCCCTATAACCCAAGCAGAAAATCCAAGAAATATAGGTGGGGAATAATAATATATTAAATCTGGTCTTCCTGCTATAAAAGCTCCATATATAGAAGATAACATAAAAGATATATGATTTAACATTCTATAAGGAAAACTATATCTTTTTGAAGTGATATATAAAGGGGTTCGAATTATCTTAACACCATTAATAATTTCTCTCATATATACTTTCATTTTGTAACCTTCATAAATTTTTCCATAAGGATAGTTAGGAAAACCTGCAATTACTGTTACATCATGTCCTTTATTTATTAAATACTCTGCAAGTTCGGACATTTTTATTGAAGCACTTCCAGATTCAGGTAAATAGTATTGAGTTAAAAGCAAAATTTTCATATCTAAGATCTAGGTTATTTAATAAAATATTAATTAATGGGAAAAGAATTAATTAGGATATATTTTTACTATTGACACTAAAAATAATAATTCTTCTTTATTAACCCTCAACCAGATACGTTTTTAAAAGATAAATATCTTCATTTTATCTTTAGAACATCAATTATTTAAATTTATTCAATTTATCTATACCACATTCCCTAATTAACTCATCTATTTTTATAATCCTGCTTTCCTTTAAACTTCTTTCAATCGCAAAAGTAGCTAGAGTCGTATAAATATATTCTTTAAAAGAAACTGGACTTTTCCCTTCTCTAACTGCGCTCAATAAAACTTCCATCTCCTTTTTATGTCCTCTATCTACCCCAAGCCATCTTTTAATTTTATTTTTGCTTCCTTTATAAAAAAATTCTGCTTTTTTGAAATTTTCAATAATTCCTACTGCTCCTCCGCCAAAAATTTCAGCTCTTTCTCTTGTGTATCTTTTATCTCCTGATGCAATATAAAGAATTGAGGCTATTGATCCGTTTTGCATTTTTAATGTAATAGATACATTATCACTTTCTTTATAACCCCTTGAATCAAGATTATGAGCAAATATTTCTACCGGAAAAGAATTTGTAAAATACTGAATTAAATCCACAAAATGACACACTTCTCCTATTATTCTTCCTCCTCCATCTATTGGGTCATGTGACCAATGATTAGGTGGTACATATCCTGCATTTATTGTTATATGGACTGAAATTGGTTCCTTAATTTGCTTAAATTTACTTTTAATCCAAGAAGCAAAAGGAGAAAATCTCCGATTAAATCCAACAAATAATATTGGTTTAGTTAGTTCATTTCCTACTGCATAGAAATTCATCATAATTTCTTGAAGTTGTTTCATATTAATACACAGAGGCTTTTCGACGAAAATGTGTTTACCCGTTTTAAGTACCTCTACAATAAAATGGGCATGGGAGCCATGCCTTGTCATTATAAATACAAGATTTATATCTTTATCATTTAAAATTTCTTTATAATCAGTTGTAAAATATTCAAACCCAAATTTTCTTGCCACATGTTGTGCTTTATATCCTGTTGCTGTAACTACTGCCTTTAATCTTACATTCTTTATTTTCTTTAAAATCGGAAGTATTGTACCTGTAGCAAAAAGACCAGCGCCAATTGAACCTATACAAGGAATGCTTTTGGATGTCAATATTTTGTTTATATGGTTATTTTTTTTCCCTACGTTAGTCTTATACTTAACATTGACAATATTGGTACTCCTAACATTATCCTTTAATCCTTGCTTATATGGATATTGAATTATAACACCAAGAAATGGTTCTTTCCCTTTTAGAATCATTTCATAAGCTTTCAAAGCATCATCTATTTTAAACCTATGTGTTATTAATTTATTTACATCTACGTTTCCTTTAGAAATTTGATAAAGAAATTCTTCCATATTTCTTTTTGCAGTCCATCTTGCGTATGCGTAAGGATAATCAATGTTCTTTTCTGTATAAGAAAGATCAAAAACTCCTGGACCCCATGCTCTTGATACAGCAAGTTCAAGCTCTTTCTCAAAAAATATTTTTCTTGGTATCTTAAGTCCGACAAGACCACCTACTATTATTTTTCCTTTTTCTCTTACAATTTCTGCTGATAATTCTAGAGGCTCATTACTTTTTGTGGCAGCCATTATAATTACAGAATCAAAACCCTGAGGTGCAAAAGATCTAGCCGAATTTATAATATCAGTCTTACCAGATACTGCTACCTCCTCACATCCATTATCTCGTGCCATCTTCACTTTTTCTTCAGAAACATCTATTCCAAAAATATGGCATCCATTGGAATTTAGAAGTTGGACAACTAACTGCCCCAATAAACCAAGGCCTATAACTGCTATTTTGTCTCCAAGCGAAGGATTAGCAAGCCTTATTGCTTCAAGAGCAATACCTCCAAGAGCAACAAAAGCTCCCTCGTCAAAACTTATGTAGTCATAATCTAAGTAATTATTTGTTACTTTAGTTAATGATCTATTTACAAATCGTTTTGGAAGGTGGACACACAAATTAATTGGAACACAAATGATCTCAGCGTGAGATGCATATCCACTCCCCGCACACGCTACTCTGTCTCCAATATTAAATTCTCTTCTTGTGGAATAAAAATCATGTTCTAATGGAGCAACATCTACTACTATTCCTGCGGATGAATAACCAAGTGGAATCGGCGTATCTAATCTTGCCATTACACTCTTGTACGTCTCCAAAATTCCCTCTGTCTTTAATTTTGCAACAACTTGTTTAACAAGATCTGGTCTAGCTTTTGCTTTCTCCAGCAGACTCTTTTTTGCCATTTCAATCATATATTTTTCCGTCCCTACAGAAACCAAAGAAGACACGTTTTGCACAAGTACAAAATTCTTTTTTAAAGATGGTGTGGGAACATCTACAAGTTTAAACTCACCTGTCTTATAATTTTGGATAATCTGTTTCATGATGGTTTATAAGAAAAAATTGATATGATTTATGTATGTGGATTAAATAGCTAACTTATCATAAACTAATTTGAAAAATTTAAAAGTCCTATCAGCACATTTATTCCATGTATATTTTTTTGCTTTCTCAAAATTACTCCAAGCAATTTTTTCTCTTAATTTTTTATCCTCAATTAATTTTACTACCGCCTCAGCTATACTTTCTGGCTTTTTTGAGTCAAAATATACCGCATTATCGTCTAGAATTTCTCGTGTTAATTCAAAATCAGAAGAAGCAATGGGCAACCCTGAACCCATAGCTTCAAGCAAGGGAACACCAAAAGTCTCATAAACTGAAGCGAAAATACACGCATCATAATTTTTATAAATTCCATGGATTTTATTATATGGAATAGTTCCAATATATTTTGCAAAATGTCCTATTGGGTCATATTCTTTTAATGTCCTCATTAAAATCTTATAAGCGGAATTTTCATAAACAGGGCCAATAAAATCCACATGTACAGGAAATCTTTTTTTAAATAAAATATAAAAGGCTTTTATTACATTCCATTGATATTTATAAGAAGCGATAGCAGAGATATACAAGAATCTAAAAGGATTCTCATTTGTATATTTTGAAATGTCTTTTTGTCTTTTTGGATAATTAAAAAATCTTTCTGGCATTCCATGAGGAATAACTTCTATATGTTTAGGAGTTTTTTTTAACTTCTTCAGAACTATATTTTTTGCATAATTTGACAAAAAAATAACACCTTTCGAATTTCCAAAACATCTAGTTTGTAAGACTCTTCTATATTTATTTATTAAACTCAAATGAGAGAATCTATAAATTTCTCCTAAATTTGCAAATGGCAAAATATTATGGCATAAAGAAACGAAAGGAGGATCAATTTTTGTATAATTCGCAGCAGCGAAAAATACTAAGTTACTTTTTCTAACAAGTTTAGGAAACTTAACCCAGAGCCACTTTAACCTACTAGAAATTCCATTATCCAATTCTGGTTCATAAATTTTTTCAAGCCATTGTCTATCTTCTATATTTTCAAGTAATTTTTTATACCCATATAATAAAACTTTTTTAATACCGCATTTTTCAGGTTCTGCATATTTTAATAAGTTGATCAAATAAACAACCGCCCCTCCAGAAATTGAATTAGAACCGTCTATCGCGATAATCATTTTTTAATTTTTTTCCTGTTAAAGATTCATAAACTTTTTTTACAAAACAAACCATTTAAGAGTTAAATATAAAACAAATCCTGTTCCCAATATAAATATATAAAAGGGATAAAATTTTTTCCATTTGGGGAAATTTATAATTCCTATAGATGAAAAAATCATAAAAAATGGGACCAAAGGAATAAATTGTCTTTGAACTCCTCCTGCATATTTTAAAGAAATACCAAGTAAAATAACTAATGATGTAGAAAGCAACAAAAAACTTTTTTTGAAATTGTATTTCACTGAATAGTAAAATCCAAATATAAAGCACACTAAAAGATAAAAAATCCATGCCCAATTAGCAATCACACCTATGTTAGTAAATAAGGTAGTGGGAGTTTTCAAAGGCTTAATATTCCATGGAGGAAATGGATTTAAGATTGAAAAAATCAGGGGAATAGGAATAAGATAAAATTTTTTAAATATATTCTCTTTAAGAATTAGATAAATTAAAGAACTTCTTGGCCCTCCCCTTATTTCTTCTATCAATTTTAAATAAGACTCTCTAATATCTACAACATTAAACTGCCCTTTGATGATTAAATTAGAACCTAAAAAACCATACCCCATTCCTTTAGTAATAAAACCTGTAAAAATAATACTTATAAGCATTATTAATCCAATAGCATACCTTTTAAAACTGAATTTTTGAGAAATAACTAAATAAAATAAAGATAAAGCAACCATGATCGGGAAATATTGTTTTCTTATTGTTAACAAAATTATTAATGATATAATGTATTTAAAAATGCTATGTAATTTTAAATTTTGTTGTATTTCCAAAGTTTGGAAAATTATATAAATTATTAAAAATGCCACAACAACATCTTTAAACTGGACACTTGACCATAACAAAAAGGGCGGAAAAAATGCTGTTAGTAAGGATGCTACTTTAGCAGTTTTAGTATCAAATAATTTTATGGAAATTCTATATACATATATAATTGCTAAAGTTGAAATTAAAGAATTAAAGCATCTTGCTATTAAAGTATTAGGTTCAAATAAATAATAAATAAAAGCACATAAATAAATATATCCTGGGTTTCCTTCCATAGGAGCCCACATAGATAAACTTTTGCCGGCTTTCCAACTTGAAGAAAGTTCAATAGCCCAATAATGATAATTCCTATCATCAAAAAATGCGAACCCGTCTCCTCCTAAACCCAAGAAACCTATATATAAAAATGTTATTAAAAATAATTTTATTGTAAAAGAATACAAACTCAAATCTAACAAATAACTTTTCTCTATGTTTCTTAACTTCTGTTTATTTATAACAATCTTTAAAATAAGTATCGAAATTCCAATAACTAATATTAAATAAAACGAAAAACAGTTTGAAATATTAATAAACATTAAAATTAAAATAAGAATAAAATTAAGAATAACAATAAATCGTATATATTTAATTCTCATTATTTATTAATAATCTTCTTAAAAAGAAATATATATTTCTTGGTGTCAACTCGTTACTAAAAACTTCCATATTATCATCTCCGGAAAACAAAAATATTCCCTTCTGATTCTCAAAATCAGGGTGATAACCATGCATTCCTTTTGATAACTTACTCCCCCAAAAACTAGGACAAAACATATATCTTTCTTTAATTAGAAAAATTATATCGCCAAATTTTTTTTTTGTAATCCCATATTTAGCTCTTTCTTCTCTATTTAAAACTTTACCTAAATTCAAGTTATTTAAAAATTTTTTTATCTTTTCACATATTTCAAAATCAAAACACCATATTCTTAAAATTGTACCGTCCATAATATAAAAATATTTTTTCTCACTAGGTTTACCAAAATACTTTTCCAAATCCAATCTTACACCTTTCTCTACCTCGCTCATTCCGTGATCTGACAACACAATAACATTCGCATTTTTATTAATTTTTAAAAAATATGTTTTTAATTCTTCTACATATTTATCTATCGTTAAAACATAGCTGTGATATTCCCCAGAATACGGTCCTTTCCAGTGTCCAATGTGATCTAATGCAACAAAAGTCAGAAGAATGCTGGAATTTGAATTCTTTTTTATATATTTCAAACCTTGCTTAAAAACTTCAAAATCTTTTTCTAACAAATTACTCGATTTAAATCTTTCAGATGCGATTACTTTTAAATATTTTGATTTTAATAGAGAATCCTTAGGGAAAGATAAAGAGAAAATATCAACGGAATTTTTTGAAATAAAAGGTAAATATCTAAAAGGAATATTTCCTATATCTCCAAAAATCTTTCCAATAAATTTGTGTAATCCCCGATTTATCAAATTAATTTTTCTAAAGATGTCCAATACTAAAAAAAAGGGAGTAAACATTTTAAGTTTAGACTCTGAATCATAATTCCATTTACAAAACCATCCCAAGTTATCTGGTGCATATCCACCGAAAATTTCAGCTTTAATGTTTATACTATAACCAAGAGAAGGTCTGACTTTAAATCTAATTGGAAATTTTTTCATATATTTTGTTCTTTCAAGAAATTTATATGGAAAGGCATCGATAAAAATTATCAATACAGGCTTTTTCATATGATTTAGTTCAACTTATCCAAAATTTTATGATATAACTTCAATATTTTTAATATTGAGATGTTCCTTTACTTTTTCTAAATTCTTAGTATTTGTTCTTACTTAGTTCTTACTTATATACATTAATTACTTTCTTTTGTGGTAATTGCAATTCTGTAGGATCAGTCTTATTAAGTGAATTATCCAAAATTTCTCTTCTTATGTATCTATTAGTCAATTCTTTTACATTTTTTATCACAAGGAAAGAATTTCCATAAAATTTATCCAATTTACTGATTACATTATCAAAATTTTATATTTTCTCTTTTAATTTAACAATTACAACTTTATTTAAATATTTATAAGGTGGGAATATTTGTAGAAAAAATATATACTTTATAAAGATACATCTATTGTGTAGTAGGATATAGGTAATAACCAAGGAAAGAGTCATTTATCAGAGAACCTGCAAAAACCAAGAGGAGAACTCTATTTATATGAGAAAAGATCATCTCTACTAGAAAAAAACATAACTCTTAGTACAGTTTTAAATTCAAAACCACTCACAAGTCTATTTCTTGGCGATTTCTGAATAAAATTATTTTCTCTTATACAATGTAGGAATAGATCAAGTTAATTAAATTTTTGGTAAAGCAATCTATGCTTAAAAACATTTCAACTATCTTCCTGCCATTTTTTCCTAACTTATCTCCCAGAGAAGGATTACTCAATATATAAGAAACCTTCTCAGCTATCATCTCAATATCTCCAGGATTCACTATATAACCAGTTTCACCATCTTTAACCAATTCAGGAATTCCCCCTCTTTTACTTCCGACCACAGGTCTTCCAACACTTGAGGCTTCATACACCACCATAGGGGAATTTTCATTCCATAAAGAAGGAACAACAATAACATTACTTTCAGATATAAATTCTTTTATATTATGATGTGGTACTCTTCCGTAAAATTTTACTTTCTTTTGAATATTCAGAATTTCGCACATTTTCTTTAAACTCTTTTTTTCTTTTCCATCTCCTAAAATAATCAAATTTGCATCTGGATGATTTTTCAAAATTAATGGAAAAGATTTAATTAAATAATGAACTCCTTTATGCTGAACTAACATACCCATGTAAAGGACATTTTTTGACTTTTCAGGATATTTCTCGTAACGAAACTCTCTATGGTCGACAAAATTAGGCATGTGGATTATTTTCTTACTTACTTTATTCAATTCAAAAATATTTTTTAAAAATTTACTTGGGGTGGTTATAATTGTAATATATTTATTCAATAGAAATACCCAAATTTTAGATAGAAAATAATAAAAAGGCAAAAGTAAAAATGGAATACATTTTCGATTAACACACTTCCAAGTAATTCCGCACTCACAACTCTCAAAATTATCTTTTGTAACAGCCCATCCAGTAGCACAAAGCCATGCTGGACTATGAGCTGTATATATATTTATTTGATTTTTCAGTGCTAAAAGTACTGATAAAGGATACTTGTGGTGCATGTGCAAATGAACTAAATCAGGTTTTATTGATTTTATGTATTTTTTCAAATTTACATAAATTCTATAATTAAAAGTGAATTTGGAGAGTTTCTTCAGAAAAATATTTTTAGTTTCTTCATAAATATACTCGTCTTCGCTTTTTTTAGATTCCCTGTCAAAACTGAAAACATAAACTTTTATACCATACTGTTTTAAGATCTTTTTCTCTTCTAAAAAAACTGTTTCTGCACCTCCATATTCTTTGGGGTTATCATTTATTAAAAGTATTTTTATCCCTCTTAATTTACTATTTTTCACTGTATTCATTGAATAATCTTCAGAAGATATCTCTTCTTAATTTTATAAAATCTATAAAAAAATGAAAGAAAATTAATATATTCTGCTCTTAATTTAAGCCACCTATAAATAAAATCTGAATCTCCGATATAACTTTTATTAAAGTTAAGTTTTCTTAAAATTTCTTCAGCATTTTCTAAATAATTCCATTTCTTTTCATCTCTTTTGAGATAAAAAAGTAAAGAGAAGTTCATGTTTAACAAAAAGGCAATTATTAACCCTTTTTTTCTTAATAAGAGCCATTTAAAATTGAATAGATTTTTTAGGTTAGTGAGCATCAAAAACAATTCGAATAATTTTCTTCTAAAAATAAATTCATCAAACAAAATGTTTGAATAGTTCAAAATATCAATAATTGGGTCTTTATTACTATTTATGCCTAATTTAAAAAACACATATTTTAAAGATCTTTCATAACATTCCAAAACCATATTTAACTTATCTTCTATTCTCCCATTAACTAAAGCAGGTTTTTTTTTCACTCTGATAGATTCAGCCAATAAATCTAAAAAGAATTCGGGTAAAAAATCCAAAAATTTAATATTTCCACAATTTTCGAGCACAAACTTTGCTCTAATCAGAAGCCCTGAAAAAACATAACCCTCATATGGTAATAACCATGTAGGAATGTCTAATAAAGTTCTATGAAGGACATAATTAAATTCTATTAACCTATCTTTTTTTTGTTGTTCAAAAAATATTTCTTTAGGAAAATAAAAGACAATTTTTTCTAATCTATTAAGGGAAAATTCATTTAAATATCTGTAGTCCAAGGGTTTTTGAGACACTCTTATTTTTTTCCCTAATATCATACCATCTTGTGCTATCTCCCAAAACTGAAGCCAAGCTGGTAATTTATTAATTTTATTGTCGTCCAAAAAAGAGACATCAATGTGGAATAGTCTGCTTTTTTGAGAGACTTCTATTTCAATTTCATTTATCTTATCTAACATCTGTTTAATTTCTTTTTTATTAATTTCTTTCACCACCACAAAAAGTTCTATATCACTTAATAATTTAATTTCATTATTATGATAATAATAACTAAAATCTCCTCGAGGAACGCTTCCACTTAAAATAATGCTCTTCACATTATTACTGGAAAA
>Ga0190361_1000390_pt1 | contig 17879 bp, 12 predicted proteins | sample 48721845_MG_FD_161273 | JGI IMG/M metagenome (GOLD analysis project Ga0190361, IMG submission 161273) | Hydrothermal vent microbial mat bacterial communities from Southern Trench, Guaymas Basin, Mexico - 4872-18-4-5_MG | ecosystem: Environmental > Aquatic > Marine > Hydrothermal vents >... | reverse complement strand
TCTTCTATCTCGATGGTTACCGGAACGTACAGGAAGAAGGTCTTGGAAGATTTGTCGTACACGAGGATGGGATCACCGATCTTACCGGAACGCAGGTATTCGTAATGTTTGTTCCAGCCATAGATACGGATCCATTTTAGGCGTTCTTCGAGGGAAGAGATGGAGACATAGACGACGCTATTGTTGAACTTAAACGAAACGGTTCTGTTGTGCGTGTACTTAGCAATAAGAGATTTACGTTTGGGTGGTTTGTTCCAAAACTTCTTAACAGCCTTTGACTCAGGTTTTCTGCGTTTAAGTTCTTTGAACTGCGCCCAGAGTGTTTTGTAGATTGCGGCAGCGTCTCTATTGATGTTGATAGCAAGTTGAGCTGGAAGACCAAAGCGAGAACGGATTTTGTTGTAGTACAGGTGATGTAGTTTCTTCACATTAGTGGTCTTGTCGCCGAGATTTTGTTCCAAAACAAAGTTGACAGCGTCCGTATACGCCTTGGTGGTTTCGAGTAATTTGTGTTTTTGCTCTTTCGCAGCATCAAGCTTGAATTTAAGCATAAGTGTTTGTTTCATCTTCAATCACCACTATATTGGACTTCGGTGTTTGAAAAAAGTTCAAAGAAAGAAGGCAGATGGGTCGCCTCCTCCCAATCCCCTAAAAGGGATGGATCTCCGACGACCCAGATTCTATGATATCATCTCCGTGTAAAATGATATCAGGAACCGTGTTTAATATCCCAAGTGAGTGATTGTATTTGGAGGGAAAACCGATGGATTTCAAAAAGCTTGCGAAGGTAATAACGATGATCGAAAACGAAGATGAAAGGGTCGGAGACATCCTAAAAGATATGAAAGAAGGTAACGCCTGGGTTATAGGTATAACCGGAAGCCCAGGATCTGGAAAGAGCACTTTGATAGAAAAACTCACAACTCTTTTCAGAGAAGAAGGAAAAACCGTTGGAATAGTCGCGATAGATCCAACAAGCTCCCTCACAAAAGGGGCTTTCCTTGGGGATAGGATCAGGATGAAGAAACATTTTTTGGATGATGGTGTCTTCATAAGGAGTATGGGAAGTAACAATGGTTTTGGTGGATTGAATCCCGCGATTTTCGATATCATAAGAGTTATGGATTCATTCGGCTTTGATGTTATAATCGTAGAAACAACAGGTGTTGGACAATCTGAAACCGATGTAGCGAGTGTTGCCGATGTAAGTGTTCTGGTACTAGCACCTGGTATGGGTGATGAAATACAGTTCTTGAAGGCAGGGATTCTGGAAATAGCGGATGTGTACGTTGTTAACAAGATGGATCTTGAAGGATCGAGAGAGTTACTAAATGTGCTTAAAAATACTTTGGAGAATAAGGAAATCGTGACAGTATGTGCCTTAACAGGTGAAGGTGTGGAAGTATTGAAAGAAACGTTAGAGAACATCAAGGAAATTCTGTATAAATCGGGTGAAATTGTTAAAAGAAAAAGAAAGCGAATTTTAAAACATGCGGAGTATATTTTAAGGAGAAGAATTCTGAAAGAGCTGGAAAATATAAAGATTTCTTCTGAAGATCCGAAAGAAGTGGTGGAGGAGATTATAAAAAAACTGTGTGAGAGATATTCAATTTGAGGTCTACGAGTGGTAAAATATCCTAAGCGAGAATTCCTTAGAGCTTTCTGAAGTTTTAATTATACGATGCCCAGAAAAATGATCCATAAAGAGTGAAAGATTGCTTCACAACTAAAAATTGTGGTATCATTATTTATGCGTTGAGAACTTCAAATATCGAGGCTGAATTATTTGAATGTAGTAAAGGATTTCCTTGACTTTATTCATTCTATTTTGGTAGAATTCCTTTTGAATTGACGGTCTTCGATGGTTTCTGCCCTGATTCAAAGTATCCTAGGTTGCTAGGGTTATTGAAAGTTCTTCATGTTAGTATATAAAAAATTTGTGGAAGGGGAGGTGTATTCATGAAAAGGCTCCTTGTGTTAGGATCATTGATATTCCTCATCGTGGCACTAGTCCTCACAGGATGTGTCAGTAAGAAAGTAAACCATCCTCCTGAAATCGTTAAAGCAATGTTGAGTTCAGAGACAACACAAGCTGGTAGCCCTGTTACTCTGGAATATGAAGTCTCAGATCCAGATGGTGATCCAGTAACAGTTACCGTGGATTGGGGTGATAATACTGACCCTGATACTTCAACATCTAAAAAAGGTTCATTCGCTCATACCTATGATCAAGCAAAAATTTATACTATTACGTTCAAAGTAAAGGATGATAAGGGAGAAGAAGTTTCTAAAACGCTTCAAGTCACTGTCGCACCTTCAGTACCTCCCAATACTCCACCGAAGATAACAGATTTCTATGTGGAGGAAGGAAACTTCTTTGAAAACGATTCTATCCCTGCTACCCTTGTCGTCACAGATCCTGATCAAAATGAAAGTCTAAAAGTTAGGATTTACTGGACAACTGAACCAACTGGTTTCGGTTATGAATCCGTTGAATTCACTGGCAAAACACCTGGAACTATACCAGTGAACTTCAAGATATCAAAGGAAGGAACCTATTACATCTGGGCGGAAGTTGAAGACAGTAAGGGAGCAAGTGCTACAACAAGGGGTGTAAGAGAATATGTAAGAACAGTTTATGAAAATCACACACCTGGTATTACATTGACAGTTACACCGAATAGTACTGGGAATGTGGATACCAACTTCACAGTCACAGTAACAGTTAATTACAATGGAGACGATGTCGTAAGAGATGATATTGATAAAGTAGAAATCGACTTTGGAGCACCAAACACTTATAAGCTCAGTGATACTTGGAATCCAAGGCCAGATAATAAGACCAAGGTATGGCCGCCGTTCCAATATAGACACATTGGACCAATAACCATAGTTGCAACAGTTACAGATGATGCCGGAAATAAAGCAACTGCTACCAAGGTTGTCACCATTGAGAATAGACTTCCTACTATTTCTATCAACGTAACAAGCATACCTGTCTACAGAGGAGACAAACTAGGATTCAATGTGGTAGTGGAGGATCAAGATTCCGGAAAAGCGGATAACGAAAATGTAACATACATTTACGAGGTCAAAGTAGATGATACTTCCTGGTATGAAAGTAATGAGAAGTCACTAGTTGGTGCTTCTGTAACTGACACGTATGGACCCTCCGAGGTAGATAAACTTGGTACTTACTCCATCGTTGCAACGGTAACCGATTGCTCTGGAGAAGAGGTTTCTACTAGTACAGTGGTCAATACCGTTATCAACCGCGAACCAGTAATTGATAGCATAGTCACAAAAAGCGTTTATTATGAGGATGAAACCTTCGTAGCTACTGTCAATGTGGTTGATGCCGATGTTGATAAAGGATACGATACGCTTGCAGGAACATTCACACTCGTTTCTGGGCGAAGGATTGAAGGCGAGATAACATTCCAGGCTACTACAGGTACAATAATCATAGATCCTCAGGACACTAGTTTGGATCCAGCCACCTACACTCTCTATGTGAAAGTTTGGGACACTCCTGGTGGTGGCGAAGCTGAGAAAACAGTTCCTAGTGTGTTGGTTAAATCGAGACTCTACGCCAACGTGACTCTGTGGTACGAATGGTACGATGGAGAAGAGGAGGAAACAGTAGGACCTTATGGAACAAAACAGAACCACTCTGTTGTTGCTATGGATCCAATTTACTTAAGAGTCGGTTCTGATAACTTTGACGAACCTGCGACACTCGTTGTTAAGATAGATGTAACCAACATCACAACTCCAAGAAAAGTGGAGCTCGAATGGAGACTCGATAATGGAAACATCAGGGACTTCTACGACGATGATGCTGATGAAGATGGATACTACACAATTGGCGTTGATTTTCTTGACTTCTTCTTGGCAAGTCCTACTGACTATCCACATACTGTGACAGGTGACGTTTACGTCGTCTCTGGAGATGATGAATCTGACAGAGTCAAAGTTGCAACCATGGTGATCTACTTCGTTGAGGGTAACGATCCAACCATTGAGTTTGAAGTTTCCACTCCTACAAGCACTTCACCTGCTCCAGCACCAATGGTAACTGGAGCTGGCACAGCAACACCATCTGGTACGTGCTCTGAAGAAGCCATTATTGAATACGGTGCAACACTCACAATCAATGATGAATCACTGTATGAATACACAGTAACCGTTGAAAAGAACGGAGCTGTCGTAGGAACAAAAGCTGGAACGAACACAGGAGGAAATGCAACTTCACTCTACTACAGAAACGATCTCTACGATCTTGGACTTGCACTTGACTTCTACGAATGTGCTGCGGAGTTCACAGTTACAGTTGCTGCGACAGACTTCCCAGATAACAACAACTGGCCATATGGAAGCAATTATGTAACGAGCTGGACATTCACGGTGGCAGATCAGGCATCACCACTTACAAAAGCATGGTTTGTAACAAATGGTTCTTCAAACTTGCTCAATGTATACAGTCTCTACGGTGCTACATTTGTAGGAAATGTCACAGAAGCTTACTTCACCAATAGTTCTGGTACGATTTGGTTCCATGGTAAATTGTTTGATTACCATTACGCGGAAGGTGAACTCACTGCTAGAAACCTTGAAACAGGTGCCGAACTAATTGATGATAATAAGCTATACAACAACAGTTCTGAAGCCAATAAAGCCCCATGGGATAGAGACTGGGTCTCAGAACAAGTTGGAATGGCTCTTGTGCCTCAAGGAATTTATGAAATAATGACTGTTGCAACAGATCTCTGTGGTCATGCAGCTTCTGATGCAACATACCTTGTAGTTGATTGGACTGCTCCAACAGGACTAGCAACACTTGTTGCAACGTGCACAGATAGTGATGCAAGTGGAACAGTTGATTTCGACATAGATGTGTCTGATAATTGGTTACTGGATGATCATGATCTGTTTAATGCATCGAATTTGACGTTCGGACTTAACACGGGAGAACCATATTACATCGAAGCAGGATACGATGCGAACGATCTAGTCATATCTGAAACAGTTACCGGTACTCATACTGTGCCATCACCAATCGGATCAGCTCCTGACAGCTTGGATTACGCCGGATCTTATACAATAGCAACAGATATATCCTATGAAGGAACGTTCACACTCAGCTATACGATCTACGACATAGCAGGGAATATGACGACAATAACAGATGAGATATTCGTTGATAGGGCTGCTCCAAGAGTAACAGTAGCAACCGTGAACAACCTCAGTCAATCTGACAACGATCTGCAATTCCTCACAGTAGATTCAACAATAGTGGCAACACTGGTAGTGCAATTCGAAGATCTTGGTACCCATATTGCCACAATAACAACAAGTGGTGCCAGTCTAGTATTAGTTGATGCAACAGTGGACGCTTACAGTACACCACTCGTTACTGGTTATGGAACTTGTACGTTCACACTTAAATCCGGTACATACAATGCTAATGAAAGTGTTGTTGGATCGATCACAGTTACAGCAACTGATCCATGTGCAGATAGTGCTGATTCAGACATAGCGGCATGGCATACTACAACTGTTACCTACTATGTCACAATTGATGAGCTCAAATGGAATACCACAACAAATAACTACTTCCACGCTTTTGAAATTCATGCAACTACTGGTAGCAGTGATGTATTACTTATCGTCCTCAGAAATGAGAACATGACATCTGATACTGAATTTGCAACAGCTTCTGACAACGTCCAAGGAATCAAGATTTACCATGAGATTGATAATACAGGAATATTCACTCAGGTAGGAACTGGTGCATCCTTAACACTCGACGAAGTTGGCCCAGATTATGCGATCTATAAAGTAACGCTGGAAGATGAAGCAGATGATATAATAGCTAATGAGACTTACAAAGTTATAATCCCTGCTGGACTGTTTAAGTTCCATTACAAAACACCAGATGTTCACTTCTTGAATCCATACTATGAGGCTTATCCAGTAAATGCTGTAAATTATGTTCCAGAGCAGTAACAGAAGATAAAAATCCAACCCCCGCCTTCGGGCGGGGGTTTTTGTTTTTGTGGTTGATGATCGATGTTCGGAGATTTGGGTATTAGGGTATAGGATATGGTCGTTAGGGTAATTAGTTTATAAATCTTTTTACCCCGCATCCTATTCCCTAGCACCGACCAGCGACCACTGAACATCGATGAGCGAATCCCGAACAGCGGTGTATAATAAAACCTTGAAAACACTCTTGGGAGGATGCTCTCATGAAAAGATTTCTTCAAGTCACAATGATTTTCTTCTTTCTTAGCACTCTCTTTGGAGTTCCAGCTCTCACTGAGAAGATCTATTATCTTCATCAACCAGATGGTACAGTTTTGAAAGCAAAACTTGTGGGAGACGAGTTTTTGCACTTCTTCGTTGATGAAGAGGGTTTCCCAATCGTCAGAAGAAGCGATGGCTGGTGGGTGTATGGTGTTTTTGAAGATGGAAAGTTGATACCAACAGAAAGAGTGGTTGGGAAAAACGCTCCTGTATATCCTGGAGAGATTCCCAGGATCAAAGTTTCATATACAAAATCCCTGCCATCAACTGGTGCTTTGAAACTCATCGTGATCCTTGTTAATTTTTCAGACACGAGCGTCACTTTCTCAAGGGAAGATTTCCAAGAGCTTCTTTTTGGAGAAAATCCACCTCAAGCAACGGGCCCAGGATCTCTGAAAGATTATTTCTTCGAAGTTTCCGGTGGGAAAGTTACTTTGACAGGAGATGTGGTCGACTGGGTCGTTGTCTCAAATCCTCACGACTACTATGCACCTTTTTACAGAGCGCCTGAGCTTGTTCGTGAGGCTGTAAACCTTGTTGATCCCTACGTTGATTTTTCAAAGTACGACAACGATGGTGATGGGTATGTGGACAACGTTTTGATAATACATCAGGGAAGAGGACAAGAAGAAAGCGGAGATTTAACAGATATATGGTCTCACAGTTGGTACGTGTCTCCCCCTATTCTCACTGATGACGATGTCTATGTGAGCAGATACACGATCCAGCCTGAAAGATTCGAAGATCACATATCGCAGATAGGTGTCATATGTCATGAACTTGGACACGCGTTTGGTCTTCCTGACCTCTACGATACCGATTACTCCTCCATAGGTATATGGGACTGGGGACTCATGGGTCATGGATGCTGGAACAAGCTGGTGAATTACGGGGATTGCCCGGCGCACCTTACAGGATGGTCTAAGAAAGAACTTGGCTGGGTAATTGTTAGCGAAGTTGAGACGGGTTTGAACGAGATTTTCCCTGTTGAAACAGTTAAAAGCGTTTTGAGGTATCCTGGAGAAGGTGGAGAGTATTTCTTGCTTGAATACAGAAAATTGATAGGGTTTGACAGCGCTCTTCCAGGAGAGGGGCTGATAATATACCATGTCGATGAGGTGAATGGAAATCAAAACAACGATTCGCACAGACTCGTTGATGTTGAAGAAGCAGATGAAATAGAGAGTAAAGAGACTCAAGATGGTGATCCTTTTCCACAACCTGGGAACGATTCCTTTGGCCCTTCAACAAACCCCAACAGTCTTTTTTATTCAGGAGAAGAATCGGGACTCGATATAGAGGATATTCACTTTGAAGGAGAAAAGATTGTCTTTTTTCAAAAAAGCTATACTCTCACAGTTACAACAGCTCCATCGACGGGTCTTTCGATAAAGATAGATGGAGTTTTTTACACATCACCGAAGAGTTTAGAAGTTGAAGAAGGGAATCACACGATAGAAGTCATGACACCACAAGAGACAGATGAAAGCACATGGGTTGTTGGAAGTGATACAAGATACATATTCAACGAATGGAATGATGAAAGCACAGAGAATCCAAGGAGCGTTTATGTCAATAGTGATGCTACATACATAGCAAGTATGAATGTTTATTACTACATAGATTTTGAGGTAGAAGGGAGTGGGGTAATTAATAAAAGTGATGGATGGTACGAATCACAGAAACAACTCACAACTTCTACAACACCAGCAACAAGCTACATTTTCGACCATTGGGAAGTAAACGGTCAAGTTTTCAATGACAATCCTCTTGTTTTGAATGTAGATGAGCCAAAATACGTAAAGGCAGTGTTTACTGTGCTGAACGAACCTCCAAATGTACCAAGAGATCCAAATCCACCTGACAACGCAACGAACGTCTCAGTAAATGTGACGCTTTCATGGAGTTGTAATGATCCAGATGGAGACAGCCTGACATATGACATATACTTTGGAACAAATGGTACACCTTCACTTGTTGCAAGCGATATAGCAAGTAATACATATAACCCTGGAACGCTTCAATATAGTACAACGTACTATTGGAAGGTGATCGCAAAAGACGGAAAGGATGAAACAGAAGGACCCTTGTGGAAATTCACAACACAGAGCACACCTCAACACACACTCACAGTCACAACGACACCAGATGTGGGTCTTTCGATAAAAATAGATGGGGTTTCTTACACATCACCGAAGAGTTTGATGGTGGATGAAGAGAATCACACGATAGAGGTTATATCACCACAGTACAAGGACAAGGGAGCATGGATTGCAGGAAATGATACAAAGTATGTGTTTGATGAATGGGATGATGGTAATACGAGCAATCCAAGGAATGTTTATGTAGACAGTGACATAACATGCACAGCGAGTATGGAGGTTTACTATTACATAGATTTTGAGGTAGTGGGTGATGGAGTGGTTGATAAGGGTGATGGGTGGTATTCAGAAGGTAAAGATATGGTAGTTACAGCAATTCCATCCAGTGGTTACACTTTTGATCACTGGGAAGTGAATGGACAGATTTTCAATACCGACTCGTTATCTTTGGCTGTTGATGAACCTAAATACGTGAAAGCGGTGTTCACGTTAAAAAATCATCCTCCAAGCACCCCAACCAATCCAAACCCACCAGATGGTGAAATGGGTATTTCTACAAATCCAACACTTTCGTGGGACTGCAGTGATCCAGATGGTGACACTTTGACATATGACGTATACTTTGGAACGAGTAATAATCCCCCTCTTGTGAAAGCAGATTATACATCTACAACTTACAATCCAGGGACACTTGATTATGGAAGAACATATTATTGGAAAATAGTAGCAAAAGATGGAAAAGGTGGCGTTACAGAAGGTCCTGTTTGGAGGTTTACAACAATATCAAATGCAAGTGTATTTCTATCGAACATAGAAACAGCGAAAGATCAACCCTTTATTGTGGAGATCGATTTCGTTTCTGAAGTTTCCCTTTCAGGAACACTCGTTGTCGATTTCCCATCCACTATCCTTTCAGTAAGTGGTGGAACGTATGAAGATGGAAAAATCCTTTTTGAAATAGATGGAACGAGTTTCTCTGGAAGTTTTGTTGGCCTTGTCGATGACGACGTGACACTCTCGGCGAGTTTCCCAGGGGTCACCCTCTCGGTTGAGGGAGGTAACATTTCCGTTCTGAGTGTTCATAAGTGTGATTTCGATCTCGATGGTGATGTTGACCTCGATGATCTTGAGATCTTGAAAGAGCACTGGTACGAAGATTACGTTCCATGTGATGTCGTCTACAACGGAAGGGTGGATTTCGAAGATCTCATGGAATTTGTGATGGATTACAGGAAAGGGAAGAGGTGAAGCCAATGAGAAAGTTTGTACCTTTCCTTTTAATGTTGCTCTTCGTACTCTCATCCTGTATTTTGAAAAAACCTCCGAAGATAAAGATGGAGGGAACTCCCGTTCTTGGAGGTAACGTATTTCTAAAGGTGGAAGAGGATGGTTTCGTTTCATGGGATCTCGACGATGATGGAGAGTGGGACATAAACGGTATATCATCCAGTATATCCATCCCTTTATTCTGTGACTTTATAGGTTCCAAAAAGGTAACTGCCCTTGTAAAAAGCGGTTGGAGAACTTGGAAGATCTCAAAAGTGATTAACATATCTGAACCTGAAATCCCTGTCCTTTCATTGAAAGGTGGTGTTACGAAAAACGATGAAATTACCGTTGAACTCGTTGGGACAAAGCTTTCCATTATGGGGCTTGATGTTCTGATCGATTACGATAGATCTTCTCTCACCCTCGAGAACGTGTTCAACGTATCATCGGGTGTTTTGATGCCTGTAATAGACGATGGAAGAATAACCGTTGGTTTTCTGGAAGAGGATCTTGAATCGAACTTTCCCACCACGATTTTGAAGCTCACGTTCTCCATCCAGAAAAAGGGAAGCTTTGACATAACCCTGTCAGGAAGCATAAGAAGCTCCCTGAACGAAGATGTGAACTTTCTGAACTTTGGAACAAGAATCGTCAGATACTGAGATCGCTGCCTTGCTAATCGCTCATCGCTGTTCGGTGGTGATAAGGGTATAGGGATTAGGGATTGGGGTATAATTACTTGCTTATAAATCTTTTTACCCTGCACCCTATTCCCTGTGCCCTGTTCTCCATACCCCATACCCTCCACCCTAACACCCACCACCGACCACCGGATTTTGAAACATCTCCTATCCACTTTGATGGAATCTAGGATATAATCTTCATAAAAGGAAGGGGTGTTTCCCTTGATATGGGATGAAATGGTCTTTTGCGTTGTGGATACAGAAACAACAGGTGTCGATCCCTTAAAAGGTGATCGGATCGTTGAAATAGCGATAGTTCCCGTTTTCAAAGGAAAGATCATCCTTGAAAAGGCCTTCCACAGCCTTGTGAATCCGAAGGTGAGGATACCGGCTCTCGTTCAAAAGGTTCACGGTATAAGCAATTCCGAGGTCATGGAAGCTCCCCCAATGGAGGAAGTCTTCCCCCTTTTGAGAAGTTTCATAAGAGGGACGATTCTAGTGCTTCACAACGCCCATTTCGATCTCACGTTTCTGGATTTCGCAGCGAAAGAGATAGGTGAATTCCCCTTAACAGTTTCCTACATAGATACTCAGGACATGACCAGAGAGATTTTCGGAAGGAATCACACTTTGAAGTGGTTGACAAGAAAGCTTGGAATCAGAGATGAGATAACTCACAGGGCTCTGGACGATGCAGTGGTGACTGCGAAGGTTTTCATAAAACTCTCTAAAATAGTGGGATACGGTAACGTTGATGAGTTCGTCAGGAGGTGGGGATGATCCATGGTCAAAAACTACGTTCTCGATACGAACGTTCTGATTCACGATCCAAACGCCATATTTTCGTTCGAGGATAACAACGTGATAATCCCTTTGCCCGTTCTTGAAGAACTCGACAAACTCAAGAAGGAAAGTGGAAGCGTTGGAAAGAGCGCAAGGGATGTCATAAGAAAGATCGATGAGCTGAGAAAAAAGGGTAGTCTTCAGAAAGGGATCCAGCTTGAAAATGGAGGGATTCTGAGGGTACACGTTGTGAGGGGAAACGTCGACACTCCCAGGTTTCTCCACGAAAGGTACATGGACAACTGGATTCTTGCATACACTCTGGACGTGAAGAGAAAGAGCAATATTCCAACTTTCCTCGTCACGAAAGATATAAATCTCAGAATAAAAGCTGATTCCTTGGGAATACCAGCTCAGGATTATCTGACCGATAGATCGGATATGGAAAAGATCCATAAAGGTTACGTCGAGATTGAAAACGAAGATTTGAAGAAAGAGCTTTTGAAAAATGGAAAGGTAGAAATACAGCTTGACATACCTCCAAACACTTACGTGGATCTTGGAGATGTTTACGGTAGGTACAGAAAAGGAAAATTGATCAGAATCTTCGAGAGAGAAGCGTTCGGTATAAAACCAAGAAACAGAGAGCAGGTTTTCTCCATGGACTCTCTTCTCGATGATGAGATAGATCTTGTGACTTTAATAGGAGTTGCAGGAACTGGGAAAACGCTTCTTGCCCTTGCATGTGGATTGAAGAAGGTTCTGGAAGAGGGAAAGTACGAGAGGATAATAGTTACAAGGCCGACGATTCCCGTTGGAAGGGACATAGGGTACCTTCCAGGGGACATAGAAACGAAGATGAAACCGTGGCTCCAACCTATAATGGATAATTTGGAATTGATAGCAAGGATCAAGGGATTGAACATAAAGGAACTGAGAAAAAGGGGTATACTGGAAATAGAAGTTCTGTCGTACATAAGGGGAAGGTCGATACCAGGTCAGTACATGATAATAGATGAAGCGCAGAATCTGACACCTCATGAAGTTAAGACCATTCTCACAAGGGTTGGAGAAGGGACAAAGGTGATTTTGATCGGAGATCCCTATCAGATAGATACACCATACCTTGACATGCACACGAACGGTTTGGTTTACGTATCTTCAAAATTCGTTGGAGACGATAGAGCTTCAACCGTGTTTCTGACGAAAGGCGAAAGGTCACACCTTGCAACAAGAGCGGCGGAGCTTCTATGATCAGATCCATTCGAAGCTCTGAATCACAAGAATTCCTCTTTTTTCTGCTTCCTCTTTAAGCTTCGGTTTTGCGTAATGTGTCACAAGAATCGGAACCACTTCTCCCCTCAGCAGTTCCGTGACACTCTCAAGACTCTTGAGAATCTGGGAAAGCTTCTTTTTACTGTCAAATCTCAATGTGGACTCACCTATCACGAAAACTTTCTCTCCATTCTTCACAGCTTTTGCAAAGAAGTTCACTTCCCTTCCATTTATCTCCGTCCTTATCAATCTATCGATTATCTCTATATTGTATCTTTCCTTCAAAAACTTTGGAAGCATCCTGAACGCTTCGTTCTCTAGAGCGTAAGCAACGGTTCTTGAAAGTCCTCTTATTTCTTTCTTTATCACCGTAACCTCTTTTGTTAATTTGTTCACATTCATTGTCAATTCTTCCACGACCCTCTCAAGTCTTGAAAGTCTCTTCTCGGTTTCTTTCTGAGCATTCGTCAATTCGACAATGGCAGTCTCGAGCTTTGAAATCCTTCTGTCATGCTCCTTCTGGGTTTCGATGAGCTCAGCCAGTCTCTTTTCAGTTTCTTTCTGGGCATCCGTGAGATCGGCGACGACAGCTTCAAGTCTTGAGAGTCTTCTGTCGTGTTCTTTCTGAGCTTCAATGAGCTCAACTAGCCTTTTCTCAGTCTCTTTCTGGGCATTTGTAAGCTCTGAGAGTCTTCTATCGTGCTCCTTCTGAGTTTCGATGAGTTCAACTAGTCTTTTTTCAGTCTCTTTCTGAGCTTTAGTCAGCTCCAAAATGGCATCTTTGAGTTCTTTGAACTCCTCTTTGGTCACTCCTATTTTGATTCGTTTATTCATCTCATCGAGCTGATTCAGAAATTCAAGAAAAACCTCTTTCGTTTCGGAGGGTAGTTTTTCGAGTTTTTTAAATAAATTTGCTATTCCCACTGATATCATCCTCCTGGCCTTTCAATTATACCATTCAGCTGTTTCTATGGCCTTTTCTGTAGACTGTGAAAACTGGTATCAGGAAAAGTGATGAGGCCAGGACCAGAGATCCCGCGATGAAAAAGACATAGAAATACCCCAAATTCGTTGCTACTATTGCAGACAAGGCCGGTGTGAAGATCCTTGTGAATATGTTCAACCCCTGAAAGAATCCCTCCCATCTTCCAAGCTCCTTTGGCGCTATCTCCATTTTAACGGATTCTTTCCCGGGAAGCCAAAGAACGAAAGCTATCCCCATGATGAAATGCGCTGAGAAGAACACATAAACGTTGGGAACGCACATCACAAAAAAGGAAAATGAAAGTAGAAAACTTCCGAATATCATGTTGAATACAGGAGATGTTTTAAGTTGTGGTCTCCACAGAAGTGACATGACGACAGACACAGAAAACAGAACTTCAAATAGGATGGGAGAGCTCGGTCCGAGTTTAAAGTACTCTATCAGGTAATAAGTTATTATCATAAAGCTTCCAAAGCCAAAGGAGGTGTAGGCAAGATACTGATGAAACATCAAAAGGAGGAAAGTTCTCTTATCAGATAGTTTTTGGACATGTTCCTCATGAAAATCGCTGCCACTTCTCACTTTTGGCAGTATGAATATAAATGAGAGAGCGTAGAAGATGTTGGCACTTGCTATTACCAGAAAAACGGTTCTGTAGAAAGAAAGACCTGAGAGGTTAGGAGCCAGGATGAACACGAATAAGGAATATCCAACAGCTTTCACCATGTCACTGAAAGTGAAAAGAAACCAATAAAGCTTTTCCCTGTGCCTTGGTAGGAATATAGCGCGCTCGTACATGACAACCGATGGATAGAAAACATCCATGAAACTCACAAAAAGCTGAGCTACGATGAAGGTGAGGATCTTGGTGGTCATGGCAAACAGAATGTTCCCAACAGCGAAGAAAATTTTTGAAAGGAAAAGAGCGATGTTTGGAGATCTCCTCTCAAAATTCTTTCCAAGAGCGTAAGTGAGAACAGCCTGAAAAGCATAGGAAACGCTGAAGATCCAACCAACATCTTCCAAAGAAAAAGAAAGCAAACTTCCAAGAGCAGGTGATACTATGTATGTGAGGAAAGAAAAACCACCGATCGCTGAGAGAAATATGTAGCTCTTCAAACTCCTTGGTATCTCCCTCCATGTCAAGTTCATCACCATCCTTTCACCACTGTTTGAACGATTTTCAGAATCGTGAAATTGTCTCAAGATATGAAATTAAAAATCGAACCTATCTATCAAAGACCGGTCATATTTGAGAAGGATCCTGGTTATCAGATGCCTCTTTGAGAGAATCTTCAAGGACTCTTTTCAGAGTCTCTTCTATCATCGTGACTTCTTTAAAGCTCTTTGAAAGTTCATAAAGGTAAGATCTACCCTTTCTTTTTCTCCTCACAACACCCATCTTATGGAGAGAAGAGAGAATGGCAGAACTATCTCTTCCTCTGAAACTATCAAGTTCTGCTTTGGTAAGAGGCCCGTTCACGAGGAGTATAGCAACGACTTCAAGTTGAGAATCCGAAAGCTTGTCGAATCTTCTCCGTGTTATCTTGAAAACGTAGTCAGAGTAAGCAGGTTTTGTGTAGAACCTGAAATATCCATCTATTTCTGCAAGTTCAACACCATGATCTTCAGAAGAAAAGTCGTTCTTTATCTCCTCCAGAGCTTTCTTTATCTCATCAACATCTCTTCCCGTTATCTTTGAAATCCTCTCTGGAGTAATCCCCCTTGATGCAAAAACGATGGCTTCCACAAGTGCTTTCAAGTTCATGAGGATAGCCTCCTGATCTTTTCACCATCCAGGTATATCTTTCCAAGTTTTAGAAGTTCAAGAAGAGCGAGAAATCTCACAAGAAGCTCATACTTTGTTTTAGATCTAACGAGAACATCATAGATCTCCTCTTCTTCGTCCATTTCCTCCAGTATTCTTTCCATCATATCCTCGACCGAGATTTCTTCTGTTTTTATTTTATAGACAGCTTCTTGGGTTTCCAGAGTATCCAGAACGCTCTTTAAAATTTTCAGGAATTTTTCTCTCTTTTTGAAACTTCTGACAAAAGAGAGAGTCATTCTAACAGGTGTTCTTTCAAAAAGCCTTTCTTTTTTTCTCAAAGTCTCCAATATTTCTTTGACCCTCATGTACTCTTCGACCCTTCTCATCAGCTCTTCTTTCTTTCTCTCAAATTCTTCTCTTTCTTCCTCACTCAACCTTGGAAGAAGTGATTTGGATTTCAGTTCCATCAGCGTGGAAGCCATCTCTATGAAATCGGATGTTATTCTTATGTCCATCTTCTCCATCTTCTCGATGTATTCAACGAATTCATCTGCAAGCTGAGCTATAGGAATCTCTCTCACATCCAGTCTCTTTTTCCTCACAAGGTACAAAAGAAGATCCAGAGGACCTTCAAAATGAGGTATTTTGAAAACGAGTTCCATAAGAGTCACCTTCAGAACATCAGGTTCATAGCTTTTCGAACCTTCTCCATGGTTTCTTCTGCAACTTCCCTTGCTTTTTCATTACCTTTGGCTATAACGTCGTCAACGTATCTTGGATCCTCATCTATCTTTCTCAGATTTTCCCAGATCGGAACGAGCCTTTTTCTCATGTTCTCAAGTAAAAGCTTTTTACAATCCACACAACCTATCTTTGCCTTTGTGCATCCTTCACGGATCCATTGACTCTGCTCTTCGGTGACACCAAAAGCCTTGTGGTACTCCCAGACAGGACAATTTTCCGGATTTCCAGGATCCGTTCTCCTTTTCCTTGCAGGATCCGTCACCATGGTGAGGATCATCCTCTCAAGCTCTTTCTCATCTATCTCGATGTTTATAACGTTTCCATAGCTTTTGCTCATTTTTCTACCGTCTGTTCCCGGAAGTTTCGGCGTTTTCGAGAGGATAGCTTCCGGCTCTGGGAAGACTTCATCGTACATTCTGTTGAATCTTCTTGCTATCTCCCTTGTGAGTTCTATGTGGTAGACCTGATCTTCTCCAACTGGAACCCCTTCTGCCCTGTATATCAAGATATCTGCAGCCTGAAGTACAGGATATATGAGAAAACCAGCGTTTGAAAGATCTTTGTAGTTCAATTCCTTCTTTATCTCTTTGTATGTTGGAACTCTTTCAAGTCGCGAGACCGAGACGATCATAGAAAAAAGAAGGGTGAGTTCTGCATGCCCCTTGACACCTGATTGAACGAAAATCACGGACTTTTCAGGATCGATCCCTACAGCGAGCAGAACTCTCACGATATCTTTTGTGTATTCTTTCAAATGTGATACATCATCGTAATGTGTTGTGAGGGCATGCCAGTCTGCGACAAAATAAAACGTTTCGTTCCCTTCATTTTGAAGCCTCACCCAGTTGTCCAAAGCCCCCACAAGATGACCTATATGGAGTTTCCCAGTTGGCCTTATACCACTCAGAATTCTCAAGGATGATCCCTCCTGTTGTTATGAAAGAGAATGTGTGATAACATATTCTCTTGAGGTGATCGAATGGGAAAGAACATCTTCTACCTCATCATATTCGTCATGATCGCTTTTCTTGTGATAGACCTCTTCTTCATATTCGCAAGAAGAGCGCCTTTTGAGATAGTATACTACAGAACCAACATGGAGTATGACTACGATGGTAACGCGACCTTCACGACTGTTGCGGGGCTTTTCTTTAAAGACCCGAGAAAACGAGAAAGTTACAGAGAAACTTATCTAAAAAATTCCAAGGAAACCTTCCAGGAGTATTTCAAAAAAGTTGGAGAGGAAGTTGGAAGGGATATAATTCCTGTATCCTTCGATTCCACCGTCACGGTGCGATCAGGTATTCTTGAGATATCAGAAACGGCTTTTCTCAAAAACATAGCCGTAAAAAAAGATGGGGCGATAGATACAAGTATGGGAAGTTTGACTCTGAACATAGTTGGAGACTCGGAGGTTAGTCTCAGGATCCCAGAAGGTGCAACGATAGTTTCCATAGATCCTACCCCCACCTCCATCGTTGGAAAGACGATAAAATGGAGGCCAAAAGGCCCCATGCTCTTTCCACGGGTTATATTCAAAAAGAAATGATCACCATACCCCTTTTCAGCCGCCCGGAAACTCTGAGATTTGTCGAGGAGAGGAAGGGCGGCTGTTGAATTTAATTTCAAACAGTCTAATGTGATTGAAAATGCAATTGACACTAATGCTTCGATTCAAACTTGATGTTTCCAAAGAACAAAAACAACGTCTTCTTGAAACGGCTAAGGCTTATACTGAAGCCGTGAATTTTGCTCTGTCAGAAAATCTCAAAGACAAAACCACGAACGTGAAAAAGCTCCATCGTCTGTACTATAGCTCGATCAGAAAGGCCTTCAATCTGCCGGCCCAGCTTGCCATCAATGTCTATCGCGATGTCGCTGCGATCTACAAAACCCTCTGGGCTCAATACAAGGAACTCAAACGCAGAAAACCTGATTCAAAAGCTGCTAAGAAATTC
>Ga0190361_1000389_pt1 | contig 17911 bp, 15 predicted proteins | sample 48721845_MG_FD_161273 | JGI IMG/M metagenome (GOLD analysis project Ga0190361, IMG submission 161273) | Hydrothermal vent microbial mat bacterial communities from Southern Trench, Guaymas Basin, Mexico - 4872-18-4-5_MG | ecosystem: Environmental > Aquatic > Marine > Hydrothermal vents >... | reverse complement strand
GGTGTGTAAAAAAAATTATCAGGTCCATTAAAAAAGGAGGTTTTACACGATTTTACCGAACAAATATCAAGTATTAAGGGGGAAAAGATCAATGGGTAGAAGTTTTTCATACAAGGTTTTTTTAGGTTTGGGGTTAATGTTGATTTTGTTGATGATTATTGGTCAAACAGTTTTTGCAGCAGGGGAAAAACCCTGGGAAAAAATCGAATGGAATAAGCCAGTACCTGCTCCTGAAAGGTTATCTGCCGATGAATACATTCTTCCAGAAGGGTGGCAACAGGCAGTGAAAGGTGTTGAGAGGATACTTCACTTCAATGCCGGAAGTATGGAACACGATCCAGGTACTTTGGCTAATTTTAAACTTTTTGAGAAATTAACCGGAATAAAGGTCAATTATGTTGAGGTATCCGATCAAGTTCTCCTGCAAAAGACGATATCTGCTCTTGTAAGTGGTGATCCTAATGTTACTTCCATGTGTGTTTCAGAGCCAGCCTATTCCATGCAACATCTAATAGCTGCAAATTGGCTTGAAAAATGGGATGTAGTATGGAGTCCTGAAGTTCAGAAAATTTATCCACCAGGATTAGTACAGTTGCTTAAAGGACCAGATGGCCACTTTTATGGAACGGTTGATACTCAAAAATCAGCCATTATGTACGCAAGAGTTTCTTGGCTTAAAGCAGCAGGTGTGGATATTCCTGATACCTGGCAAGATGTAATTATTGCTGCTAAGAAGTGCCGGGAGTGGGCTTTACAAAATCTTGGTCCAACTTACTGGGGTATTGCCTTTCCAGGTGATCACTATCTACTTCAGCATTTTCAGTGTGGGGTTTACTCTCAGGGTGGGAGGTTAATGCAAGATGGTAAGATTAATTTATTGACTCCCGAATTCAAAAATACATGGAAGATGTTTGTGGATTTCATCAAGGAAGGTTCAGCTCCTGAGGCAATTCTTGGATGGACGTGGAATGATTACCAGCAGGCTTTTGCAATGGGAAAAGTAGCCATATGTGATGAGGGACTCAATACTAACATGGTATTTTTTAAAGATCCAAATAGATCCCCTGGGCTTCAGAAAGATGTGTTTGGTAATCCTGTGAAGGGTGGGGACTGGATTGCTTTTCCACCACCAAAGTGGAGTGACGAAATGCCGGAAAGTTACAGAGGAGCAGCTCCAACTAATTTTTCGACATTTGTTATCAATAGATTTGCTCCTGACAATGCTAAAGCAGCAGCAATGTTACTGGGTGAGGTTAGAATGAGTAAGCAAGGTGGAGTGAATGAGCTTTTGATAGAGGGTAATTCTCCGTTTTTGCCTACGGTGTTTGAAGATCCTGAGGTCCTGAAAAAGGTAGACTATGTTGATGTACGAAAGATATGTCTGCAGAATGCTGTGCTGGAAGTTTTTCCTCCCGGTGCTCAGCATATGATGGACATTTTGCTTGAATATTTTGGAAAAGCAGTCACTGGAGAGATGGATACCATGGAAGCTCTGGAGCAGGCCCAAAAGGAACTGGATGAGCTACTGTACTACTAATCTGAAACAGAGTTTTCTCGCAGTTAATTGAGTGATTTGAATGAAAAAGAAAAGTTGGCCCCGTGCGATTACAAATACGGGGCCAACTCCGCCTTCGTTTTCAAAATATTCAGAAGGAGGGGTACTTCATGAAAATCTCTAACAGTAAATTCGGTTTGTTTCTTTCTCTACCAGGAATAGTACTTTTGACACTTTTGATAATTGGTCCTTTGATTTTTCTTGTTTACACAAGCTTTCTTCGATATGATAATATACGTCCGGTGGTATTTTGTGGCCTTAAGAACTATAAGTATCTTTTCCGTCAACGAGTTTTCTGGTTGAGTTTCAAAAATACTCTGGTTTTCTGTGGAGGAACCACACTTTTAACTTTTGTCTTAAGTCTGCTTCTTGCACACTGTTTATCGCGAATTACCAGAGGATCGAGTATTTTCAGGTCTTTTGCAATGTTTCCCTGGGCAGTTCCACTTGTTGTTTCGGGTTTCATGTGGAAACAGATGTTTAATCCCTCTTTTGGTGTTATCAATGATGTTTTGTTAAGGACAGGAATAATAAAAAATCCTCTTGATATATTCGGTAATCCCACTCTGGCCATGATAGGGGTTATTCTTGCCGATTCATGGACACGTATACCTTTTATGACGATAATTATCCTTGCAGGGCTGGAGAGTATTTCACCCACCATATATGAGGCAGCCAAAACAGATGGAGCAGATGTATTTCAGACGTTTGTTCATATATCCCTGCCTCTTAACAGAAAAGCCATGCTAACAGGTCTTCTTATTACCAGTATATTTTCTTTTCGCACAATTGATGCAATTTTTTCCCTGACTTTTGGTGGTCCAGCAAAGGCTACATATGTTTTTGGGTTTTACATTCTTGATCTTATCTATAGATATTTCAATTTTGGTGTTGCAGCTTCACTGAGTATATTGATGATTATTTTCTTGATAGGAATTGGAAGTATTTTTGTTTACAACATCCTTAAAGGTGGCAAATTATGAAGAAAATAAGAGAGTTCCTGGCAACTGTACTGGAACATAAGGCCACTCCCTATGTAGGAGCTTCGGTGATCCTTTTTATTATTTTTATACCTATACTGTGGACCCTGATTACTTCATTTAAGACCCTGGAAGAGTCTTTCTTTTCTCCACCAACCTATATTCCTAAGACTCCTACCCTTGAGGCATACAGAGAGGTAATTTTTAATTCCCCTGTCCCTCTCTATATTTTGAATTCTGTAATTTATGCTACCAGTACAACATTTTGTGTTTTAGTTGGAAGTGTCTTTACCGCCTATGGGTTGAGTAGATACCCATATAAGGGAAGTGGTATGGTTCTTGGTTCTTTTCTTGCCAGTCGCATAATTCCACCTCTTAGTCTTTTACTTCCCTTCTACATTATTTATAAAATACTGGGACTGATAGATTCCAAGCTGGCAGTTGTAATATTTACTGTCTACCTCTGCTATCCACTATCAGTATGGATATTAAAAACTTTTTTTGATGATTATCCGCAGGATCTGATGGATGCTGCCCTTATCGATGGATGTTCACGTTTGGGTGTACTGTTTAGAGTTGTTATGCCTGGTATTGCTGTCGGCATAGCTGCCGTGGCTATCATCTCTTTTCTGTGGACGTGGCAGGAATTTTTATCTCCCTATTTGTTTCTTAATAGTGACCAGAACAAGCCCATAACCGTGGGTGTATATTACTTTGTTGGAGATGAACTAACTTACTGGAATTCTATATCTGCTGCAGCAATTTTTGCAAGCATTCCCGGAATTGTATTTTTCTTAATTGCTCAGAAGTTTATTATAAAGGGATTAACACTGGGTGGAGTGAAGGGATAAGGATAGTATAAAGAGAGCTTCAATATTGGAATAGTAAAAATGCGGTCAAAAGAGTTACTTTTAAAGACGTTAAATCATGAGGAACCCGACCGAGTTCCTGTTGATCTTGGGAGTACCAATGTTACCACCATCACTTGGCCGGCATATGTAAATCTTTGTAAATATTTAGGGTTAGATAAAGAAAAAGAAATCACGGTTGTAGATAGAATACAGCAAATCGTTGTACCAGATGAAGAGGTTTTGCTTCGGTTAAAAGTTGATACGAGAAGTGTTTGGTTGCCAAAGCCAGGCGCAAGGAAGGTAGAATTGGAAGAAGAGGATGCCTATATGGATGATTGGGGTATTGTAAGAAAAAAAGTAGCTGGAAGCTGGTATTATGACGTTATTAAATTTCCTCTGGAGGATGCAAATAGTATAGAAGACCTGTTGAATTATAAATGGCCCAATCCGAATAGTCTGAAAAAATTTGAAAAAGTAGAAAATGAAGCCAAAAAGTTGTATTCGGAGGGTGTTTACCCTCTTGTCATTGATCCCACAGGATCTGTTCCCTTTCAAAATTCCCAACTTTTAAGGGGCTTTGGTACTTTTTTAATGGATTTAGTACTGAATAAAAGTTTTGCCGAGTTTCTCATGGATAAACTGGTTGAATTTCAGATAAAACGGCTTGAGAAATTGCTTGAAGAAGTTGGAAATTATATAAATGTCATTAAGATTGCTGACGACCTGGGCACACAGAAAGGTCCTCTTATTTCCCCCGAACTTTATAGAAATTTAATAAAACCAAGACATAGACAGCTCATCCAGTTCATCAAGAAAAAATCAAAAGCTAAAATCTTATTTCATAGTGACGGGGGAATTTACCCTTTTATTGAGGATTTGGTTGATATAGGTGTAGATATTCTTAATCCAGTTCAGGTTTCTGCTCATGGCATGGATACCAAAAGGCTTAAGAGAGAGTTCGGAAAGAGTCTTTGCTTTTGGGGAGGGATTGACACCCAGAGAACATTACCCTATGGAAGTATAAAAGATGTTGAGGATGAGGTAAAAAGACGGATAGATGAGTTAGCTCCGGGTGGAGGATATGTACTTGCTCCTGGACACAATATTCAGCCTGATGTTCCACCCGAAAATATTGTTGCCATGTACCAGACAGCCATTGAATATGGCAAAAAATAGATTAAAGGAGGGTATATGAAGATAGGATTAGCTATAGCACCCGCAAATGCTTTGCCTTCTGCCTTCGTTGTTTTTCGAATGGATCTGGGCCTGGGAATAAAAAAAGCTGCAGAGCTTGGTTATGATGGTGTTGAATTAGCCATTGCTGATGCCACAGAAGTGAATGTGACTCAAGTGAAGAAACTTATTAAAAAATACAATTTGCAGCTTCCCATAATCTCTACCGGAAGGGTTTTTGCTGAGAAAAAGGTCTCATTTACGCATTTTGATGATAATATACGCAACGAAGCAATACGGACAGTTAAAGGTATAATAGAACTTGCTGCTAATTTTGGAGCAGATGTGAATGTTGGTAGGGTAAGAGGAAATTTGCCTCCTGGTGAAGAAGAAAAAGCCAGAGAAAGATTTATTTATGCCATGAGAGAATGTGCTGATTTTTCAAAAAGTTTCGGAAGACAGCTTTTACTTGAACCTGTAAATCGTTATGAGACTAATTTTATCAACAATCTGAAGGAGGGAATGGATATTATTAAAGAAATCCAGAGGGATAATGTGAAGCTTATGCCTGATATTTATCACATGAATATAGAAGATGCATCTATTGAAGGAAGTTTAGAGGAGGCACGAGATATAATATCCTACATCCATTTCGCAGATAGTAATCGCCTGGCACCTGGCCAGGGTCATATTGATTTTAAGAGCATAATAGACACCCTTAGAAAGATTGGTTATGACGGTTTTATTACTGTAGAGATTCTGGCCAAACCAGACCCGGACAGAGCAGCCAAACTGGCTATTGATTATCTTAGAAATTTCATATAGTTATTCCGGAGGACTGATATGAATTATAAAGATCGAGCTAAAAAAATGCTTCATGACTGGAAGAAGGAAAATTATGCCTTTGGTATGGGTTCTTTGCAAAAGATTGGAGATTTTGCAGCCCGGGAAGGCAGCTCTACAATGCTGGTGGTGAGTGGATTAGGAAAAGAAAAGTGGGTTGAACCATATGTTAGCGAGATTAAGTCCTCTATTGAGAAAAAGAGTGTCAAAATTTTGGATATAATAAGCGGAGCGAGGGCTAATACTCCCCGGGAAGATGTGTACAGAATTGCCAACCAGATAGGAAAAAAAAATCCTGACAGTGTTATCCCATTGGGTGGAGGAAGTACCATAGATGCAGTGAAGGCAGCAGATGTACTGGCTATACTGGATCCTGATGACGTGGAAAATTACTTTGGTAGCGGGTTGGTTCAGGAAAGATTGAATAAGGAAGGGAAAAAACTTATTCCGATTATAGCTGTACAGACTGCAGCAAGTTCTGGAGCTCATCTTACCAAGTATTCCAATGTTACTGACCCGGTAACAGGGCAGAAAAAATTGATAATTGACGAGGCAATTGTTCCTCCTCGAGCAGTTTTTGATTATAAAACAACCATAGGGGCTCCATATGCGATCACTGCAGATGGTGCCCTTGATGGGATTGCCCATTGTTTAGAAGTTGTGTACGGAGCTACCGAAAAGCCTTTTTTTGAGATAGCGATGCAAATAGCTGAGGTAGGTGTCAGTCTAATTGTGAACAACCTTCCCAGGGCTATAGATGATCCTTACGATGAAGAAGCAAGAGTTGGACTGGGTCTTGGTACAGACCTTGGAGGATATGCTATAATGGTTGGAGGGACAAATTACGGACATCTTTTCAGTTTTTCTGTAGTAAATAAGCTACCTCATGGACGAGCGTGTGCTATTGTAAATCCTTATGCCACAGTATTTTTTGCTCCGGCAATTCAAAATCAATTAAAAATGGTAGGTAGGATTCTAAAAGCAGCAGGTTATATTAAAGATGATCCAGAGAAATATCAGGGGAAAGACCTGGGTATCCTTGTAGCCGAAGGAATGATAGAATTTTCTAAGAGCATTAATTTTCCTACCACCTTTGGTGAAGTTGGAGTGAATGACGAAGATAAAAAGAGGATTCTAACTGCTGCAAAAAATCCTCAACTCTGGAGTAAACTGGAGCAGGCACCTGTTTCATTAATTGCAAGAGACAAAGGAGGAGAGGTTGACAAAGAAAAAACAGAGGAGAATATAGATCTCTATATGGGTGCACTTTTGGATGCTATCATCGTTGGAGATTTTAACAAAATAAAGATGATGCCGGAAAAATAGGAGTAATGAACGGTACGAGCTGGAAAGAAATAGATATTGAATACGGGAAAGAATACATAACTGTTAAGGTGCCTCCTTATTGTGAGATATTGGAGAATAAAAGTGCACCGCCTCTTGCACGTCCTCGGGAGAAAATAGAGGAGGTATTATCCAATCCTGTTGGGACAGAATCGATGGAGAAACTTATTGGTTCACTTAAAAAGGATCCTTCAAAGATAAAAGTTGCTATAACTGTATCGGACAATACAAGACCTGTTCCTTACAATGGAGAAAGTGAGCAGGGAATACTCCTTCCGCTTTTAAGAAGATTAGAAAAAGCAAGGATTAAAAAAGGGAATATAAAAATTATTGTAGGCACAGGAACTCATCTTCCAACATCATCCGAATGGAAAAAAGAGGCCTTTGGTGAGTTTATTTTGAATAACTACGAAATAATAGATCACGATTGCAATGCCCTTGACCTTATTTCCATAGGAAGAATAAGAGGAGTCGAGGTTAAAATAAATAAAGAATTTATAACTGCTGATATTCGTATCGCCACGGGTCTTGTAGAGCCCCACTTTATGGCTGGAGTTTCAGGTGGAAGAAAAGCGATATGTCCCGGACTTGTCAACCTGGAGGCTACTTACGTCTTTCATGGTGTGGATTTCATGGATCATCCTAACGCCACAAATATGGTCTTAGTCAATAATCCCTGTCATGAGTTTGCCCTGGAGGTTGCTAAAAGAGCAAAAGTAGATTTTATTGTAAATTGTACTATAAACGGTAATGGTGATTTAACTGGGGTTTTTGCCGGTCATTTCGAGAAAGCCCATCTTCAGGCTGTGCGTATGTTAAAGGATACCTGTGTGGTACACTGTTCTCATGAGTATGATATAGTACTGACCCAGGGTGGAAAGGTTGCTGTTAATCATTACCAGGCTGCTAAGGCAGCCTATGCAACCATTCCTATAGTTAAAAAGGGAGGAATTGTTATTCTGATTGCTCATAACAGCGACAAAAATCCTGTGGGCAAGGATGAGTACAGGAGAGTTTTGAGAGTTTTAAAGGAGAAAGGACCTGGTAAGTTTACCGAGTATATTAAGAGTAAAAACTGGCGGTTTGTACCTGATCAGTGGCAGGTCCAAAAGTGGGATCAGTTTTTTAAGAAAATTGGTTTCTTTGATAACCTTATTTATTGCACCACAAATATTCCTCCTCATGAACTGGAAGAACTTCCCGGTAAAAGTGGCTATCTCTTTGCCAAAGAGGAAGCTTTAACCTGTGATAGGATGGTACAAAATGCCATATATTATGCTGTAGACAATTTTAGGCAAAAGCTAAAGAGAGAGCCTGCAATGGCCTTCATAAAGGAAGGTCCCTATACAGTTCCTCTACTTAACCTGCCTGCTTAGTATGATTTTTATCCATTTTCCGGGAAAAGAAAGGCATCTATTGACTTTTTATGAAGATTAAATATATATATAAAAAGCTATAAAACGAAAGAGCGGGAATAGCTCAGCGGTAGAGCATCACCTTGCCAAGGTGGGGGTCGCGGGTTCGAATCCCGTTTCCCGCTCCAATTTTATAAAGCCTACCTTTAAAGTGTGTCTTCATTTAAAACAAGGTAAAATTTACAATCTTGCCCATTAGAAAAACCAGATTATATTGGTAACTGTTGCCATAAAAATATTTTTTTGTATAATTATTATCTGTCAAATATGCATCAATGCGAGGGTGGCGGAATTGGTAGACGCGCTAGACTTAGGATCTAGTGAGGTAAACCTCGTGCGGGTTCGAATCCCGCCTCTCGCACCAAAGGGAAAGGATAAACATGCAGATAAAAGTAAATAAAAAAGAAAAATCTCAGTTTGAATTAGAGGTAGAGATTCCTCAAGATACAGTTAAGGAGGTGTTCTCCCGGGCTTTTAAGAGAGTGGCTCAGCAGGTTGAGGTTCCTGGGTTTAGAAAGGGAAAGGTTCCGAGAAAAATATTTGAACAGAGATACGGAAAAGAGCCTATTGAAGATGAGGCATTTAAAGAACTTTATCTTAGAGCTTACAATAAGATTGTAAGCGAAGAGAAAATAACCCCTCTTGCTGAGCCCAGGGTAGAGGTAATAAAATTTTCCGAGGAAGAGCCAGCTATTTTAAAATTCCAGATTCCAGTAGAGCCCGAAGTACAACTTGGAAATTACAAAAAGATCAAAGTCAAAAGGAACAAAATTAAGGTAGAAGAAAAAGAAATTGAACAGCAGCTAAAAAGCTTGCAAAAGGAACTGGCAGAGTATCCACCCCTATTGGAAAATCGTCCCACCCAGGAAGGAGATTGGCTGGCGCTGGAAGTAAGAGCCCTTTCTCCAGATATTTATTTTGATGGAACCAAAAAAGAAGAAAATTTCTGGTATAAGCTGGGTTCTGATCAATTACCACCTGTTTTTCATGAAAAACTTCTTGGAGCTAATATAGGGGATGAAAGAATTGTGGAAACAATAGTTCCTCCTGATCATCCTCGAAAATCTATAGCCGGGAAAAAATTGAGTTTTAATGTCAAGGTTAAAGACATTCGAGCAGAAAGACTGCCTCCCATTGATGATGAATTGGCTAAAAATTTGAACTTTGAAAACATTCAAAGTCTCAAAGAGTGGATAGGTAGGGAACTGGAAAAGCTCAAGAACAAAAAGGAGGAAGATAGAATTAAAAAAGAGATATTGGCAAAAATAATCAAGGGTTCTAAGGTAGATATTCCTCCTTTGCTTGTAGAAAGGGGAATTGAGAACAAGATGAGGAGATTAGAAGAAGAACTCCAGAAAAACGGAATGACCTTTTCTGAATACCTTGAAGAAAACAACACCACTGAAGAAAAGATAAAAGAATTTTTTAAGGCTCAAACGGAAAATGAACTTAAACTTCTTTTTATTTTGGAGGAAATTGCTCGAAAGGAGGATATAAAAGTTACACCCGAGGAAATAGATAAAAATCTTGAATCAATGGTTCAAGGTGAAAATAAAGAAGCTAAGGTTAAAAATCTCAAAAGAGAACTCATTAAGAGAGGGAGATTAGGTGGCTTTATTCAGAGAATTAGAGATGAAAAGGTTATTGACTTTCTTTATCAGCAAGCAGATGTTTCAGGTGTCGTTTCTTCTGATTGATGGATAATATATCATGGAGAAATAAATTCTACTAAAAGGAGAACAAAGATGGCTTTGATCCCTATAGTTATAGAAAGAACTGCAAGAGGGGAGCGAGCCTACGACATATATTCCCGTCTTTTAAAAGACAGAATAATATTTATTGGTGCCCCCATTGATGATGCCGTTGCTAATGTGGTGATAGCTCAGATGCTCTTCCTTGAAGTTCAGGATCCCAAGAAGGATATCCACCTTTATATAAACTCTCCAGGAGGTTTGGTTACTGCTGGGCTGGCTATTTACGACACCATGCAGTATGTGAAACCTGATGTTTCTACTATCTGCATGGGCCAGGCAGCATCAGCTGCTGCCCTGCTTCTGGCTGCAGGAACCAAAGGGAAGAGATTCTCTCTTCCCAATGCCAACATCCTTATCCATCAGCCTCTTGGAGGCGCCAGGGGGCAGGCTACCGATATAGGTATTCAGGCTCGTCAGATTTTAAGGATAAAGGATAGATTAAACGAAATTCTGGTCAGGCATACAGGTCAACCCAAGGAAAAGATAGAAAGGGATACGGATAGAGATTTCTACATGACTCCCTATGAGGCAAAGGAATACGGGATAATTGATGAGGTTATAGAATCCAGAAAGTAAAAAGTAAATGAAAAAAAGAGAAAATTCAACACCTCGTTGTTCCTTTTGTGGGAGAAGTCAGTTAGAAGTAGAAAAGCTTATTTCAGGAATTGATGCCTTCATCTGTGATCGTTGTATATTTTACTGCAATCAGATTTTGCAAAGAGAGAGGGAAAAGACTGATCCCTTTCTAAACAACCTTAGCCTGAATAACCTTCCTAAACCAAAACAGATTAAAGAAAAACTGGATGAATGGGTTATTGGTCAAGAAAGGGCAAAAAAGGTTCTTTCAGTTGCCGTTTATAATCACTACAAACGAATTCTCTCTAATCTGACCGATAAAGATAAAAGTGTTGAAGTAGAAAAGAGTAATATTCTCTTGATTGGTCCTACTGGTTCAGGAAAGACACTTCTTGCAAGAACGCTGGCCAGAATACTACATCTTCCTCTTGTTATAGCTTCAGCTACCAATGTTACTGAAGCAGGTTACGTGGGAGAAGATGTGGAAACTATACTTTTGCGTCTTCTTCAAAAAACGGATTTTAACATTCCTTTAGCCTCAAAGGGGATTGTCTATATTGACGAGATAGACAAAATTGCCAAAAAAAGTGGCGCTAATCCTTCCATTACTCGAGATGTTTCCGGAGAAGGTGTTCAACAGGCTCTCTTAAAAATTCTGGAAGGGACCATAGCCAATATTCCGCCTCAGGGAGGTAGAAAACATCCTCATCAACAGTTCATTCAGCTTGACACCACCAATATTCTCTTTATCTGCGGGGGAGCCTTTCCAGGTCTGGAAGATATAGTTAAAGAACGTATAGGGAAAAAAGCTGTAGGATTTTCCCGGGAGAAGGAAACCGATAAGTCTCAGGTGCTTAACCACCTTATTCCTGATGATCTAATTGAATATGGATTCATCCCGGAATTTGTAGGCAGGCTTCCGGTGGTAGTTACTCTTGATAGATTAACCAGGGTCCAGCTTAAAAAGATTCTCTTTGAACCCAAAAATGCCATTGTTAAACAATACCAGAAGCTGTTCGAGCTGGAAGGGATAAAGCTAACTTTTACCGATGAGGCTATGGAGGAAATAAGCCGTATTACTTATGAGAGAGAAATGGGAGCAAGAGGTCTGCGGGCAATTGTTGAGGATATTATGCTGGATTTGATGTATGATCTTCCCTCTCGTAGCAATGTTAAGGAATGTGTAATTGATCGGGATGTTGTTGCTAAAAAGAAAGCTCCCATTATACTTACCCAGAAGATGACGGCCTAAAAGGAGTATTAGATATGAAAAAAGGGGAAATAGTTAAAATATCCGGTCCCCTTGTCGTGGCCAAAGAAATTCCAGGTGCAAGAATGTTTGATGTGGTTAGAGTTGGAAAGGAGGGGCTTTTTGGAGAGATACTCGAAATAAAGGGAGAACTGTGTTCTATTCAGGTTTATGAAGATACAAGTGGCTTAAAGCCTGGCGAACCAGTGGAGTCTTTATATTACCCATTATCCGTTGAACTTGGTCCAGGACTTCTTGGTAATATCTACGATGGTATTCAACGTCCTCTGGACTTAATTAGAGCTCAGGTGGGGGATTTTATTAGTAGAGGGATAGAAGTTAAAGCTGTTGACCGAAAAAAGAACTGGGATTTTTCACCCCGGGTAAAGGAAGGTGATCGGGTAGTTGCTGGAGATATTCTGGGGGTGGTGCAGGAGACAGAAATTATTGAACACAGGATAATGGTTCCTATTGGTATAGAGGGAAAGGTTGAAAAAATCCACTCAGGACCTGCCCGGGTGGAAGATGTTATAGCCATAGTTAGAACCCCTGAAGGAAAAGAAGAAAAAATTACCATGCTCCAGCGATGGCCGGTAAGAAAAATGCGACCCTATAAACAGCAACTTGATCCTGAAGAGCCTTTAATCACCGGCCAAAGAGTTATAGATACCTTTTTTCCCATTGCCAAAGGAGGGACTGCTTGTATTCCCGGCCCTTTTGGAAGTGGAAAAACCGTAATTCAACACCAGCTTTCCAAGTGGGTTGATGCTCAAATCATTGTTTTTGTTGGATGTGGGGAAAGAGGAAATGAGATGTGCGATGTTTTACGTGAGTTTCCCAAGCTGAAAGATCCCCGGACCGGGAAACCCTTAATGCAAAGAATCATCCTTATTGCTAATACTTCTAATATGCCGGTTGCTGCCAGGGAAGCCTCAATTTATACAGGGATTACCATAGCTGAGTATTACCGGGATATGGGATACGATGTAGCTTTAATGGCTGATTCGACCTCTCGCTGGGCAGAAGCTTTGAGGGAGATGTCGGGTCGTCTGGAAGAGATGCCTGGAGAAGAGGGTTATCCTGCTTATCTTCCCTCCAGACTTGCCGAGTTTTATGAGCGTGCGGGAAGAGTGATAACTCTGGGGAGTGATAAAAGAATTGGTTCTCTATCGGCTATTGGTGCGGTATCACCTCCAGGTGGAGATCTTTCTGAACCTGTGACTCAGGCTACTTTAAGAGTAGTAAGAGTATTCTGGGCACTTGTGGCTGAACTTGCCTACCAGAGGCACTTTCCTGCTATTCACTGGCTTAGAAGCTACTCACTTTATCTTGATTCACTTACCGATTATTTTACCCGGGAGGTAGCTCCTGACTGGATGGATCTCCGGAAGAAAGCTATGGCAATTTTACAGAAAGAAGATGAACTTCAGGAGACTGTGAGACTGGTAGGACTGGATGTTCTTTCTCCTCAGGATAGAATAACCATGGAAACTGCACGTTCCATTAGAGAGGACTTCCTTCAGCAGTTCGCCTTTCATGAAGTTGATACTTACTCGCCCATAAGAAAACAGTATCTCATGTTAAAACTCGTTCTTGAATACTACGACCTCTGCATGGAGGCATTGAAAAGAAATGCTCCACTGGACAGATTAATTGAGCTTCCCGTAAGAGAAGAAATTGCGCGAGCCAAATATATTCCCAATGAGGAAGCGGAAGAGAAAATCGAGAAAATCCGTAAAAAATTAAAAGATCAAATAGACAGAATAAAAGATAAAGTTGAAGTCTAAAAAACCAGGAGAAGAGGTAAATTATGGGAAGAGAATATACGAGGGTAAAGGAGTTAACCGGTCCTCTTATGCTGGTTGGGAATGTTGCTGATGTTGCCTTTGAAGAACTGGTAGAAATAGAACTACCCACAGGGGAAAGACGAAGGGGAAGAGTTCTGGAAGTAACCTCGGATGCTGCCCTGATTCAACTCTTCGAGCGTGCTACAGAATTAGGTATAGAGGGTGCAAAGGTGAAGTTTCTGGGTAAAGGGATTCAGCTTGGAGTTTCCAGTGACATTCTGGGTAGAGTCTTTGATGGGTGGGGAAGACCCCGTGATGGTGGAGCAGACGTCATTCCCGAGAAGAGACTGGATATAGGAGGTAAGCCTATAAACCCTGAAGCTCGGGCTTATCCAGAAGAATTTATCCAAACCGGTATTTCTGCTATTGACGGTTTGAATACATTATCCAGGGGGCAAAAACTTCCCATTTTTTCGGCATCCGGACTTCCTCATGTTCAACTTGCTGCTCAAATTGCAAGACAGGCAAAGGTTTTGGGAAAGGAAGAAGAGTTTGCTGTTGTGTTTGCGGCAATGGGAATCACCTTTGAGGAGGGTAACTTTTTCATTCACGATTTTGAAAAGTCAGGAGCAATTGAGCGTTCTGTCATTTTTTTAAACCTTGCCGATGACCCGGTGATTGAAAGAATAGCAACCCCCAGAATGGCCCTTACTTGTGCAGAATATCTTGCTTTTGAGAAGGATATGCATATTCTGGTTATTTTAATTGACATGACTAACTACGCGGAGGCCTTGCGGGAACTATCAGCTGCCAGAAGAGAGGTTCCAGGAAGACGCGGATATCCCGGGTATCTCTATACGGACCTTGCCACCATTTACGAAAGAGCAGGGAGAATAAAAGGTAAAAAAGGTTCCATTACACTTATTCCTATACTGACCATGCCAGATGATGATAAGACACATCCCATACCTGATCTTACTGGATATATTACCGAAGGTCAGATAATTCTTCAAAGAGACCTTCATCAAAAGGGGATTTATCCTCCCATAAATGTTTTGCCTTCCTTATCCAGATTGATGGATGAAGCTGTGGGGGAGGGAAAAACCAGAGAGGATCATCGTGAACTGTCCAATCAGCTTTATGCGACCTACGCTCGGGGAATAGAGATAAGAGAACTCGCTCTGGTTATGGGCGAGGCAACTCTCAGTGATATGGATAGAAGGTATCTTAGCTTTGCCGATGAATTTGAGAGAAGGTTCGTTAATCAGGGTGAGGATGAAAATAGAACGGTGGAGGAAACCCTGGATCTGGGATGGGAGCTTCTCAGGATGATGCCCAAATCAGAACTAAAGAGGGTAAGAGAAGAATATATTACTCGTTACGGACAATGGAAGAAGGAAAAAGAACGGGAAGTAGCAAAAGTTTAATGTGAGGGATAGTCATGCCAAGGATTCCTCAGTTTAATCCCACCAGGATGGAGCTTTTAAAGCAGAAGAAAAGGTTAGAAACTGCCAGAAGAGCTCATGATCTTCTGGAAGATAAAAGAGACGAATTGATCCAGAGGTTCTTACCCCTTATAAAGGAACTCAGGCTTCTTCGGAGAAGAGTTCAGGAAAAGTTAAGGAGAGTTTACTTAGATTTTCAAATGGCAAAAATGATTAACGGGGAAAAGGAAATTGAACAGGCTTTTCTTTTAACTCAAGTAAAATGTGGGGTTGAAATAGCAGGTTACTCCCCGCTTGGATCTCCCAATTTCAAAATAGTGGTGGAAGGAGACCCTCTCTGTTATGGTTTTCGTGAAACAAACTGGAAGCTTGATGAGGGGGTTAGAAATTTCCGTGAGATTCTACCCGATCTTTTAGAACTTGCTCAAAAAGAGGAGGAGGTAAAGAGACTGGCCCGAGAGATAGAAAGAACTCGGAGAAGGGTCAATGCTCTCGAATACATATTTATCCCTCAAATTGAACAAATGGTGAAATATATAACCATGAAACTGGAAGAGAGAGAGCGTGCCCATATCGTAAATATAATGAAGATAAAGGAGCTTATGCAGAGAGAGTAACTGGCAAATTGAAAGATAAAATAGCCTGCTTCATTAGAACATACCTTTTCCCAACAGAAACTTTCATTTATGAGGCAATAAGGAATATAAAGAATTTTACAGTGGTTGTTTTGGCCTGTAACTTAATAAACACCCACCTTTTCCCTTATCATGAAATAATCTCTCCTCCTCGAGTTTCAAAACAACTGCCCTTTTTTGGGAAATTACTGGAAAGAATTTTTTTTGCCCGAGTTATAAAGGAAAAAAGTGTAAAATTAATCCATGCCTGGTATGGATGGAGTGGAATAATGATTTTACCGGTATGTAAAAAACTGGGATTGCCCCTGATTACAAGTTTTCACGGATTGGACGTTTCACGTCTTCCCCGCCATTTTTTTTACCGTCGGAAACTTTTCAGTTTATTCAAAAGAGGCGATCTTTTTTTAACCAGATCCTTTTTTATGAGGGATGAGGTAATAAGATTGGGATGTCCTCCAGAAAAAGTTCTGGTCCATTACGGAGGGATAAATGTGAGCAGATTTAAATTAAAAGAAAAAACAAGAGCTCGCGAGATTAAAATCCTCATGTGTGGAAGAATGGTAGAGAAAAAAGGTTTTAATTATGGGATACTTGCCTTTTCCAGAATTTCCAGGAAATACCCCAGGGCTCGAATGATTATAGTGGGAGATGGAAAATTAAGGCAACCTCTTGAGAAACTTGTCTTATCTTTTAATCTCCAGGATAAGGTAGAATTTTCTGGATTTTTACCTCACCACGAGGTTGAGAAAAAAATGAGAGAGGCAGATATTTTTCTTGCACCCAGTGTTACCGCCAGAAATCAGGATAAAGAAGGTATCCCCAATGTTATAAAAGAAGCCATGGCCTGTGGACTTCCTGTTGTCTCCACCTATCATGCGGGGATTCCCGAAATTGTGCGGGATGGAGAAACTGGTTTTCTGGTTCCGGAGAGAGATGTTAACCTTCTTGCTGAAAGACTGGATTATCTTCTTTCTCATCCTGAAATCTGGACAGAGATTGGTATGAAGGCAAGAGAGCTTATATGGAGAAAATTCAATCTTTTTACCCAGACACAAGAACTTGAAAAAATTTACTCAAGATTTATAAAATGAAGATAAGCATTGTAATTCCCACATATAACAGGAAAAAAGTGTTAAAAAGATGCCTACAGCTTTTGTTTGCTCAAGAGTTTCCTTCCTCTGAATACGAAATAATTCTGGTTGACAACGGCTCAACAGATGGAACAGATAAAATAGTTGCTTCTCTTTCATCTTCCTGCAGTTTTACTTACCTTGTGGAACCAAGAAGAGGACCCCATATTGCACGTAATCGGGGAATTAAAGCTGCCCGCGGGGAAATTATAGTTTTTGTTGATTCTGATATTCTGACTCCACCTGGTTTTCTGATGGAACACCTGAAGTTTCATGAAATATACGGAGACAAGGTAATTGTTAGCGGGCCAGCGGTTAGAACCTCTAATTTAATGGACGACTTTTCTGACATTGAAAAAAGAAAAAGAAAAAAGAAGTTTTTTGATTGGTCAGGCCCTTCTCTCATTACCTCTAACCTTTCAGTAAGAAGGGAACATCTATTAAAGGTGGGAGGATTTGATGAGGAATTTGAAGGTATGGGCTGGCATGATTGGGATCTGGGATTAAGACTTATAAAATCAGGACTTACACCAAAAAGGAATCTTGATGCTATAGTTTATCATTACAAAGAGAAAAGAGAATCAACTGATCTTTCTGAACTTCTTAAAAAGAGAATAGAAAGAGGACGAAATGCTGTTTTATACTATAAAAAACATCCTTCTTTCAGAATAAAACTGGGAATAAGAGCACATCAGCTTTTAACTGACAGATTTTTCTGGTGGATTGATAGCTCTACAGGAGAGAGAATTGTTAACTGGGCAAGAAAAAACAGGGAGAAGTTTCTGCTTGAGCTTCTTATCCAGTGGAAATTAGACAGAGCCTATGTTCAGGGATTGAGGGAGGGCATGAAAAAATACGGGGTTAAACTATGGCCATTGATGTGAGTGTCGTGGTTGTCTCATATAATAGAAAAAGATTTCTAAAAAAATGCCTTGAATGTCTTTTGTGGCAGGATTATCCCGAAGATAACTATGAAATCATTGTTGTTGACGATGGTTCAACCGATGGAACTGATAAGATGTTTGAGATGATGGATTATCCACAGAGAGTGCGGTATTTTTGTAGTCCAGAGAGACTCGGACAGTCTAAAGCCAGAAACAGGGGTATTTTTGAGGCTAAGGGAGAGGTGATCATTTTCACAGACAGCGATGCATTTGCGCCTCCCTGGTTTATT
>Ga0190361_1000388_pt1 | contig 17937 bp, 14 predicted proteins | sample 48721845_MG_FD_161273 | JGI IMG/M metagenome (GOLD analysis project Ga0190361, IMG submission 161273) | Hydrothermal vent microbial mat bacterial communities from Southern Trench, Guaymas Basin, Mexico - 4872-18-4-5_MG | ecosystem: Environmental > Aquatic > Marine > Hydrothermal vents >... | reverse complement strand
AACAAAAATTCTCCAGCTCAAAAATAATATTTTTAATCAAAAATTGATGAATGATTCTTTATGTATTTTTATCTTTTTGATTCATTTTTAAATAATAAAAAATATCGGCAAGAAATAAATGAGATAGAAAATAGAATTACTGAATTAGGTATTGAGGGGAAATATGTCCATTTAACTGTTCTAAAAAACTTTGAAGAAACCCTTCAAAGAGCAATCAATAATCAAAATTTTAAAACAATTGTCTTAGTAGGTAATAAAAGAACTCTTCACCAAGCCCTGAATATTTTAAAAGAAAATCCCTCGCCAGTTTTGGGCTATATTCCTATAGAAAAAAACGAAAAAATTAACCAACTTCTGGGTATTCCTCCGGGAAAATTTGCTGTTGATGTTTTGGCTAGTCGATTAATTGAAGAGATAGATTTAGGAAAAGTCAATAATAGATATTTTCTTTTTTCTTTAGAAGTAGGCGGAGACGGTCTTTTTTTAGAAGGGGAAGACCAAAATTATCAGATTATTCCCCAAGAAAGAGAAAATATAATTATTGGAAATTTATTCAAATTTAATCATCACCTCACCAATCCTCAAGACGGATTTTTAGAAATCATTATCCCTCCCCACACTTCAAAAATTTGGAAAATAAAAAGAAAAGGAGAAAAAATTGAGGGACTTTTTTATCAGAAGAAGATATGGATAAAAGCAAAAGGGCCGTCTTTACCTATTTTAATAGATGATTCTGAAATAATAAAAACGCCGGCAGAAGTATCTATCCTGCCTAAAAAAATAAAAATGATTGTTGGCCGAGAAAGAGAATTCTAATTTTTTTTGAAAACTATATCAATAACTATTGATATAGTTTTCAAAAAGACAAGTCAAAACCTCCTTTTTATCTGAATTTATCAGTTATTTAAAGAAAAACAAAAATTAAAATTATAAGCAAATTTTAACCAAAATAACTTATCCACAAGAAGAAAAAGTTATCCACAGGAAAAGAAAGTTATCCACAGGAATAAAAAGTTATCCACAGAAAGAAAAACATCCATTCCATAAAAAATAATTAAAAACTAATATGAAAAATAATACGATTTTGAAAAACTTCTTATAAAATTAAGTAAAAAAGCAAAATTAAGAAAAAAATAGTTTTTAATTCTAGATAAATTTAGACAAAATAATGAAATAATGACTAAAATTAAGAAAAAAGCAAATTCACCTTTTATAAAGGCATAATCAAGATATTTTGGAAGAGTAATACTTTCTTAAATTTCCTAAAAAAGCCGATTTTCTCTTTAAATAAGGGCTAAATGGGTTAAAAAGTAAAATAAATAAAAGATTTGACAAATCTTTGCTTTTTACAATCTTTTTCATCTTTTTTCTTGTTTTTCCTGTTTTTGCTCGATTTTTTCAGAATTTTGCTTTTATCTCTTTTATTCTACTTATTTTTCTTAATTTTTCTTTTTTGGTCTTTTTCTTTGTTTTTCTTTAATTTTCTTTAATTTTCTTTAATTTTTCTTATTTTTAAAGCCATTCTTCCTAAAAATAATCAAAAAACTAGGAATCAGGGGGATTAGGAAGAAATAAGCAAAAATAAAGAGAATTTAAGCAAAGTTCTAAAAATAAGGACTATAAAAACTAAAATTTAAACTAGATTAGCCCTTTTCTAAAAAATTCTTCTAAAAACAGTTTCTCAGGAAACTTTTTTACTTAATTTTTACAGAAAAATAAACAAATTTAAGTGAAAATTGGAATTATGCTTTAATTTAAAGGAGTTTTGAAGCGTCGTAAAATATAAAATATTTTAATGAAAAAATATTCTGATAAAATTAGGAGAAAATTGGGCTATTGGTTTTTTCTACTACCTGTGGATAAATTGTGGATAACTCATAATTAGCTAAAAGGGAGATTTTCTCTATACTGCTTTAATAAATAACTTTTTACCTCTTTCTAAGCAACAAAAGACAAGATACATAACTAACACCCCGAAGATGCCAAAATTGGGTAAAATTAGTTACAATTCAGGGTGCGACCCTGACAAAAAAGTGTTACCTATGTACCCTTCTAGTACAATCAATTGACTTTCAAGAAAAAAGAGGGTATTTTAAAATAAAAGGCATTTTATGTTTTTTCTATGCCTGAAAATAGCCAAAAACCGTCTAAATCTAAGTTTTTTTTCAAAAAGAGTACCTTTACTCTTCTTTTTATTATAATTATCCTTTTCTCTTTATTCCTTTTCTTAGGCACTTTAAATTTAGAGAAAATTCCCTTTGTCCTTAATCAAGATGAAATGGCTTTTAGTATAGGAGCCTTAAATCTAAGTGAAACTGGTTATGATTTATGTGGAAATAAACTGCCTCTTTTCCCTTGTTCTGCTCTTGATTTTCCTTATCCCTTCATTAGTTTATCTTATTATTTTTCTGCTTTATTTTACAAAATATATCCTCCTCACAATATTTTTGATATCCGTTTTTTCAGCGTTCTAATCGGCACTTTAAGTGGAATAATCTTTTTTCTTCTAGCAAGAAGAATTCTAAAAAAGCATCATCTTATTTTCCCTGTCCTTTTTTCTTTAATTTATTACTTTAGTCCAGGAGTTTTTATCTTTCAACGTTATGGCGCTCCTTATTATATTTTACCCATAACTCTTCAACTTATCTTTCTTGCCTTAATATATGAATATTCTTTAAAAAGAAATAAAAAACTTTTGCCTCTCATCTTCTTAGTGGCTGGCCTTCCTTTATTTGATTATCAACCATTCCGACTTTATCTTCCTCTTTGTGTATTGTTCTTTATTTTAATTTTCCAAAAAGATATTCGTTCTAAATATTTTATTTTTGGCTTTTCAATATTCATCATTTTTTCTCTTTTAAGTTTTTGGCAAATCCTTACTAGTGGCTGGCCCTCTCATTATTTAACCAAAAACTCTTTTAATTTTAAAAATATACTTCTCAATATCTCTTACTGTTACTCCTTGAATCCTCTTTATTGTAAAATGAGATTGCCTTTCTTTCCTTTAAATCAGTTTGGCCTTTTCCAATCTTTGACAATTATTCTTTTTGCTGGAGGTATTGTTTATTTAATCAAAAACTTGAAAAATCATTTTTCAAAATTTCTTCTTCTTTGCTTCATTATATATCCTTTACCAGCAATCCTTGCTTTATCCGCTGAACCAACGACCAACCGAATAGTCAATTTAATCCCTGTATATTTTATAATTTCTATTTTTGGTCTTTTATTAATTCTGGAATTCAAAGATAAACTATTCAAAAAATTCAAAACTAAAACAGTTGCTTTAATAATACTTTTTCTAATACTTGCTCAAAGTTCCCATTTTCTCTATGTTTATTTTTATTTAGCCAATAAAAAACTTGCTACTTGCAAGAGCTACTCTCAAGGAGAGGATTGTAACTTTATTGGACTTTTCTATTATTTAAAAGACAAAAATCAAAAAATTTATTTTGACCCTTCTATTGTCTTTATCAAAACATTCATTAAATTTTTTGATGAAATAATGAATTGGAAAATAAAAAATTATTCTCTCCTTACTTTAGAGAAAAACATAGAAAAAGGAAGTATTGTAGTAATTGGCCGGCCTCATATTTCCTATTTTTTAAAAAACAAAAATTATAAACTGATTAAAGTAATTAAAGAAAGAAATACTTTAAGTTCTTTCTATATTTTTCAAAAATTATAAATTTCTTTTTAAAAGATAAATCCTTTTTTCTTTAAAAATAAAAAATGGGCACGACAGGACTCGAACCTGTGACCTCCACGATGTCAACGTGACGCTCTAACCAACTGAGCTACGTGCCCAATTTGCTAATACTCAATTTTAATTATAAGAATATATTTCAAAATATCAAGGGTCAGTTTTAGTTTTTTAAAATTGTATAATTAATTATACAATTAATTGTATAAATTTTATTTCTTTTTTGACAAAATTTGACCAAATTGGGAAAATAATCTAAACTTAAAAAGATTATTTTTAAAATAAATAAATTATGAAAACAGAATTTAAGAAAACATCATCCTATCAAGCAGAAGTTATCATTGAACTCTCTCTTGAAGAAGTCCAGCCATTTTTAGAAAAAGCAGCCAAAAGAATAACTAAAATAATCAAAATTCCTGGTTTTAGAGAAGGAAATGCCCCTTATGAAATTGTTAAGGAAAAAATTGGGGAAACAAAAATTTTTCAAGAAGCACTGGAACCAATGATTGTTAAGACACTTTCTGACTTTATTTCAGAGAAAAAAATTGAAGTAGTTAGTCAACCAAAAATAGATATTTTAAAAATGGCTCCGGGTAATCCTTTTATCTACAAAGCAACCCTTACTCTTCTACCCGAAGTCATATTGGGCGATTTTCGTTCTTTAAAACTAAAAAGAAAAAAAATTGAAATAAAAGAAGAAGAAATTAATAAAATAATTGATGATTTAAGAAAAATGAGGGCAAAACAAACATTAGTAGATAGAGAAGCAAGAAAAGGAGATAAAGTTGTTGTTGATATAGAGATGTTCTTAAACAAAATTCCTTTAGAAGGAGGACAGAGCAAGGATTCAGAAATTGTTTTAGGCGACTCTCTTTTTATTCCCGGTTTAGATGAAAAACTGCTTGGAGCAAAAAAAGGAGAAGTTAGAGAATTCACCTTACTTTATCCACAAGACCATTATGATAAAAAATTAGCCGGTAAATTGGTAGAATTTAAGGTTACTATTAAATCTATTTATCAAATAGATATCCCCGAACTTAATGAAGAATTTATCCAAAACTTAGGAAGATTTAAAAATTTAGAAGAATTAAAAAATCAACTTAGAGATAACCTAAAATTAGAAAAACAAATGGAAGAAGAAGAAAAGTTAGAAAGAGAAATGATAGAAAAGATTCTCAGCCAGACAAAAATTGGAGAAATCCCCCCTCTGCTTAAAGAACAAGAAATTGAAAAAATGATTGCTGAATTAAAAGAAGGAGTAAAACAACAAGGAATGGAATTCAGCGACTATTTAGTACAAATAAAAAAGACAGAGGAAGAATTAAGAAAAGACCTATTGCCTCAAGCAGAAAAACGAATAAAAACCGCTCTAATACTTAGAAAAATTGCTCAAAAAGAAAACATCCATGAAACTGAAGAAGAAGTAGAGAATGAAATCAATCAAATTTTAAAAATGTATCCTTTAGATGAAAATATTCGTAAACAGGTAATGAATAAAGAGTACAGAATTTATTTAGGCAATCTTATCACCACTAAAAAAACAATCAACTTTCTCAAAAAAATTATCATTGAGGATTAAAATAAATGAATTTAGATAATCTCTCCCGGGAAATATCAAAATGTAAAAAATGTCCTTTATTCAAAACAAGAAATAAGCCAGTAGTTGGAGAAGGAGATATACAAGCAAAAATAATTTTAGTTGGTGAAGCACCGGGTAGAGAAGAAGATCTCCAAGGTCGTCCTTTTGTTGGCGAAGCGGGTAAATTTTTAGACAAACTTTTAGAAATTGCTCACTTAAAAAGGGAAAATGTTTATATTACTAATATTGTTAAATGTCGACCGCCGAACAATCGTGACCCAAAAGAAGAAGAAATAATGGCTTGCCTTCCTTATTTAAAAAAAGAAATAAAAATCATTCAGCCAAAATTGATAATCACCCTTGGCAGACACGCTCTCTCTCATCTGTTACCATCTAAATTCAAAATTTCGCAAGTTCATGGACAAGTCAAAAGATTAATCAATCAAAAAACTGGAGAAAAGCAATATTATTATCTTCTTTACCATCCGGCTGCTGCTTTATATAATGTCCGTTTAAAAAAGATTTTAGAGAAAGAGTTTGCTAAAATTCCTAAAATTTTAGAGAAAATAGAACGAGATTAAAAAACGATTTTTAATAATTTAAAAGGGGCGGCCTTTCAGGCCGCCCCTTAAATTTAGTAAAAAATTAATGCACTATATTAAATTAAAGATAGTTCGAACATTTTTCGCCGCCAAAGGCGGCGAAGGCAACCCCCCCTGATTAGGCGGCTCGCCCGCCACAGGCGGGCTCGTCGTGTTCTTTGACAATTTCAAATTTTTCTTTGGCGGCAAATTATTCTAAAACTTAAAAGTAGAAAATATCTGGTTGCAAATTCTAAAACATTATGCCTGCCCCACAATCTATAAATCTGTTGCCCTCTTTCAGGATTTTGATTGTTCCATCACGGTTTACTTTTACTTCTGTCTCGTAAACGCCGGAACGACGAACTGGAGTAAAATATATCCACTCTATTATAAACCCATCTGGTGTTTCTTTGGTAATGTGAGTAATTCTCTTCCAGGAAATAGGTCTCTTACAAGATTTATACTTTTCTTTATTATATTCCTCTTCCCTTGTTATAGTATATCTTGTTCTACCATAAGAAGAAGCAGCAAGACTTATTAAGCGAAAGTTAAGATATTCTATCGCTTCCTCTCTTTGAATGGGACCAAATATTTTTTGGAAATTAAGGTCTGTTAATGCACAATAATTATTATCAAATTTAATTACCGGTATTGTAAACAGATCGCCACCTGCCGCACCATCTGGAATGTTATATATCTCTATATCAGGAAAGTTCATTCTTACTGGAACAGATACGGGTTCGAGTTCATCAATTTTTGATAAATCATAAACACTTTCAATTTTTACTTTTTTGCAATATTCGCTTAACGAAGAAGCTTTCACACACGCCTCAAAATCTTTATCGAAAGTAATGGGTTTTCCTCCCTGCTCTCCACCTTCTTCCTTTGGTGCCCCAAAATATTGCCAAGTTAAAAATCCTCCACCAATAATAACAATCAGAATAATTAAAATCCAGATTTTAGAAAAAGCTTTATTGTTCATGTTTTTAGTTAAGTGTTTTGACCTTTTTAAAAATTTTCTTTTACAAAATGTGGTTCAAATCCCGACCCTTGACTAAAGCCAGGATCGAGAATTCTCGACAAAGTCAGGACCAATATTTCTTACAGGCTTGCCTCGTAGTTAACCGGAGGTTATACTTCGAGATTTTTTGGTAGTTTCGCCTCGTAGAGCGAGACGAAACCAAAACACCTGTAGAATTCTCGGTGGTGCCGCGGGTGGGACTCGAACCCACAAGGCCTTACGGCCATTGGATTTTAAGTCCAACGTGTATACCAATTCCACCACCGCGGCTTAAAATTGGAGCGGGAGACGGGAATCGAACCCGCGACCTCTTCCTTGGCAAGGAAGCGTTCTACCACTGAACCACTCCCGCTCTCTTAAATGCTCTTATCTTTAGAATATCTTAAAGAAAAAAATCATTTTTGTAAAGATTTTGGAAATGCTTTTAAGATGGTCTTTCCTTCTTCAGAAAAAACAACCAATTCTACCTCTTTTTCCTTTCTTGCCTTAGATGAATAATTAGCCGTTAATTCGGCAGCCCTTTTTAAAACTAATGAATCTATTTTTTTCCCACGAACTAAAGTAAGTGGGCCAGGCAAACTTTTCAATTTTAATAAATAATCTCCTTTTCTAAAAAAAGATTTAATTTTTTCATTCTCTTCTTTGTTGCGACCGACAACTATTTTATTTGAATCAAACCAAAAATGACGACCAACTTTTAGCAATTGAATATCTTCTCCTGAACATTCGGGCCATTTTTGAAAAAGTTCTTTTAATCTTTGACTAAAGCCCGGGTCAGTAAGTAAACAACCGCCTGCTGGAGTAGGATAATTTTTTAATCCCCACTTTTGAGCAAGTTCTAATTGCGCCTTTCTGCTTCGCCCCTGCAATGCTAATAATTTATCTCGACAGATTTTACCTTGTTTTTCCAGAATAGTCGGTTCAAGCAATTTTGCTGATAATGGCCGAAGAAGATACCCTTCTAAACCTGAGCGTTTTTCTAACATTCTTAAAATCGATTTGTTTTGAGACATTGGCCTTTCTCCTAAAACTTCTCCTGTTGCCACAAAATCATATTTTTCTTTTTCCATAATCTCTTTTGCCTTTCTTAACATTAATAAATGACAATCAATGCAAGGATTCATATTTTTCCCATATCCCCAGCGGGGATGTTTAACTATTGATAAATGTTCTTGACTAAAATCAACTATCTTAAGGCCTAATTTCAGGTCTTTTGCCGACTTTTCTGCTTGTTTCGAATCAAAAAAATAACTTTTAAAAGTTATTAAATCTACTTTAATCCCTTGTTTTTGGAGTATTTTAACTCCCAAAAGAGAATCTAATCCGCCTGAAAATAAAAACAAACACCGCATAATTTATTTAATAAAATGGGGTGGGATACGGGATTTGAACCCGTCCTAAGGGTTCCACAGACCCTTGTGCTGCCACTACACCAATCCCACCATCTACCGCGTAGGGGAATCGAACCCCTATTACCAGATTGAAAGCCTGGTGTCCTAACCATTAGACGAACGCGGCTCTAAATTTAATTCAAAGGAAATTCTTTTGTATTCTAACCAAAATTACTTCCTTAGTCAATTATCATTATGGTATAATAAATTTAATGATTATTTTAGGCATTGAAACATCTTGCGACGAAACCTCTGCCTCTTTAATTGAAATAAAAAGAGGAGAATTTAAAATTCTAAAAAACATTGTTGCTTCCCAAATTAAAACTTTTCAAAAATATGGAGGAGTAATTCCAGAATTGTCCGCTCGAGAACATTTAAAAAAAATCATTCCGGTTATTAAAAAAGCCCTTCCTTCACAAGGAAAAAAAATTGATTATTTAGCAGTTACCCAAGGACCTGGACTTATGACTTCTCTGTTAATCGGATTAGAAACAGCCAGAGCCCTGGCTTATCTTTGGAAAATTCCTCTTTTAGGTATCAACCATTTAGAAGGACATATTTATGCCAATTGGTTTAAGAAAAGAAAAATAAATTTTCCTTTAGTTGCCCTAATTGTTTCTGGGGGTCATACAGAAATTGTTTTAATGAAAGAGCATGGAAAATACAAAAAAATAGGACAAACTTTAGACGACGCTGCTGGCGAATGCTTTGACAAAGCAGCGAAAATGCTTAACCTCGGCTATCCCGGTGGTCCGATAATTGAGAAATTAGCCCAAAGAGGAAACAATCATTGTTATAAATTCCCCCGACCGATGATTAAAAGCAAAGATTTCAATTTTAGTTTTTCTGGACTAAAAACATCGCTCCTTTATTTTCTAAAAAACAATTTTAAGAAAAAAAATAAACTTGAAAAAGAATTACCCAACATCTGCGCCAGTTTCCAACAAGCAATTATTGATGTCCTTGTTGAAAAAACTCTAAGGGCAGTTCAAAAATTCCAAGTTAAAACTCTTTTATTAGCCGGAGGTGTAGCAGCCAATCAAGCATTAAGAAAAAATTTTCAAAATAAAATAGAAAAAAGAGAAATGGAATTAGAATTCATTTATCCAGATTTAAAATTTTGTACAGATAATGCGGCAATGATTGCTCTAGCCGGATACTTTCACATTTTAAAGAAAAAAATAACGCCTTTAGACAAAATAAAAGTTAATCCTCAATTAGAGATAGGTAATGAATAAAAAGAAAATAATCACTAAAAACCAAAAACAAACCCTCAATTTAGGGAAAAGTTTTGCTCAAAGATTGAAAGGAGGAGAAGTTGTTGCTTTATATGGTCAATTAGGAACAGGAAAAACAACTTTTATCAAAGGTATTGGCCAAGGATTAAAAGTAAGACAAACGATTACCAGTCCTTCTTTTATTTTAATGAAAATATACCCAATCAGAAAAAAAAGAATTAAATATCTCATCCATTTAGATGCTTATCGGATTAAAAAAGTTGAAGAACTATCTGATTTAAATGTTTTTGATTATTTTAATCAGCCAGATTCTGTTTGTCTTATTGAATGGGCCGACCGTATAGAAAAAATTTTACCAAAAGAAAGGATTAATATATATTTTGACTATGGGAAAAAAGAAAATGAAAGAATAATCATTTTCCAATAAAAACTATTTATTTATCTGTTTAATTTTGCTAAGATAAAATACTTTAATAAACTATGAGTGAATTAAGTAAAACATATCAAGCAAAAGAAGTTGAAAAAGAAATTTACCAACTTTGGGAAAAGTCGGGCTGTTTTCATGCGAAAATAAATACAAAGAAAAAACCATTCACAGTAATGATACCCCCGCCTAATATCACTGGCTCTTTACATATGGGTCATGCTTTAAATAATACTATCCAAGATATTCTTGTTCGTTATCATCGGATGAAAGGAGACATTACTCTCTGGTTGCCGGGAATTGATCACGCAGGCATAGCCACACAAAATGTAGTTGAGAAATTGCTTAGAAAAGAAGGAATAAGCAAAGAACAACTTGGACGAGATAAATTTGTTAAAAGAGTTTGGCAATGGAAAGAAAAATACGGAGAAATTATTTTAGAACAATTAAAGAAACTTGGCTGCTCTTGTGATTGGAAACGTCAAAGGTTTACTTTAGATAAAAATTATTCTCAAGCAGTCAAAACTGCCTTCATCCACTATTATCAGAAAGGATACCTCTATCGCGGTCCACGAATAGTCAATTGGTGTCCCCGATGTCAAACGGCTATTTCTGATATTGAAGTGAAATATCAACCAGAAAAAACAAAACTCTATACTTTTAGATATGAAAAAAATTTTCCTTTGGCTATTTCTACTACCAGACCAGAGACAAAATTAGGAGACACGGCTGTTGCTGTTAATCCTAAAGATAAAAGATATAAAAAATATGTTGGCAAAAAATATTCAGTTAACTTTTTAGGAGTAAAATTAGAAATTAAAATTATTGCTGATGAAAAAGTTGACCCTCAATTTGGCACTGGCGCAGTTGGCGTTACCCCGGCTCATAGTCAAATTGACTTTGAACTTGCCCAGAAGCATCATCTTAAAATTATCAATGTTATCAATGAACAAGCAAGAATGACTGAAAAAGCCGGCCCTTTTAAAAACCTAACCGTTCAAGAAGCAAGAAAAAAAATTATTGAAGAATTAAAAAAGAAAAATCTTTTAGAAAAAGTAGAAGATTATGAACATTCTCTTTCGCTTTGTGACCGTTGTGGAACGCCAATTGAACCACTAATCTCTGAACAATGGTTTGTTAAAATGAAAGATTTGGCTAAACCGGCAATAGAAGTAGTTAAAAAGGGTAAAATAAAATTTATTCCTTCAAGATATAAAAAAATCTATCTTGAATGGATGAAGAATATCAAGGACTGGTGTATTTCTCGTCAATTATGGTGGGGGCATCAAATGCCTGTTTATTACTGCGAGAAATGTGATAGAAAACATCAAAAGCCAATAGTCCAGAAAGAAAAGCCAAAAAAATGTCCTTACTGCGGCTCAGACAAAATTGTCCAAGAAGAAGATGTTTTAGACACTTGGTTCTCTTCTGCTCTTTGGCCCTTTGCTACTTTGGGTTGGCCCCAAAAAACTAAAGACCTTGCTTATTTTTATCCGACTAGTTTTTTAAGCACTGCTCCAGGCATTATTTATCTTTGGGTGGCACGAATGATTATTTCTGGTTTAGAGTTTATGAAAAAAATCCCCTTCCCCCTTGTCTATCTCCACGGAACAGTTCTGACTAAGGAAGGGAAAAGAATGAGTAAATCATTAGGCACAGGAGTTGACCCCTTAAAAATGATAGAGAAATACGGAGCAGACGCCACTCGCTTTGGCATTATTTACCAAGCGCCGCGTGATTCTCAGGCAATTCGTTTTTCTGAAGAAGCATTAATTTCTAGTCAAAAATTTATTAATAAAATTTGGAATATTGCTCGCTTTATCACTTTAAAAGAAAAAGAGGGTAGTAAAAAAAAGAAAAGAAAAACTTTGTCTGAAAGATGGATTTTGAGCAGATTAAATAGGTTAATTGAAGATGTTAACCAACAAATAGAAAGTTTTCATTTCTCTCGGGCTGAACATTTGCTTTATGAATTTATCTGGCATAATTTTGCTGACTGGTATTTAGAAATCTCCAAAACAGAAAAAAATTATTCTCTGGTAAAATCTATTTATTTAGAACTGCTTAAACTTCTTCACCCGTTTATCCCTTTTGTTACTGAAGAAATTTATCAAAAAATAAAAGCAAAAGGCAGAAAGGATATTCTAATGACTTCTCCTTGGCCAAAAGTTAAGAAAAATTTAATTAATAAAAAAGTTGAAGATGAATTTGAACTACTTAAAGAATTCATCACTGAAATAAGAAAAACTGCTAAAGAAAAAAAGATAAAACTAAAAGAAGTAAAAACAGTTGAATTAGAAATCAATAAAAAAAGTAAACTTTTTCCCTTAATTAAAAAGGAATCAACAATTATTGAGGGCTTACTCAAAATTAAATTAAAATTTTCTCCCAATATTCCCTCTCCTTTAACAAAAATAAATAATTTAAAAATAAATTTTATTAATTAAATATTATGATTGACTTTTTTGGTAGAATAAGAAGAGAAGAAGAAAAAATTTTGAATAGTATTAATAGAGAGAAGGGTTATTTAGCCTATTTACCCGGTCTTTCAGATGAAGAAATAGAAAAATTTAACCGAGAAATAATCAATAGTTGGGAAAGATATCGACCAAATTCAATCAATTTTCAAGATATCTATGGAGAAAGGGCAAGAAAAGACCGGGAACAGGTAATCAACTTTGAAAAAAGACCTTCCTTTAAAAAAGAGAAACCTGACGCTGCTTTGGCTTTGGAATACATTGTTATGAACGGAATCTATGATTGCAACTGGCTGGGAGAAAACGCTATTGTTACCCCAGCAAGTAGATATGATGACTATTTTAATCAAATTGATATAGTTGTTTCTTTTAACATAGGCGAGAAAAGAAGAAAAATATATTATTTAGGAATTGATATCACCACAGCCAGCAGGAACGAAGAGGTTTTAAAAGAAAAAATAGAAAATATTGAACAACAATTAAAAGCAAAAAAATTATCTGAGGTAAAATACTTCCAATCAATGGATACTGATGATAAAGAAAGGGGCAGAAGAGAAATGCCCCGAGTAATTATCTCTGCTAAACCAGAAAAAGTGGGGAAACTGGCTAAATTAGCCCTGGAAAATCGAGGTCGTGGCTTAGCCAATGATGAAATTAAGTACCAATTCATTTACCAAATAGAAAGACAACTTATGGCTGAGATTAATTATCTTTTAAGAAATAACGGACTTACTAATCAGTGGTTTGAGGATTATCAATCCCTTAAATTATTTATAAAAAATCATAAAGAAAAGATTAGAAAAGACAAACAGCTTTCAAAAATAATAGAAAGCCATTTTAATGTGCTTAAAATAATTGAAAGAAATACACGAAAAGAAAAAGATAAAATTGAAAAATTTGAAAAAAAGAAAGGGCCTCATAACGAGACCCTTAACCCAAACTTTTCTAACTTTTCTAAAATTTGTTTAAATGTTCTAATTTGAATCTGACTTAAATTTCTCTTCCATTTCTCCAGCGACGTCCTCAAAAAACGGCACTTTTTCTTCTGTCATCTTTTCTTTGGCTGCTTTAAATACTATTTTTTTATCTCGGCTCTTGCTCTTAATCTTTTGGCAAGCGAGCATTAAATTTTTCGCCTTTACTAATTCACATTTTATTTCTTTTCTTCCTTTTCTACCTTTCGGAATGATTACAAAGACAATTTCGTAGGTCTTGAGCGCCATTTTCCCTCCTTTTTTGGTTTTCTCTTAAATTAGCACAAAATAAAATTTTGTCAAGGGTTTTATTCAGTAACTCGAAAGACCTCCTCAACTGTAGTAATACCATCTATTGCTTTTAATAATCCATCTTGAACCATTGATATCATCCCTTGTTTTTTAGCCACTTCTTCCATCTCGTATTCAGAAACATTTTTAGAAAGAATAACCTTCTCTACTTCTTTATTCATCGTCAAAACTTCATAAATTCCTATTCTTCCTTTATAACCTAAAAAGTCACATTTTTCGCATCCTTTTCCTTGATAAAATTTTAAATTATTTAAATCTAATTGATAACCAGAATTCTCCGGAATTTGAGAAAGAATTTTTTTAACTCGGTCCAATTTTTCTTTTTCTAATTTAATTTCCTCTTTACAATTAGGGCAAATTCTTCTGACTAATCTCTGCCCAATAACCGCATTTAAAGCCGGAGCAAGTAAAAATGGTTTAACTCCCATTGCTAAAAATCGAGGGATAGCTGCCGGCGCGCTGTTAGTATGAAGAGTGGAAATCACTAAATGACCGGTTAGAGCAGCATTGATTGCTGTCTCTGCTGTATCTAAATCTCTAATCTCACCAACCATAATTACATCTGGATCTTGTCTTAAAATAGACCTTAAACCTTTAGCAAAAGTAAATCCTTTTTCTGTATCTATTTGCGACTGATTAATTCCTTCTAAACGATATTCAACCGGGTCTTCTAAGGTGATAATTTTTACTTCTGGTTTATTCAATTTTTTTAAAATAGCGTATAAAGTTGTCGTTTTACCTGAACCAGTAGGACCAGTAGTAATAATCATTCCGTTTGGTCTTTGAATTTCTCTTTTTAATTGCTCAAACGCCCTCCCTCTTAAGCCAAGTTCTTCAAACTCTAAACCAGCAGTAGAAGGCATTAGTAATCTTAAAACAATACTTTCGCCATAGTTAGTTGGTAAACAAGAAACACGAACATCAATCTCTTCATTTTTTAAGTAAATAGTGAAACGACCATCTTGGGGCTTATCACTTACATTAATTAACAACCCAGACAAAAATTTTATTCGCGAAACTAATTTTTTCCATAAATCTTTACTAATATCAGCAACATCGTGAAGAACACCGTCAATTCTAAATCTTACCTTAATATCTTTTTTTTCTGCTTCTATATGAATATCTGAAGCGCGAGATTTAATTGCTGTAGCAACAATTAAACTGACTAAATCTGTAATGGAAACATTGCGAATTTCTTTTGATAAATCTCTAAAGGTTTTAATTTTCTCCTTAAACTTTTCTATATCTTTTTCTGTTATCTTTACCCCTCTAACTGTTTCCCGAATTTTTGGGAGTCGTTCGTACATTTTTAGGGCACTTTCAAAACTATGTTCAGAAACTAAATAAAGAACGATATGAAGTCCTTGATTTTTTTTCAATTCTTCAATAAAATTATCTACTTTTTTATCTGGATAATTTACTACACCAATTCTTGCTTCTTTGCCTATTTTTAAAAAACAAATAATTTTTAGTTCTTCTGCTTTCTTCTTTGGGATAAGATTTAAGGCGTCATCAGAAATAGAAAAACCAAAAAGATTAATGTACTCAAGTCCTAAACTTTGGGCTTTTTCTTGAGTTAACTTTTCTTTTTCGGCTAATTGTATCTCTTTTAATTTTTCTTTTAGTTTTTCTTCTGGTTTCTCGGCTAATTGGGAAGGAGTAATTTTAGAAGTCATAAATGTAAAATTAATTTTTCCTTAATAAACCTTTAATTTCAGTTGAAAGTTCTTCTAATGATTGTTTATTTAAACCAGTAATTTTTTGCAACTGACGATGAGAAATTTTTAATAAATCTCGACAAAAAATTAAGTTATTTTTAGCCAACTTCTTTTTTACTTTCCGATTAATAGAACCTAAAATAGTTATCGGATAAAGCGATTTTTTTTCTAAAAGTTCCCTGATGCTTTCTTTATGGGGATATTTCCAAGAAATCAATTTAATTCCCCGACATTGAGCATATTCTTTGGCTTCTTTAGAAAAACGTGTATTGCACACTAATACTGCTTTATCAAAATCAAACTGATTTCGGCCTTTTTGAAAACCCTCTTTTAAATCAAGAAAACGGGCATAAGTATAAAGAACATCTTTTATACCACTATAAATGCCCGGCTGATTGTGGTATTTACATTCAATCATTAAACAATCTTCTTTTTCAGCAATCACATCTACTTCATGGCTAACACAAGCACCTTGGATAATCTCAGGTAGTTTTGCTTTATAACCATAGACACGGAAAATTTCTTTAACTAATTTCTCAAAAGCAAAACCGGTTGGTCCTAAATCCATTATCGCTGACTTTAAACTATAACGGGTGGCTGTAACCGGCTCTTCCCTTTTTAAATAACGCAAAATCAATTTTAAAATCTTCCGAGTAGAGATATTATTGTAACTTACTTTCTCTACTTTTTTAACTACTTCCTCAGCCAAATCTAATGAAGCACCGGCTCTTAAACAAGTTCTTCTTATCTTTTCCGGTTGAAATTTTTCTCTCTCTCCATTGGCTTTTCTAACCCACATATAATATTATTTCTTTAATATTATCTAATAAAAAGAAAATGAGCAAGAAAAGAGAGCGTCCTAAAACGCTCTCTCAAAAAATTACAATTTTTTTATTTGTTCCAACTTTTCTTCTAAGTAAACAATTTGACTACGGAAAGCCTTTCTTGCTTCTGGAAACTTGTTTTTAAGCAACTTATGCTTGAAATTGCCTATTCTTCTTTTTATTATTCCTTCTATCTCTTCTTTGACCTTTTCTCTTACTTTTTTATCTTTTATTTTTCTAACCACTTCTATAGCTTGCCAAAGTTCGTCTGCTTCGGCTAACAAAATAGAAAAACGACTTCCTAATTCTGGACTAATTTTTTTCAAAAAGGTAGATTCTTTGAAAGCAAGTAGTAAGGCTCCTTTGGAGAGATACTCTCTAATGCGCTTCTCTCTTTCTTCATCAGTTACTCTTAGCATTTAAACCTCCTTTTTAAGGTTCAATTTTACTTATTATAAATTCTTTCTTTGATTAAGTCAATATCTTCTTTTACTTTTCCTTCTTGTTCCACCATTCTTTTTATTTTACGAAAAGCATGAATAGCAGTTGTGTGATCTCGTCCGCCAAATTCTTCACCAATACTAGGATAAGAAGCATCAAGTTCAGTTCTTAAAAGATACATTGCTACTTGACGAGGCAAAGCAACTTTCTTCCGACGATTTTTAGAAAGAGTTAAATCATCCCTTTTAAGACCATAATAATTAGCCACTGCTTCAATAACCTGCTTTGGTGTTACTGATTTCTTTTCTGCTTTGGCTATCAAAGCAGAAAGGACATTTTTAGCTGTTTCTAAAGTGGGTTTCACATCATAAAATTCATGATAAGCAATAATTCTATTGAGAGCCCCTTCTAATTCGCGGACATTAGTTTGGATATTGGCAGCAATATATTGAACAATTTCATCATTTAATTCATAATCTCTTTCTTTTAATTTTGCTTTAAGAATGGCTATTCTTGTTTCCAATTTAGGAGGAGCAATATCAACAATCATTCCCATTTGAAAACGAGATTTTAATCTTTCTTCCAAAGCAGGGATTGCCTGAGGAGGCCGATCAGAAGTAAGGACAATTTGTCTTTCCCTTTGATGAAGTTCATTGAATGTATGGAAAAATTCTTCTTGCGTCCTCTCTTTTCCGGAAATAAATTGAATATCATCAATTAAAAGAACATCAATATTGCGATAATTCGCTTTAAAATTATTAATTTTCCCTGTCCTAATCGCTTCAACATACTCATTGGTAAAATTTTCAGCGCTCAAATAAAGAACACGTTTAGAAGGATATTTTTTTACCACCTCATTGCCAATTGCTTGGATAAGATGCGTTTTACCTAAACCAACTCCTCCATAAATAAAAAGAGGGTTATATTTTTTACCCAAATTGTTAACTACTCCCAAACAAGCCGCTTGAGCCAATTCATTTCCCTCGCCAACAACAAAATTTTTAAAAGTATAACGAGGATTTAAGCCAAATTTATTAACTTTTTCCTTAGAAACTATTGGCGTCTTAAATTCTCTTTTTTCTTTTTTAGAAAAAATATCTTCTAACTTTATCTTTTCTTTTTTTAATTGTACCTTATAACAAACTTTCTTTATTTTATTATCTGTTGCTTCTTTTAAACTATTTAAAATTATTTTATGATATTTTTTTTCTAACCAGGCCTGAGTAAAAGCATTGGGAACGGCAATAACTACCT
>Ga0190361_1000387_pt1 | contig 17944 bp, 6 predicted proteins | sample 48721845_MG_FD_161273 | JGI IMG/M metagenome (GOLD analysis project Ga0190361, IMG submission 161273) | Hydrothermal vent microbial mat bacterial communities from Southern Trench, Guaymas Basin, Mexico - 4872-18-4-5_MG | ecosystem: Environmental > Aquatic > Marine > Hydrothermal vents > Microbial... | reverse complement strand
CCATCTCCGCCGCCTGCAGGATAAAGAAACCGATGAAAATCAGCCATAAACCGCTGAAGACGCTGAAGCCTTGAAGGAAAAGGGGTGCTGCTATACCGAATATGATGAGGAACACTCCGAAGGCGCGCCCAATGGTGGCGGCAATGAGCGTCGCTTTGCGAAAAGAACCCGTAATCGCCCAGAGAAGTGCCCGAAGCATCCTGCCTCCATCCAGCGGGAATGCCGGCACAAGGTTGAAAACCGTTACTGCAAGATTGATGATGACGAGGTTAGCAAAAAGGGTTGCGACAACAGGTGCCGCCGCCGGGGTCAGAACCAGCGCTGCATATGAGAGACCTGCAAGCGCCGCCGATGTGAGCGGTCCCGCCACCGCGACCAGAAACTCCACTCGTGGACGCTGCGGCTCTCCACCCAACTGCGCCACACCACCAAACATAAAAAGCGTTATCCGTTTCACCTCAATGCCGTAGTGCACCGCCACCAGCGAGTGGCTCAACTCGTGTAGAAGAACAGAACCGAAAAGGAGCACCGCCGCCACAAAGCCCAGAACCCACGACAACGGTGTGTTCTTCTCAAATCCCATCCTACCAAGCGCTGGCTCAAGTTGCGCCGCAAATGTCCACGCCACCAGAAACAGCACCAAAAACCAACTTATGTGCAACTCTATCGGTATCCCGAAAAGCCGTCCTATCCGCAACCCACGCCCTATCATCTCCGCCTCCTTGTGTGCGACTGCTCTTTCAAAATGTTGCGCACCTTACGAATATGCAGACGCAGAACGCTCTCCTCATCCAGACCAAACATCTTCATCAAAACAAACTTTGCCCTTATCTGCAACTCGTTTATGACCCGAAGTGTCAACTCAAGCGTTTTTTCATCCAACAGTTGCGCTGCCACAACAAATTCCCTCATATTCACACGCCTTACCTTACCCTTACGCTCCTTCTCAAACATCACCTCTTCTCGGCTCATAAACTCCTGCACCTTACCACGCACCCAGTCCTCCCCAAACTCCTCAATGAGTGGACTTATGTCTATGCGATACTGGATTGCTGAAAGCGAGGAAGCAATGGACGCCGACTTCGGCGAGACCATACGAACCCGATATATCACCATACCTTCAGGAAGGTATCTGTTCACTTCCTCCATAATCTTGTTTGTGTCCACAGGTTGCGTCAGTTCCACATCAAAGATTTCGGCGGTGGACTCCACCTCAAGCGGCACGGGATGTCCGAAAGAGAAACGGGCTTCGGGGTTGTGTCCCTCCGAGAAGCGTAGCGGCAGTTGCGCCCGCCGAAATGCCCTCTCCAACACCTTCTTCATCTCAAGATGTCCTATAAACATCGCACGCCCTGTCTTAGTGCACACAATCCTGTAGCGGAAGACCACGCCAGAGTAGCGCGGTGGTCGGGTGCGCAACGGTCTTATCTTCTTGCTCTTGGCAAGCAGCGCCGCAGGGAACTTCGCCCCTTCAGGCAGACCGCATACACCACAACCTTTGCACCCCGTTTGGCGGCAGTCCTCTGTTCGCTCCCCCCTCCACGCCTTCTCCCACTCCTTCACCAAATACTCTTTCTCAACGCCTGTTCTTATGTGGTCCCACGGAAGTGGGGCTTGTGTTGAGCGCTCTTTCAGGAAATGGAGCCAAGCCAGTTTCGCCTGCGCCATCGCCTCCTCCCACACATCCATCTTCAACTGGTCGGTCCACGAATCCAGTTTCGCTCCAAGCCTCCAGGCGTTGTAAACCACATCCGCCAACCGTCTATCTCCCCGCGCAAGCAACGCCTCCAGACGGCTCATCCCCACATCCTGCCATCTCAATCTCACCCCTCTTACCCGACGCAACCTCCGTCGCAAAATCCCTATCCGTCTCCTAAGCGTTTCCTCGTCGCAGAAAGCCGCCCACTGAAACGGCGTATGCGGCTTCGGCACAAAAGGGGAAACCGCCACATTTATCTGTGGGGTAGGGTGATATTGTCGCGCCACATCCCTCACCCTGCCCACAAGGTGCGTTATCGCCTCCACATCCTCGTCTGTCTCACTCGGCAGACCCACCATAAAATAGAGTTTTATTGAATGCCAGCCGTGGGAGAAAACGGCATCTGTTGTCGCCAGCACATCCTCATCAGTTATTGGCTTGTTGATAACAGCACGCAAGTGCTCCGTTCCCGCCTCAGGCGCCACGGTTATCCCCGTCCTGCGCATTCGGCTTATGGCGCTCAAAAGCCAACTTTGAACCCTTCCAGCACGCATACTCGGCAGCGCAAGGTCTATCTTCTCCGCATCCAGACGGTCAAGAAGGGCTGATATTATGTCCTCCAGTCCGCTGTAGTCGCAGGAGGAGAGTGAAAGGAGGGAAACCTCCTCATAACCCGTGTTATCAAGTGCGGCATAAATCTGGTAATACAGGGACTCCGGGTCTTTTTCTCGCGGGGGACGGTAGAAGAAGCCCGCTTGACAGAAGCGGCAACCGACTGTGCAGCCGCGGCTCACCTCCACCGTCAACCTGTCGTGCACCGTCTCCACTATCGGCATTATCGGCTTCTTAGGCAGACGGCTTTTGTTTATGTCAAGCAGAACCCGCCGCTCTATGAAAGGCGCCGCTCCTTCTGCGACCTCAACTCTCACAAACTCCCCGTTCTCATATCGCGGATTGTAGAACTGTGGAACATACACCCCCTTTATCTGCGCCAACTCTTTTAGCAGTCTTTTCTTGCTCCAATGCTGCTCCTTTGCCTGCAGCACAACACCGCATATCTCGGGCAGTGCTTCCTCCCCATCACCTATTAAGATGGCGTCAAAGAAAGGCGCCATCGGCTCGGGATTTGCCAGTCCGCACCCCCCACCCAGAACAAGCGGCAATGCGTTTTCGCGCCGACTGCTCCACACCTCAATTCCTGATAGGTCAAGCAACTCCAAAACGCTTGTGAACGCCAACTCCGTTGAGACCGACACACCAACAATGTCAAACTCACAAACAGGACTTTCTGTCTCAAGTGTCCACAACCGCACGCCCTTTCTACGGAGCAACTGCGCCATATCGCTCCACGGCAGGAACGCCCGCTCGCAGGCAACATTAGGCTGCTCATTTATGAGATGGTAAAGCAGCAGAAAGCCGTAATGTGACATACCCACCTCATAAACATCGGGGAAACAGAGGGCAAAGCGAAGTTTAACGGAGGAGGGGTCTTTGATGACGGCGTTGCACTCACCACCGATATAGCGGCTGGGACGCTGAACCGTAAGCAGTTCGGCACGGGTGAACTCTGAAAGCATCGCCTCTCCTCACTGATGGTTGAGCGCAAATTTTACGCTGCGGTTTTCTTTTTTCAACATATGGCGGCGATAAATCAGCGTGGACGCTCGCGGTTGTAGAACAGGATGTCAGAAAGCGCTTTTCTGGGGCGTGGGGGAGGGTGCTGGTCTGCCCACCCCACAGCCAGCATATAGCAGACCTGAAATTTGCGGGGAAGGCGAAGGAAACGGCGCACCGCTTTTGCGTTGAACCATCCTATCCAGCAGGTGCCTAACCCCAACTCCTGCGCCTGCAGCACAAAATGCTCACCCGCAATTCCCACATCCAAAAGCCACCATTGACTGCCCTGAAGAAATGAGCCTATCTGGGTTGCCAGTTTGCGCTCCGCAAGAACGACGACCAGAACGGGCGCTTTTGACGCCCAGTTTGTGACACGGTAAATCCCTGAAAAAGCAGCACCTGCCAAAGCGTTTTTGAGTTGGGGCTCATCAAAAACCAGAAATCTCCAAGGTTGTAGGTTCTCCGCGGATGGAGCAAAGCGTGCTGCTTCAACGCACTTTTCTATCAAATCGCGAGCCACAGGCTCGTTGCGAAAACGCCTTACAGACCGCCGTCCTTTCACAAGCCCCATAAACACACCCCATCCTCCAAAACAGGTGCAATTTTCCCCGCCCGAAAAACAGCCTCAACCGACAACCCGTTTTTTGTTGACTACAGGGGTTGTCTCTGCAAAACTTATCGTTCTGTCGTAGGCGGAGGAGAGTTGGATGTATGTAGGTTTTGATATAGGTTCTGTGGCGCTGAAGGTGGTGGTTCTGGATGAAGAAGGGCGCGTGGTTGAAACACACTACATCCGCACCCACGGGCAACCGCTGGAGCATGCACACAAAATGCTGAGCGACCTTTTGGAACGCTATGAGATAAGCGTGCTCGCCGCCACAGGCTATGGCGGGAAAAGGTTTGCTGAAATCCTTGATATTCCGTTCACTAACGAGATTGTGGCGCACGCCACCGCGGTAGGCTTCCTGCATCCTGATGCGCGCACAGTGATTGAGATAGGTGGGGAAGACTCCAAACTGATAAAGATAGAGACAGACCAGGAAAGTGGGCATGTGCGGATACGAGATATAAGGATGAACACGCTGTGTGCGGCAGGAACTGGAAGTTTCTTGGACCAACAGGCGGCACGGCTTGGTGTCTCCATTGAAGAGTTCGGCAAAATGGCGCTCAAATGTGAGCATCCCCCCCGCATCGCTGGCAGATGCTCGGTCTTTGCCAAAACCGATATGATACATTTGCAGCAGCAGGCGACGCCGGTGGAGGCGATAATTGCCGGGTTGTGTTTTGCAATGGTGCGCAACTATGTTTCAAGCATCGCGAAACGCGGCGATTTTGAAGAACCGATAGTGTTTGTGGGCGGGGTTGCCGCAAATGCCGGAATCCGCCGCGCATTTGAAGAGATACTTTCTTCCCCCATAATCGTTCCAGAACACCACGCTCAAACAGGCGCTATTGGGGCTGTTCTCCCCTTCCTCAAAAACACCGAGAAGCGTCCCAAACCCGACCCGCAAAAACTGACTCAATATCTCAAAAGTCGCAAAATTGAAGTCAAATATCTTGAACCCCTGCCCAAGCAGGATTATCCCTATCGCGTTGAAACGGTCAAACTTGACACAAAGCCTGATGAGAAGGTGGATGTCTGGGTGGGCATTGACATAGGGTCAATATCCACCAATGTTGTGGTGATAGACAGGCAGAAGCGTGTGCTTGCAAGGCGGTATCTGATGACGGCGGGGCGTCCTATTGAGGCGGTTAAAAAAGGGTTGTATGAGGTGGGGCAGGAGATAGGCGACAAGGTGAGGGTGTTAGGTGCCTGCACAACAGGTTCTGGACGGTACCTGATTGCGGATGTGGTGGGCGGCGATATAGTCAAAAATGAGATAACCGCACACGCTACAGGCGCCTACCATATGGACCCAGAAGTGGACACAATTTTTGAGATTGGTGGGCAGGACTCAAAATACATTAGTATGGACCACGGCGCTATTGTTGACTTTACAATGAACAAGGTCTGCGCCGCCGGCACCGGCTCCTTCCTTGAGGAGCAGGCGGAAAAACTTGGTGTAAACATTAAGGATGAGTTCTCCCAGATAGCGCTGTCCGCAGAAAAACCAGCGGATTTGGGGGAGCGTTGCACCGTCTTTATGGAAACGCAACTCAACCATCTTATGCAGCAGGGTGTGCCGAAAGAGAGTCTGATATCGGGACTCTGTTACAGCATTGTTTACAACTACTTAAACAAGGTGGTGGAGTTTCGGCGTGTCGGTGAGAGGATATTCTTTCAGGGTGGAACGGCTTATAACCGTGGTGTCAAGGCGGCGTTTGAGAAGGTGCTGGGGAAGAAGGTGGAGGTGCCACCGCAGCACGATGTTCTGGGTGCTTATGGTGCTGCCATCATCGCCCTTCAGGAGTTGCCTAATGGTCCGTCAAAGTTCAAAGGGTTTGACCTGCGCGATATGAAATACCAAATTGAGACCTTTGAATGCACCGACTGCCCCAACCGCTGTGAGATAAACAAAGTGACAATAGAGGGAGAGGAACCGCTCTATTACGGCAGCCGCTGTGGCAAATACGATATAAAGCGCAAGAAGAAAGGTAAAGACATCCCCCGTCTTTTCAAAGAGCGGGAAAAGATGTTGATAAATGAAGCCTATCCCAAAAACAAACCTGACAATCCAAACGGTAAAAAGGTGGGACTGCCGCGTGTTTCTCTCTTCTTTGAGTATTGTCCGTTCTTTAAGGCGTTTCTGACGGAATGCGGCTTTGAGGTGGTTCTGTCTGATCCGACAAACCGTCAGACCATCACACGCGGACTGGATACAATTCAAGCGGAGTTCTGCTTTCCGATAAAGGTGGCGCACGGTCATGTTATGAATCTGCTTGAGAAGGGCGTGGACTATGTCTTTCTGCCCTGTGTTGTCAACACCCCACCGCTTGTGGAGGGAATGGAGCGCTCCTACAACTGTGTCTATGTTCAGGCACTGCCGTATATTCTGCGTTCGGCAATTGACTTTGCCAAATACGGTGCCAAACCGCTGATACCTGTGCTCCATCTTGAGTGGAACTTCAAGCGGTGGGTGGAAAGACCGCTTGTGGAGATGGCGGCAGAGGTGGGGGTTCCGCGTGGGGTTGCCAAGCGCGCCGTCAGGGTAGCCTGGCAAGCCCAAAAACGCTTCTGGCATATGCTTGAGGAGCGTGGAAAGGAGGTTCTGGCATCCCTTAAGCCCGACCAGAAAGCGCTTGTTATCGTCTCCCGTCCATACAATGGGTTTGACCCCGGTCTCAACCTCAATATTCCGGAGAAACTGCGTGATATGGGTGTTTTGGCGATACCGATGGACTTTCTGCCACTTTCGGAAGAGGCGAGTGTAGCGGAGGACTATCCGCATATGTATTGGAAATATGGGCAGCGGATACTGGCAGCAGCACGGATAATCGCCCGTGACGACCGTCTTTACCCAATCTACATCTCCAACTTCGGTTGCGGTCCAGACTCGTTCATTCAAAAGTTCACGGTGAAGGCGCTTGAGGGCAAGCCCTGCCTCTTCATTGAGATAGATGAGCATTCAGCCGATGTTGGCGCAATAACGCGGCTTGAGGCGTTCCTTGACAGTCTGAAACACGCCCGCAAAAAGCCTGTTAAGAAACCGCGTGTAGCGAAACTGGAGTTTGACCTGAACCGTGACCGCCGTGTTCTGTGGATACCCCATATGGATGACCCGGGTTATGCGCTGGCGGCGGCACTGCGCCATTTCGGCGTCCCCGCACGCCATATGCCGCTTTCCGACCAGCAGACCCTTGACCTGGGCAGACGCCACACCTCCGGAAAAGAGTGCTATCCCTGCATCATCACAACAGGCGATATGCTTAAAATCATCTTTGACAAAGAGTTTGACCCACGCTATCACGCCTTCTTTATGCCTGATGCTCGCGGTCCCTGCCGTTTTGGACAGTACAATCGCTTCCACCGCATGCTGCTTGACGACCTCGGCTATGAGGATGTAGTGGTCGTCAACCTTGACCAGACAAGCGAATGGAACGAGCATCTGGAGAAGATAGCACAAGGCTTCAGGCGGCTGGCGTTCCGCGGCATTATTGTTGTTGATACGATGAAGAGGCTCCTGCTTGAGCGCCGCCCATACGAGGTGGAAAAAGGCGCCTGCGACCGACTCTACTGGCATCTTATAGCGGAACTTGAAGAGTTGCTTGAACGCGGATTGATGGAAGAAGTGATGAATTTCCCCAAGAAAGTCGTGCGCGAGTTCAACAAAATAGAGTTGGACCTCACCCAGAAGAAACCCAAGGTTGGCATCATAGGCGAGATATTTGTGCGCTCAAATGAATTTGCCAACAACTTCATAGTGCGGCGTCTTGAGGCAGCCGGCGCACAGGTCACAATGCCTTCCTTTGAAGAGTGGCTCAACTACATTGACTATGAACGCAGGATAGACTTTCGCGTTATGCGTCAATACGGCAACTGGATAAAGGAGCAGATAGTGCAGTTTGTGGCGAACTCCGACAAGCGCCGTATCCAGAAACCTTTCCTCGGACATATAAGATGTTTTGCTGTTGAGCCGCCAATGACACAACTTATGGCGCTTGCTGACCGTTATATGACCGAATTTATCCGCGGCGAGGCAACTCTGTCCATCGCCAAAGCGATTGAGTATTATGAGCACGGATATCACGGTGTTGTGAATCTGGCGCCGTTCCAGTGCCTCCCCTCAACCAGCGTCAATTCCATCCTTGAACGCTTCAAGCGTGATTTTGACAACATCCCTGTTCTGAAGATGGCATATGATGGAACGCAACAGGCGGGAGAGCAGATGCGCATAGAGGCTTTCGTGCATCAGGCGCGACAGTTTATGGAGCGTCGCCAGATGACCCGTCGCTCTGTTCTCGTTCCATAAGTGGAGACGCGAATATGCGGCTTTACAACACCTTAACGCGCAAAAAAGAGGAATTTTCCCCGCTTGAGGAGAACCACATACGGATGTATCACTGCGGACCGACCGTCTATGACCACGCGCATATCGGCAATTTCCGCGCTTTTGTGTTCGCCGACATCCTGCGGCGCTATTTTGAGTTCCGCGGATATCGCGTCACACAGGTTATGAACATCACCGATGTGGGGCACATGACGACTGACGCGGACGAGGGCGAGGACAAACTTGAGGTCGCCGCAAAACGCGAAAGGAAAGACCCCTACTCCATTGCCCGTTTCTATGAAGCATCCTTCTTTGAAGACATAGATGCTCTGCGCATAAAGCGTGCCCACCACTATCCCCGCGCCACAGAACATATACCCGAAATGATTGCTCTCATTGAGAGACTGCTTGAGAAGGGTTACGCATACAAGGCGGCTGATGGAGTCTATTTTGATGTGACAAAATTTGAGGGATACGGCAAGTTGAGTGGCAACACTGTTGAGCGCCTTATGGCGGGCGCCCGCGTTGCCGTCAATCCCAACAAGCGCAATCCTTATGACTTCGCCCTCTGGAAGTTTGACCCAAAACACTTAATGCAGTGGGACGCGCCCTGGGGACGCGGCTTCCCAGGCTGGCATATTGAATGCTCCGCTATGTCCATGAAATATCTTGGTGAGACATTTGATATCCATACAGGCGGAGAAGACGGCATATTCCCGCACCACGAATGCGAGATAGCCCAGTCGGAGGCGGCAACAGGTAAACCATTCGTGCGTTTCTGGCTCCATGTGCGTTTTCTGCTTGTTGACGGACAGAAGATGTCCAAATCGCTCGGCAACTTTTACACCGTAAAGGATATCTTAAACAAGGGCTTTTCAGGAAGGGTGCTGCGCTATGCGCTTATGTCAACCCACTACCGCAAGAACCTGAATTTCACATTTGAGGGGTTGGAGGCGGCGAAAGCGGCGATAGAGCGGATGGAGAACTTCGTTTTGAGTATGCAGGATGTGGCGGGGACAAGCGACGACCCTGCCGTGGATGAGGCGCTTAAGAAGGCGGAGGACGATTTTGTAGAGGCGATGGACGATGATATAGAGATATCGGCGGCGCTGGCGGCGGTCTTTGAGATGATACGGGCTGTGAATCGTACCAATCCGTCACAAAAACAGGCGCAGAAAGCGATAAAACTTATGCACAGGTTTGATGAAGTCCTCGGCGTGCTGGATGTTGAGCGCAAAAAAGAGGTGCCTGAAGAGGTGCTGGAGTTGGTGCGGAAAAGGCAGGAGGCACGCAAAGCCAAAGACTACGCCACCGCTGATGCTATTCGTCAGCAGGTGCAGAAGTTAGGCTATCTCATAGAAGACACACCAACAGGTCCCCGCGTCAAACCCCTATCCGACTAAAATAGTGGAGGACGAACGGATGAGCGGCGAAAACAACAGTAATAGGAGAGAGGTAAAGACAAAAGAACTCGCGGGTGCAATAAGAAGACTAGCGGAGAAAAAAGAGGAAACAATGGTTCTGGCGGTCTTTGCCGATATCCGAAACTTCACCTCTTGGGCGGCGAAACACTCATTGAACATTGCCCCTGTCGTGACAGCCTTCAGTGTTTTCGCCTTGCGGTTTGGAGAAAAACTTGCTGGTGTGTTAGGAAGCGACGGATCTTCAACGCTTGTGAAGATGCTGGGAGATGGTGTGCTTATAGTGGTTCCTTGCAAGGAACCTGATTCAGAAACGGTGAAAAGGTTGGCGGAAGTGTTGACGGAGATGTCGGAGGTTTGGACCAGAGTGTTTTGTCCTGTTCTGAAGAAAACTATACGATGCCGTCCGCCGGAGGAGATAGGGGTAGGGGTAAGCATGGGGCCAGCGATCGTTTTGGAGATAGAGACAGAAGGCGAGGAAAGAAAGGATTACTTTGGTTCTGTTTTGAACAGGGCGCAGAGGCTTTCTGGATTGGCGCGTCCGAAAGGTGTCATTATCGATGCCGAGGCGATGTATGAACTGAAAGACCATATCAATCAGGGTGCTATAAAAGGATGGCGCGATGAGACCTTTTTCGTCCCCGATTTTGGCAGGGTCAGGGTCTTTTGCACAGATGATGTGGCGCGCACCCAGTTGAGGGAGTATCTGAAGAGCCGAATAGAGGTTCACGCGGCGGGAATATGTCTCAGAAAAACCTCTAACGGATGGGAGGTGCTGCTTGGCTGCAGAAAGCAAAGCAGAGAACTCTACCCGGGGTACTGGGATACAGGTGGGGGGCATATGGTTAGCGGAGAGACATTTGAGGAAACTGTTCGTCGCCAACATAGGGAGGAGTTCGGCATAGAAAGTGAACCTATCTGCGTCGTTGACACATACAGTATCTCTCCAAACCGAGAGCGCCCTCTGATCCCCGGACTCTGCTTGGCTTGTCGTTATGTCTCGGGCGAACCGCGCAAGAGCTCAGATGAGTTTGAACAAATCGAATGGGTGCCCGTATCGCGGGTCGGAAAGGGCAAATACGCCCGCATAATACCCGGCATCCCGAAACAGATTCAAAAAGCCATCTCCATCCTTGAATCCACTACGGCGGGGTCAGTTTGAAGTCCGCATCTGTTACGCTGTTTCCTCCTGTTATATCAATCCCTTCACTCTGATTCGGCGTTGCATCGTCGTTGTCGTAGAAACCCGTCGGCTCACCTGACGGGTCAAGATTAGGTATCACATCCATCATAGAGTAAACATAGTAGGTGCCGTCAGGCAGGTTGTAGAAGGTGTAAGTGTAGGTGCCGGTTGCCGCGTTGTATTTAGCAACTGTCCAGAAAACCGGGTCGTTACTTGACGGCTGGTTGTTGGTAGTGTCCCAGTTTGACGGGTCAAAAACTGCGACCGTTACATAGGAGCGGGCAGTTATGGAAGCGTCAGGTGTTATTGTTCCCGATATGGAACCGAGACTGCTGTCCACAACCCAGAACGGACGCTCAATCATGAAACTCACGCCGATAGCATAGGCGGTGTCGCCACCAGGTGACTCAACAGTCGCCAACACAGCCCAGAAGCGCCTGCTGTTCGGCAAAGCGTACGCATCAGGCAGCGTCAAACTTGTGGCGTCTCTTGCTGTTCTGAAACCTATGAACACATCGTTGTCAACATCAATAACAAAAACAGCGACAAATTGCGCTTCAACATCAATTTGGCTGGCGTTCCAGGTGAAGGTCGGGGTCGTGTCTGCGACGCCTTCGTTTATGTCGGGCGACTGTGGTGCAGGCGAATCATTGGGGTCGGGAATGTAAACCTTTTTTGTGAATGTAACGGTATGCCCGGCGCTGTCTTTTATGGTGAAGGTGAATGTGTTGTAGTCGCCAAGTGTCAGCGCGCTCTGATGTATATCTCCCGCCTTGCCCGGCATAATGTGGTCACCGTCGGGCTTGGTCTCATACTCATATTCGTCGCCTCCATCAGACAGCAGACGCCACTTTGCGCTGCCGCAGGTCACCGTCACATCCAACCCACCACCACCATAAATCGCCACTATATCCATCCCGTCAGGTGGAGCACTGCTCCATGTGATGCTGTATGCACCTGTTGTATAGTCTATTGTTCCCGTCGCATCGCCTGTTATATTGCCGCTTGAGTCGTCCCACGCCCGCAGATTACCCGAGATGAAGACGAGTCCTCCTGTTCGGATGGGCGCGTTCAGAGTGCCGCTCCAACTCGTCTGCGTCCCGTCTCCCGTGCCTATCGTCTCCTCATATGTGTTGGCGGAAGCGTTGTCTTCGTCTTCAACACCCACGCGGAAACGAAGCACTATATTGCCGCTTGCCCACACATCCACATCAACAGTCTCATCAAGCGACCAACCGCTAACCCGTGGTGTTTTATCAGTGGAGGAGGTCGCCTGCGTGGTTATTGTCCAACTATAAGCCGAACCTAACGAGTTGCCGGCAAGGTCTTTCATATCGGCAGAAAGTGTGAAGGTGAACTGCACCGCCTCGTCCCAGTAGAGAAAGCCTGGGAATTTTGGCGTTGCTTGAAGACGCATTACGGCGCCACCGCCGAGGAACGACTGCCTCCTTGCGCGCGGCACCAGTTCAACCCCCTTAATCGGCGCACCTGATACCGTATCCTTCACCACAAGCGCATCTGATGGCAACTCCGCATCCATCCGTTCACTGAAGCAGACTCCGCCTTTCAGCCATCCCCTGTCAAAATCCGATGTGCCGTCTGCGGGCAGCACCCATTCCACGCTCGGCGATGTCGTATCAGGCGTCACACCAAAAGAGAAACTGTAATCCGCTGTAGGACCTGCATTGCCTGCCAAATCCTCCGCAACACCACTGTTTATCGTCACCGTCACCGTTCCTGTCAGAGCCCTGTCAGGATAAAGCGAAATAACACTGCCCTCCCAGACAGAGGCAGAAAATGTCACACTGCCACCGCTGTCGCTTATAGATATCTTGCCTGAGTCCAAAGATGAGGGATTAAGCGATTCAGAAAACAGCACAAGGATACGGCGCCTTGGGTAGACTGTTGTTGAGTTGTTTGAAGGTGATACGGCGGTAACCTCTGGCGCGGTCGTATCGCCCGTCAAGCCCTCAACATAGAAGAGCCATTCTTCTTCCGTCCAGTTGTATGAGTCATCCTGCACCTCTACAGTAACGCGATAGACCTTGCCCCTTTCAAGCGTTATTCCCGCTGTTGTAAGGTTAAGAACAAGCGTCCTTGCGTCACTCCAACTCAATGCAGGGTCAGAAATGCCCTCATCAAACAGAGAGTCATCGTTGTAAATTTCCCTTAATTCCATATGCCCAGAAGTCGTGTCCATATCTTCATTGAACTGCACGGTTATAGTGCTGGTTGAGGCGGCAACAACTGCGTCTTTGTCGGGTGTTCTGCTCGCAATCTGCGGTGCGGTGCAGTCACCCGTTTTGAAAGAAGGCGATGAGAACCCAGCGAGCAGATTACCCGCTTTATCCTGCGGTGGTGAGGAGAAATCCACCTTATAAACGGTGCCATCCGCCAGGTAGTTGTCAGGAACGAAGATGCAGACTTCAGCGTTGTCGGTTGTGCGTGTGCGCCAGTAAAACTTCCCGCTGACCGCAACACCAGCCACCGTCAGACTGAAGTTATTCTCCACAGACGCCCTGTCCATCGGTCCGTTGTCAAAGACAATGTAGATGTTCGTCCCCGTCTTTATCTCCGTCCATCCATCACCAGGATAAGCCTCAACAACTACAGGATTTGTGTTGTCAAGGGTCACAGAGATTGAAACTGCTGCTGATGTGTTGTTTTGGGCATCGGTTGCCCGCGCTTTGATTGTGTAGCCCCCATCAGCCAAACCAGATGTGTCCCAGTTGTAACTCCAGTTCGTCGTTCCGCCTGCAGCCGTCCAGTCCACAACAGCATTGCCACTTGAATCCTCAACACGCACCTCAACTGTCGCCACCGTGCCACTGTTCGGGTCGGATGCTGTCCCCTCAATAGTAACTGTCCCCGCCACATAATCGCCATCAGACGGCGATGTTATCGTCACCGTAGGCGCGGTGTTGTCAACCACAACCGTTACCGACACCGCATCCGAATTCAACCCATTACTGTCGGTAGCCCTCGCCTCAATCGTGTGCGTGCCATCCGACACCGCCGTTGTGTCCCAATTCCAACTCCAAGTATCCGTGCCAGTGGCATCCTGCCAAGAACCGCCGTCTATCCTTACCTGAACAAGGGTGATGGTTGCGGTGCCCTGCGGCGTCGCCGTGCCCGATACGCTCACAGAGCCCGAAACGCGGTCGTTGTTTGACGGACTGGTTATGGCAACATCCGGTTTCTGCGCGTTTGCAAGAGTCACTGAAATAGATGTCTCACCCTGATTCCCAACACCGTCCGTTGCCCTAACTTTGATTGTGTAGTCGCCATCAGCCGCACCAGATGTGTCCCAGTCGTAACTCCAGTTCGCCGTTCCACTCGCAGCCGTCCAGTTAACAACAGCACTACCGCTTGAATCCTCTATACGCACCTCAACTGTCGCCACTGTGCCACTGTTCGGGTCAGACGCCGTCCCCTCAATCGTAACTGTCCCTGCAACTGTCGCGTTGTTGGCAGGTGATGTTATCGTCACCGTAGGGTCTGTGTTGTCAACCGTGACAGTGACAGAAGCAATCGTTGATGTGTTACCGGCTTTGTCTGTTGCTTGCGCCTCAATCGTATGTGTGCCATCCGACACCGCCGTTGTGTCCCAATTCCAACTCCAAGTATCCGTTCCTGTAGCGTCGTTCCAGGAACCGCCGTCTATGCGCACCTCTACCTTCGCAACTTCCACATTGTCAGATGCTGTTCCCTGAACCGTCACTGTTCCAGCAACCCGCGCGTTGTTGGCAGGGGCTGTTATCGTCACATCAGGCGGCACCCTCTCGGGCTTTTTGTGCTTCTTCTTGCATCCACCAGCCACGGCAACAAAGACCGCAAGAATAACAAGTCCTTTCCGCATCACCAAAACCTCCAGAAAAAACAAAAAATAAAAGTGCCCAGACTTTAGCATGCAAAAATCTGCTGTCAAGCAAAAAGTTTATTCTGCCCAAAAGATTCTTCCTTAAATCTTGTAAAGACCTCTCCTTTTCTCATCATTTTTACTCTTGGCAGTTACCCTCACCCGCAACCGATTCGCACATACTTCAGGATTAGAAGAACTCAACACACTGGAAGGCGTTTCACTCTTATATGGATTTAGGAAAGGATTCCCCAATTGCGACACCGACTGCTGGGAGGATGGGAAATGACGCGAATAGCGCTGTTACTTCTGGGGATGCTACCTTTTTTGTGCTGTGCTGGCGGCAGCCCATTGGTTAAGCGGTATAAGAAACTGCTTGGAGACGCCCTAAGACAGGTCACAAGCAGGTGCAGGAAGAAGGCTGTGGCGAAACTGCGATTCCGCGTTAACCTCTTCTTTGCTCACGAGGTCTGTATTAAAAGCACGCCGCTTGAGGTGCTTATCAAACAGGTGGACGCTTTCAAGGAGGCGGGAGTTAACGGTTTGGACATAAACATGGGGCTTTACCCCTGGCTTGACAAAGACAAAACAGTGATAGAGAAATACGACAAACTGATACGGCATATCCGCAAGTCAGGGCTTGCCCTCGCCATAAATCCTGTCTACTCTCGTTCTTATCATAAGATAAAAGACTTTGAAGACTTCTGGAGGAAGGCGGAGAAGGTGTATCTTGAAATAGCACGGCGTTACAGACCCGACATTTTTGTTCTTGTTCACGAGCCAACGACGCAGAACAAGCGTATGGGTTTTGTGGTGAAACCTGAGCGCTGGGCGGAGTTTGTGCGGAAGATGGCGGCGAAGATAAGGCAGGTCTCCCCGAAAACGAAGTTGGGCGCAGGTGTGCACGACAGGGAGTATGAGTATTTTAAGCATCTGGTGAAGATAGAAGCACTGCGCTACATATCTTTTGATATCTACAACCTACGCGGGCTTAAGCGGATAAATCAGATGATTGGGGAAGCAATTGATGCGGGCAAGTTGGTCTACATAGAGGAAACCTGGCGTCCACCCTGTTACATCCCCCGTAAAGGGGAGAGTTTTGACGCGATTATGGCAAAGGGAATAGGTCTTGCGGAGTTCGCGGAAACAGACGCGCTATGGCTTGAGATGGTCGTCTCTTTCGCAAGCGCTTGGGGTATGGAGGCGGTGACACCGTTCTGGACACAGCCGTTTTTTAAGTATGTGGAGAGAGGCGGGGACGCGTTATCAAAGGATTACAACAAGGAGGTGATGGCGGCGGTTCTGAGGGGGGAGCGCACGGCGACTTTCCACAAATTCAGAGAACTGATAAAGAGATATGGGAGAGACAGTCGGTGGGACGACATCCGCTATCCCCCTTTTCGGGTCAAAAATGTCAGGTTTTTGCGGGAGAACGGCGGACGGGTGGACTGGTGTCACCGTAACAACCTCATTGCCTTTGACGCAAAAGGAGCGGACGGTTTCTATGACCTATACATCATGCGTCCGAACGGCACAGCAGTCACCTGCCTGACTCAAAGGATTGCGGAACTGCCACAGCGCCACATCGGCAACCCCGCCTGGCATCCTTCTGGAAAGTATATCGTTTTCCAGGCAGAAGAAGCAGAGCACTACAATCCCTCCGACCGCTGGGTCTCAAACCCCGGCATCGGCTGCTACAACAACCTCTGGGTCATCCGTTTGAAGGACAGAAAACCCTTTAAGTTGACCAACTATCCTGTGAAGAAACGGTCAAACGACGGAGTAGTGGTGAAGGCGGTGGTAAATGCACGCTTTTGGCGTGACGGCAAGACGCTCGTCTGGACGGAGCGCTATGCGGATGGGGGTCTGTGGGGGAAGTGGCGTATTATGTGCGCCGACTTCAAAGCCCAGCCCGCACCACATCTTGAAAACATCCGTGTCCTGTTCCAGCCGCAAAAAGGAATGGGCAACTACTGCACCGCAATGGACATCTCAAGGGACGGCGAAAAACTTCTGTTGGCAGGCAATCTCTCCGGCAGCAACCATCACGAATACGGAATGGACATCTACATTCTTGACCTCAAGACGAGGAAACTGACCAACCTAACGAACAGTCCGCACCTGTGGGAGGAGTCGGCATCCTTCAGTCCCGACGGTGAGTGGGTGTTGTTTATGCGCAACGCAGGCAGCCCGCTCAATCGCAAGGACAGGAACTGGTTCTGGCAGAAAAGGAGACGAGAGTACTGGATGGTGCGAACGGACGGCAGTTGGTGTGCGCAACTGACCCATTTCAACAAAGCGGGATTCGCGGGTTATGTGGGCAAGCCAGTGATTGTGTGCGACCACGCTTGGGGACCTGATGGGAAAAGCGTTGTGGCGCTTGTGGGGGTGGATGAAGGGAAGGGAGAAAAGGCGGATTTCCACCTCAAGATTGCGCTGATTGAGTTGGAGGAAGAGCCGCTGAAGCGTGTGAGGCTTTTGATGGAGAACGAGGCGCATCGGGTCGGGTGGTGCGACAAAAACAGGACGCTGGCGTACGACAGACGCGGCGCCGATAGATTCTTTGACATCTTCCTGCTCAAACCAAACGGCGACATAACACCCCTAACATCAGAACTTAAGGGACTGCCACAAAAACATAACGGCTGCCCCGCCTGGCACCCTTCTGGGAAATACATCCTTTTCGGATGTGAAATGGAGCATCACCCAGGTCCTTCTGTTTTGAGCGAACCGGGTTTCGGTGTGTGGTGTAATCTCTACATAATGGAGGTCGCAACGCGGCGGTTCTGGAAGTTGACCAACCTCCCCGCCGACATATCAGGCAGAGGAGTGCTCCATCCGCATTTCTCCCCTGACGGCAAAAAGGTTGTCTGGGCAGAACGCATCGGCAACCTTAAGGGCGCGGGAAAAAACTGGGGTGAGTGGGTGATAAGGCTTGCTGACCTCGTCTTTGACAGAGACGGCAATCCGCACCTTCAAAATATAAAAACATATGCGCCTGGGGAGCAGAAATGCTGGTATGAGACACACGGTTTCAGTCCTGACGGTAGCAAGATAATCTTCAGCGCCAACGCCGAAAAAGGACGCCATCCTACTGACCTTGACATCTACACCCTCAACCTCAAAACAGGCAAATTAACAAACCTGACAAAATCGCCTGGGGTCTGGGACGAACACGCCCACTACTCTCCAGACGGAAAATGGATAGTCTGGATGTCAAGCGCAGGTTATCCTTAC
>Ga0190361_1000385_pt1 | contig 18041 bp, 14 predicted proteins | sample 48721845_MG_FD_161273 | JGI IMG/M metagenome (GOLD analysis project Ga0190361, IMG submission 161273) | Hydrothermal vent microbial mat bacterial communities from Southern Trench, Guaymas Basin, Mexico - 4872-18-4-5_MG | ecosystem: Environmental > Aquatic > Marine > Hydrothermal vents >... | reverse complement strand
CCCGGCTAGCCTCCATAATAGCCGACCGGAGAGGAATCCCCCGGCGGCGCAATTGATTGGTGTAGTCGATTTTGACAATAGCATCATTCACCACAATACCGGCCAAAACCACCATCCCGATAACGGAAATAACATTAATTGTCTGGCCGGTGATTAACAGAGCCCAGATAGAACCGATTAAACCCATGGGCAGGGTTAAAATAATAATAAAAGGATGCTTCAAGGATTCAAACTGAGCGGCCATGATCATATAAACCAGTAAAATGGCCAGGGAAAAGGCAAAGATCAAACTTCGAAAAGAACGAGCCATTTCTTCCTGTTCGCCACCGAATTCCACCCGATATTTAGGAGGTAAATTCAATTCAGCAATTTTCTTTCTTATTTCTGGGATAACCTGACTAATCTTTCTGCCTTGCAGATTGGCCGAAATCAGGACTTCCCGCTGTTGATTTTCTCGGCGGATCTCTTGGGGGCCCTCCACTAGTTCATAAGCCACTAAATCCCGCAAAGGGATGGCTGTGCCTTGGTAAGGATAAGAGGTATCCAGAATCTTATCTAAATCTTCGCGACGGCTTTCCTCCCATCTAACTCGGATGTCATACTTTTTATCCAATTCATTAAAACGGGAAGCAATTCTGCCCCGGACAGCGTTGACCAGAAAAGAACTGACTGCAGCTGGAGAAATTTGATATTTTTCTAGGGCTTCAGTCTTGATTTTCACCAAATATACCGGCTTTCCTTTCCGTAAATTAGTCCGAACATCAGCCACACCAGGAATTTCTTTTAACTTGGCCGCCAACTCCTTGGCTAAACCCTGTAAAACTTCCAAGTCATCCCCTTTGATCTTCAAGCCAACTTCCGCTGTGGAAAAGGCCAGAAATTGAGCTAGAGTTGATTGTTCTTTCACCAAGGAATAATTCAACTCGGGCAAGATTTGAAGTTTCTGCCGGAGTTGTTCCATCACTTGATCGACCACCCGGGGAGATTTAACTTCTACATAGAGCCGGGCCGTATTCAAAGATATCTCCGGATTATAAGCCTCCATTCCTGAAACCACTCCTATTTGAGAAAAAACATCCTTAACCTCGGGTAAAGCGATCAGCCAATCTTCAATAAAGCCCACCACCTTAGCGGTCTGTTCTAAGGAATAATCGACTGGTGTCTCCAGATTGAGCTCAAATGATTGGGCCTGGGGCTTAGGCAAGAGTTCTCGCGGCAAGAAGATACCCACTCCAATAGTGATCAGCAGAATTAGAACGCTGACTCCTAAAACTTTAGCTTTCCGGTCTAGCGCTATGAGGAGAAAACGATGATACCATTCAGCAAAACTATGATAGAGACGATTATAGGCGGTAAAAATCCGATTCACAACTGGTTTCAAGGGACGCAGGAGATAATGAACCACCAGAACAATTCCCTGGGTTAAAAAACTCACTAAAAATTCCACGACTAAAAACACCAACAGAAAAACTCTTTTGACCAACCAAATAATAAAAAGAAAAGGAATGAGATAAACTGGCCGTCCTGGAGACCATTGAATAAATTGCTGCCAGAGGTCTTTAAACCGGGCTTGACGAGTCTCCCGGCTGACATCCAGTTGCAATTCTCTTGAGGCTAACATAGGGAGTAAAGTTAAAGAAACAAACAGAGAGGCCAGCAAAGAAAAAGTCACGGTCAAGGCCTGGTCTTTGAATAACTGCCCGGCCATGCCATGAATATAAATGATCGGGAGAAAGACAGAAATGGTGGTCAAGGTGGAAGCTGTAACCGCCATCCCCACTTCTTTGGTGCCCTCATAGGCGGCTTTAAGACCCGACTTCCCCAGAGTTCGGTGGCGAAAAATGCTCTCTGAAACCACAATGGAGTTGTCGACCAGCATCCCTATCCCCAGAGCCAATCCTCCTAGGGACATAATATTCAAAGTGATGTTCTGGAAATAAAGAATATTAAAAGTGGCGATTACCGAAATGGGAATCACCACTGAAATTATCACCGGGGTTTTAAAATCTTGTAAAAAGATGAAGAGGACCAAAAAAGCTAGTAGCCCACCAAAAAGAATAGACTTGACGACCGAATTAATCGCGTTTCGTATGTAGCGAGCCTGTTCATAAACCACAAAGATGTTCAATTCGGGATTTTCTTGGCGAATTTCATCTAGCACTTGATGGACCACCTGAGTCACTTTGACTGTATTGGCGCCCGACTCCTTCCGAACTAGCACACCAATACTTTCTTGACCATTGAGTCTGGTTATTCCTTCCCTCTCCTTGATTGAATCTTTAACTGTGGCCACATCTTTCAAGCGAACAATACCCCGCTGGGGAGTAGACTTGAGCACTATCGAGTTAAGCTCATCTACCCGTTCAAACTCACCAACGACGCGAATGGCGTATTTAAAGCGGCCTTTACGAATTGTTCCACCCTGGAGATTTCGGTTGAAAGAATCTATTTTTTGCGAGATTTCGTCAATTGTTAATTGGTAAAGAGCCATCAGCTCGGGATGAACCTCCACCTGTATCTCTCGCTCGACACCGCCGGCTATTTCCGCCGAACCCACCCCTTCAATTTGTTCCAGACGGGGTTTAATCAGCTCCTCACAGAGTTCTTTGATCTCCAGAAGAGATCCTGGAGCCGAAACTGACAAAATGAGAATCGGCCGGCTTTGCGGATCAAGCGGAATAATTGTGGGTTCTTCAACATCCTCTGGGAGAAGAACATTATCCAGTTTCTCTCGGGTATGCAGAAGAGCAAAGTCCATATCTGTACCCCAGCTGAATTCTAAGCTGAGAATAGATAATCCTTCTTGGGAAATTGATTCCACTCGTCTTAATCCCGGAATACGACTGACTGAAGCCTCCAACGGGCGGGTGACAAGGGTCTCCACTTCTTGCGGCGCCACCCCCGGATACTGAGTAATCACCGATAAACGCGGATAATTGATATCAGGCAGGAGGTCGACACTCAACTGTCTTAAAGAAACTACTCCCAACAAAATTACAGCCAGAAAAAACATGGTCACTGTGACCGGCCGTTGCAGTGAAATCTGAGTTATCTTCATCCTTGATTCCCTTTAATAAAATAAATAATCCTCCCTTTTAATAGAGACTAATCTCCTTTTTAATTATTATCACGGCCAGGGATAAATCTGAAAAATTGTTACTGGTGTTACCACTTCCCTACTCATTGTCATAACTTTCCGACCCCGTTCGTATTTAATATATCATTATCTTTTTTCTGGGAAAAGTGTTTTCCTCTCGCTGAAAACCAACCCCGACCAAGCGAAATAGGCTCAGGTCCCCAGCTTTCCCCTTTGAATAAAAAACCCTTGGTCCCTTCCCCCAGGGACTAATCCAAAAAACACACTGGCCCCACTTGGGGCTTTGCTCTATCCCCCAAGATAATCAACCAGATAGGGAGAAAAAAACAAATTTAAACAAACCCGAAATTCTTTTCGTCAGCTTTCACCAAATTGGGGTAAAAGGTGAAGTTCTGGCTCAATTTTTAATAAATCTGGAGCAGCAGAAAAAAGTCCTCCCCCAAGAAGTAACTTTTACTGAGCTTTTTGGGCCCAGGAAACCACTCTTTTGGGTAAGGGCACAGGCTGATAAAGTTTATAAACTGGATATTCGTTGAACCCCCGTCTCCATTGAGGGGCCAAATACCGGTCAAAGAAATTCCAAACTAGCAAGCCATCATCACTTTCTGGCTCGAGTAAATAAGCAGCCACTTTCCCCAAAGGTTGTCCTGTGGCCACAAATATAGTGCCAGCCGGAAACGTTTTTTGGATAACTTTGGGGGTTCCTTCTACTTTATTCAAATGATGGCCTTGATAAAGACGTTCGGCCGCCTTGAGGGAAGTTATCTGAAAAGCCTCTACCTCCAAAGTTACTTCAGCGGTTAGTCTCTCCACAACTAATCCATGGCGCAACAAGTTTTCCAACACCTCTGGGTCAGGATAAGCTATGAGGTACCCCCAAGGATAACGGACTTTTCTCCGCGCCACATAGCGGGCATAAAAAGGCATTTCATAAATGATTTTCTTCTCCTCATTAATCTTGACCCGAGGCCATTTACCGGGACGTTTCTCCAAAGTCATTTCATAGCCCCGAACTTTAATCTTTTCCGGCAACGGTTCAACATCATATTCCACAATAAAATAATCTTCTGGTCCCGGTTTCATTCCCAGACGAACAGTGCGCTGCTCTGCCTGAGCTATAAGTTGTTTCATCTCCTCCGCGTGCTGCTGACAGTAATCTAAAATAGCTAACAACAAATGATAACAACCTTTAACTCGAGTCTGGAAATCTTTATAAGGATAATTTTCATTGAGGATGGCCAATCGATTGCGAAGACCAATATAATTAGTCAAATAACGAGGTTGGGGTCCCAGCGGTCGCCAACCTTTCTCCGGTTGGCGGATATCCATAAAATCCCCATGGGGAATGGACAAAGTTTGATATTTCTTCTCCAGAATTTTTCCTACTGAGGGCATCATCTGCTGGCTCATATAATCAATCAAAGACTGATCGCCATTAGGATTCAATTGCCAAATGTAAGTCACTGGCTCTTCATGATAGGAACCATTATGGGTATGTCCATCAAAGACCAGCGCCGGGTCCCAGCGGAGAAGAACGTTTTCCAATAGTCCCCGGAGTTCAGGACTTTCTAGCTTCATGGCGTCCCGATTTAGATCCAGATTCAAACCATTAGCCCTGACCCCTACACCTTCTTCTGGACCGACTTGATTACGGCGATTATTAGGACTGATTTTTTCATTTCCGTCAGCGTTAAAAAGAGGCGCAATTAAAATAATCAATTTTTTTAAATACTCAGAATCAGGATTCAAGACTAATTTGCGGGCCAGCATCAGACAGGCTTCTTTGGCTTCCACTTCCCCGGCATGAATATTGGCCTGGAAATAAACTACCAGTCGGAGATCATTTTTTAGCTGAGGCCCCGGTGTGGGAAGAGGCCGACCAATAACCAAAAGAGGCACATATCTTCCTTCAGGACTTTCGGCCAGCTTCTCCACCCGGAGATAAGGGGAAAGCTGCTGTAATTGGTCGATAAAATCCATAACATCTCGATACCGGGAAGTAGCTTTGAAGCCACTAGCTTCAGCTTTAGTCAAAGGCTTCTCCTGAGCCAGAAGAGTACCCACTAAGAAAATACCTAGAACCCCAACAAAAATTTTAAGAAAATGTCTTTTCTTCATCGACCTCACCTTTTCATTGGATTATTACTCTTTTCGAGTTTAAGGCAACCACTCCATCTTCGTCAATCTTCTTTATGAGATAAAAACTGAATAAGAATTGAGACTCTCGAATGACTCTCTCTTCCAACTTGATTTTTAAGTTCCTCTCAATTTTCAAATTCCTTTTACTGACCTCCTTCTTTTTGAATAACCAATTAAGTTTCAGTTTCATCTTTAATTCAGGGTTCATTTTTTATAGAATTATTGAAGGAAAGAGAAATTGAGTAAGATTGTGATCATCGAAGACGATCGCATTTCCCTGGCTTTACTCCATAAGATATTGAAAGATATGGGATACACTACTTACCTGGCTAAAACTGGTGAAGAAGGCTGGAATCTTTGCTTGTCAATTAAACCCGATCTTATCATCGCCGATATCCTCCTTCCTCAAGTAGATGGCCTGGCTCTGGCCCAAAGGATTAAAACCCATCCCCGCTTGAGCCACATTCCCATAATCCTTGTCTCTGGCGTTTATAAAGGCAGTGCTTTTCAAGCCGACATTCAAAAATTGGAAGTCGATGCCTACCTGCCTAAACCTATAGATACCCAAAAATTAAAACAAGAAGTCACTCGCCTTCTGCATCCTGGAGAAACCAAGGGAAACGACTCGCATGAAGACTAACCGTTGGCCCCAGTCACCTCAATTTCTGGGATTTTTGCTGATAATCTGCCTCTTGGGTTGGTTTTCAAACTGTGCGCCGCAACAAAAACTGACCCCGGCCCAACTGGAAGGGTTGCAAAAGTGGCCTAAAGAAGCCGCTCTTTTTTTTCAAAAAGGAGATTATTACTCTCTGCAAGAAGCTTATCAGCGCTGGAAAAAACTCTTAGCCCTCAATTACCACCAACCCCCTGTGCCGCAACGTTATCTTGAGACTATTTTCCTCTTGACCCTTCGAGAAAAAGAATTGGCTATCCCCCAAGCGAAATTTTTAGCTGAGGCCGAAAGATTTCTAGCTAAAAATCCAAGACTGAAAAAATACGCTTCTCTTCTCCCCTTAATCAAAAAGAGTCCCTTAAAACTAGAAGGCTTTATTGACGAATTTCACTGGATGAGAGTCGAACCTCAGCTAAAACTTCAATTAAAAGAGCTGGCTCTGACTAGTTCTTGGTGGGCTTATCTTTATCTTCATCTCTTTTTCCCCTGGCCTGAGGATAAAGAAATGTACAGCCGGATAAGCACCACCTTTAGCCAATCTCCTCTAGTCAAATATAAACTTCTTTTAACTGGCCCCAAAAAAATGGCTCTCTTCCTCAAATTTTTCCAAGAGAACCCTAACTTTCAAGAAATGCACTATTTCCTAGGCAAAGAATATCTTAACGCTGGCCAACTAGCTCAAGCCGAAAAACATCTCCAGCAAGCTCGGAGTAGTTTTCCTGACTCTCTCAACATTCTTATCCTCTTAAGCAAGATTAATTTCCGTCTGGAAGAATTCGAGGCTTGTCTGGAACTCAATGAAGCTGCTCTGAAGTTAAAACCTGAATTCAGAGATGCTCTCTTAGGCAAAGTGATGTGCCTGACTTTCCTCGGACGCCATGAAGAAGCTATTTCCACAGCTCAGCAATTACTTGACCTGGGCTTTTATTATTTGGGAGAAGCCCATTATTGGCTGGCTCGAAATTTTCACGAATTAAAAAAATTGACTCAAGCCTGGCAGGAAATAACGGAAGCTAAAAACTACCTCATCGGTTGGAACGAAGTGCATGCTTTAGCCGGAGAAATTGCTCTCGACCAGAATAACTTATCAGAAGCCGAAAAAAATTTTAAAGAAGCCCTGAGGATTAAGGACTCAGATTGTCAATCAGCTTTTTCTCTTGGCAAAATCTACTCCCGCCAACAAAACTGGCTAGATTCTGCAGATTACTACCGCCAAGCAGCTTTCTGTTTCGGCCAACAGAAAAAAAATCTCATCCAAGAAATCAATGAAATCAAAGCCTCTAATTTATCACCCACCAGAATAAAACGTTTTATCACTAAGAAAAAACTTCAGGTGGCCCGTTTACGCCAGATCGAAGCCACGGCTTATTTCAATGCGGCTGCCAGCTATTTTAATTCCAAGCGCTATCAAGCAGCTCGCCAAATGGCCGAAAAGGCCCTTTCGCATCCTCAATTTCAGGAAAAAGCCGCGGAATTAATCAAAAAAATCAATGAAGTGATTAAGTAATCAATCTGAGTAATTAATCACCCTCTCTGCTAAGTCTCGGGTTAATGACCAGGCTTGGCTAATCTCTTCTCAGAAGAAGGGATGAGTGGAGTCGAGATCAATTTTCCACCATATACTTTTAAATAATAAAATTTTTCGTCATTTCTAAGCCAATTTAATTAAAAACTTTTCTCCAAAGACCGTCTTCCCGAACAGTTAAAGAGAGTCTTAGATTAGATTAGATTAGATTAGATTAGATTAGATTAGTTTAGTTTAGTTTAGTTTAGTTTAGTTTAGTTTGATAAAAGGTGACAATTTTACACCAGTTAATCAACAACCTCTTTCTTGGTGAGACTCTCCTCTTGAGGAAAGGTGAAGACTCAACTCCAAGATGATTGGTGAAAGCTGTAATTTTAACTCTTTAATGGCCGGGTTGGCAGAGAAGCTTACATTTTTACTCAACAATCCGCACCGGGGCATCATGAGCCAGGGTAATATGCCCTTCAATAATGACCATTTCTCCCTCTTTGATGCCTTCTAGTACTTCAGCATAATCGTCATTTTCGTGGCCAACCTGGATATAGCGCCATTTGGCCAGGCCGTCCTCAACCACAAAAGCCATTTTCCGGCCTCCTCTTACCAGAACCGCCTCTTGAGGAATAAGCAAACAATCTTCATATATTTCAGCGGCTATTTCCACTTCAGCATGCATGCCGGGTCTTATCTCTCCTTGAGGATTAGCCACTGAGATAACCACCGGACAAGTTCTCTCTTCGGGGTCAATTACCGGACTGATGGCCACCACCTTGCCTTTAAATTTTTTCTCTGGATAAGAACTAAAAACTAAGTTGGCTTCTCGACCTACCTGAATTTTATTGATTTCACTTTCCAGAACTTTAGCCATAATTTTTATATTTCGGAGATCGACCAAAGAAAACAATTCGGTACCCACACTCACATTTTGGCCCCGGGCTACCTCAATCCCCCACACTATCCCACCGAAAGGAGCCCTGACTTTGGTCTTTTCCAGAACCAGTTTGGCTTTACGGACTCTTATTTCTGCCTGAGTTAATCCAGTGACCGCAGCTCTTATTTCCTCTTTCTTTTCCCCGGCCTCAATCAAAGCCATTTCATATTGCCGGCTGATTCTCTCCAATTCGTCCCGGGAGACCATTCCTTTTTGATAGAGTTCCCTAAGGCGATTATATTCTTTTTCCAGTCTAGTCAGCTTTTCTTTGTCAGAGGGGGTTACAGTTTGAGGCGAAGAAAATTGTTTTTCCAGGAGGAGTTCAGAGAGATAGCGAAGGCGGTCTGCCTCCTGAGCTTCGAGATCTAGCTGATAAGATCGGTCATCCAGTTCAAGTAAAAGCTGCCCCGGTCTAACCTCCTGGCCTTCCCGGACATAAATAGCTTTAACTTTCCCCTCGACTTCAGCTTTAATTTTAATATTTTTTTCAGTGTAAGCTTCTCCGGGAGTTTTCAAGCTGATGACCAACGTACCTCGTTGGGCTTTAACCACTTTGACAGGTACGGGAATGTTAGAAGGAGTTTTATTCTCTGCTGGGGTGGTCTCCTCTCCTTTGTTTTCCGCCTCAGAAGGAGAAATCAAAGGCAGGATAACCAAGAAAAAGACTCCTCCCAGAACAATTAGGAGAAGGCCTCCTAAAACAAGTTTCTTTGGTAGAACCATCTCTTTTCCTCACAGAAAAAGATTTTTATAACCCTAGACGTGACATCCCTTCGAACTGTATCAGATTTTTTTTCTCGAGGGATTATCATGAGCTACAACCTCAAGGAGTCGGTGGAAAAAATCAGGAATAGCCGCGGTCACCCGATGCCAGTTAGGAATCAAAGGAGAAGCAGAGGGATCTTTCCAAAAAACCTCACCAGCTATCTGAATTCCTTCAGCAAAGGCTTCCACACAGAGCATCTCGGAATGACGATCGAAATTTAAACCGTTGATGGCGGCGTCATTTTCATAGCGAATGACCGCCTCTTGCGCTTCTTTAAGATAAATATTACCCAAGGTTTTAAAGAAACCTTCTGAAAACTGAACTCCCTCTAAGGCCAGGTTCCGAAAGATGGACTTAGCGATATCAATGATCATCTTCAGCACCCCTCGCTGGGGATTATCTGCGGAAAGAGGCTGATGCTTATGTTCATAAAAATCAGCAATATCCACCTGACAGATACGATTTAAGGCCATATTCCGATAAACTTCGGCTAAAGTGCCTACTTCTAAGCCCCAATCGCTGGGAACTCGAATGGCCATGGCCAGATCCCGCCGCAAGGCTATCTCCCCAGCCAAGGGATAGCGGAAACTGTCCATATAAACCAGGAAAGGCAAATAGCCTAAAATTCTCTGCAAGGACCGAATAAAAGGCGTAAAAAACAAGCGTGTGGCTCGGCCATAAAGACGGTTAGTTACTCGACTGTAATACCCCTTGCAAAACTCATATTCAGAATGAGGGGAAGTCACCGGATAACAAAGGCGGGCCAACATTAATCGATTATAGTTAACAATATCACAATCATGAACCACAATAACCCGGCTCTTCCGCCGAGCTAACACATAGCCCAAAGCTATCCAGACAGCTCGGCCTTTACCTTCTTTGCCAGGGGAAAGATTATGCTCTTCCAGAAGGTTATATAATTTCTGCATACCTGGCCCATCATTCCAGATAATCATTAATTTTTTAAAGGAAGCAAATGAAGCCCTTACCTCCTTAAATTGATCCTCCTTGGCTTTATCCAGACAAAGAATAATTTCATTAAGATATTTAACTTTACTTAAAACTTTCATAATATTGGTCAAAGCACCACTGGCATATTCCCGATATAAAGAAGGCAAAACCAGAGCAATTGGTCGAATCTGAGAAAATTCTTTGAGTTCGTTTTCCAAATACTTGAGGCTCGGTTCACCTAATTTATGGAAAGTAGCAATGACTCCATTTTGAAAAAAATCAGACATAGTTTGCTCCTTTTTGTCTCCTGGACCCCATCTCTTCGGTCTAAAAATTACCCGATTTTTCCCCCCCTGTCAAACAATGATAAATTTTTTCAAAACTTTTTAACTCCGACTAATTCCGAGGTTGAATAATTAAACCATGTCCTCGCGGAAAACACCCTGGAATACTCACTGGAAGGCGCCCCACAATAGGCACCAGGCCAAACAAGGCTCGAGCGGCCGCTTGTTGAGCTTCCTGGGCATAACGATAAGCACACAGATAAACATCGACGTCAGGAAAATGACGGAGGAAATAGGGACTACCAAAAGAAATGACTACCACTGGCCGGGGTTGAGTGGATAATTTTTTTATCAACTCAATAAATCTGGGCTCCAAGTCAACACTGCCTTTGCCCGCTCTTAAGCGGGAAAAAAGACCAATAACCACTACCTGGGCTTCCCTTATTTCGGTTAAAGCTTGCTCAATAAATCCCTTTCCGGTAAAAGCATCGGCTCGAAAGATATTGACTGGGGTGAGTATTTTTTTCACCGCGCGAATAAAAGCTTCCCCTGCGAAATAGCCTCCAGGGTCACTACTTAAGGTCCACAGGGCAATTTTAGCTGTTCGTTTATCTAAAGGGATCACTTGCCCTTCGTTTTTAACGCAAGTTAAAGACTTCTCAAAGGCCTGCCGGGCAATATCCAGATGCTCGGCTGAGGCCACTATCCGGTCGATAGCCTCAAGGTCCACTACCCGACAACGATGCAGGCCTAGACTGGCCTTAGCTTCCAAGATCCGCCGGACAGAAGCATTTATTCTGGCTTCGGCTATTTCACCCCGGCGGACAGCCTCAACGACTGCTTTTAAAGCCACTTCAGGCTGGGGAGGGAGAAGGATCATATCCACGCCAGCCTTAACGGCCCGAATGGCCGCTTCGGCGGTATCAAATAACCGAGTGACTCCCCCCATGCCCATAGCATCAGTAACAATCAGACCCTTAAAGCCCATTTTCTCTCTGAGGAGTTGATTTATTATTCGGGGGGAAAGCGTAGCCGGTAGATCAGGAGTAGGCTCCAGGGCTGGCAAATAAATATGGGCCGTCATAATCGCTTTTACTCCGGCCGCTATAGCCTGACGGAAAGGATAAAGTTCCACTTTTTCCAAGCGAGCCAGATCTCCCTCAACTCGAGGTAACACACTGTGGGAATCTTCGGCGGTATCCCCATGTCCGGGAAAATGTTTAGCTGTGGCCATTAAGCCATGTTCCTGACACCCACGGATAAAAGCCTGGGCAAGCCGGGCCACCAGTTGAGGATCTTCCCCAAAAGAACGAGTATTGATAATCGGATTTTCGGGATTAATATTAACATCAACTACCGGAGCATAAGTCAGATGAATTCCCACCGCTCTAGCTTCTTCAGCCGTGACCCGCCCCATTTCATAAGCCAAAGCTTCGGAACCAATGGCTCCTAAGGACATTAATGGCGGAAAAAGGGTAGCCCCATCGAGTTGATTTCCTAGCCCTCTCTCCAGGTCAGAAGCAATTAGAAGCGGGACCTGAGCTGCTTCCTGGAGCTTATTGTTTAAAATAGCTGTCTCATACACCTGGCCACCAAAGAGAATCAAACCACCTATTTTCTGTTGGCGAACTAGTTTAAGCAATCGAAGCTGTTCTTCACTTTCCTGGTGAAGATATTGCCCCCGAAAGCGACAGGCAATCATCTGGGCCACCTTCTCTTCCAAAGAAAGCTTGGCTAAGGTTTGGCTCACCCATTTAGAATCCGGTGGCTCTAAACCCACGCGGGGGGGAGCAGGGGCACAATGACTCAAATAAAATAATAAGGCTAAAATAGCGATTATTTTTCCCCCTGATTTAATCATCTCCCTATCCTTTCTTTCGCCTTCACTTAATTATCTTTCTCCAGAAATTTCATAATTTCATTGCTCACCTAATCAGATAACGAATAATGAAAAGAACTGAAAACAAATAAATGATCCAGTGGACTTCCCGGTGGCGGCCAGTGATTAATTTCAACAATGAATAAGAAATAAAGCCAAAGGCAATTCCTTCAGTGATGCTCACTGTTAAGGGCATAATAACCAGAGTTAAGAAAGCCGGAATAGCTTCAGTTATATCATCCCAAGGAATTCGGGTCACTCCCTTCATCATTAAATAGCCAACAATAATCAAGGGTGGAGCAATGACCGGATGAAGAATCCGTTCCCCTTGAACATATTCTCCTCCAAACATTTCAGCCAGCGGGCTAAAAAAGAGGGCCACTAGAAAAAAGAAGGAGGTAAAAATGTTAGCCAGTCCAGTCCTAGCTCCTTGAGCGATGCCCGTAGCACTTTCAATATAACTGGTCACCGTAGAGGTTCCTAGGAGAGCTCCACTGACTGTACCCACTGCATCGGCCAGCATGGCCTGATTGGCTCGGGGAAGCCGACCTTCTTTGATAAATCCAGCTGGTTCACTTACTCCGATTAAGGTACCCACAGTATCAAAGAGATCCAGAAAAAAGAAAACAAAAATCACAGTAATTAATCCTGTTTGAAGTGCTCCCAGAATATCCAGCCGAAAAAGAGTTGGCGCTAAAGAAGGCGGCGAACTGAAGAGGCCATGATATTTCACCACTCCTAAAGGCAAACCGAGTAAGGCCGTGCCCACAATGCCTAAGAGAATACTTCCAGGAATTTTGAGAGCCATCAAGACCGCTGTAATCACTAAACCGGCCAGAACACAAATAACCGGACGGCTGGTTAAATCACCTAATCCGACTAACACTCCCGGACTATCAACCACCAAACCGCCATATTCCAAGCCAATTAGAGTAATCAGTAGACCAATCCCCACCGCGATAGCGTTCTTCAAGGAGTTAGGCACAGCCGCTACTAAACCTTCCCAGAGGCCCAGTAAGGAGAGGACCAAAAAAATTGTCCCCGAGACAAAGACGGCTCCGAGAGCCACAGGCCAAGAATAACCCATAGTTCCACAGACGATGACCGCGAAAAAAATATTATGTCCCATGGCCGGTGCCAAGGCGATCGGATAGCGAGCCAGAAGGCCCATCAGCAAGGTAGCCAAGGCACTAGAGAGACAAGTAGCCACCATCACCGCCCCTTTATCCATGCCCACAGAGGCCAGAATGACAGGCTGAACGAAAATAATATAACTCATGGTCATAAAAGTCGTCGTTCCCCCCAGCAACTCCCTTGACCAGGTAGTTCCGGCCTCTTTCAAACCAAAAAAACGGGCTAGTGCTTCCCCCATTTCAATCCTCATAGTTGACTAAAGTTAAAATTTCCACATCAGGGTGGGCCTGGCTAATGGCCTCCCGCCCCTGCAGGAAAGAAAGTTCTATCACCGCTCCAAAGCCCACTACCTCTCCACCCAGTTTCTTCACTAAATCAATGGCACTGATGGAAGAAGAACCAGTAGCAATTAAATCATCCACAATAATCACCTTCTCCCCTGGTTGGATGGCATCAGTATGCATCTCAAAATATTCCAGGGCATATTCATTGGGGGCCTTGACTAGAACTGTCTGGCGGGGAAGTTTACCTTTTTTTCTGATTATGGCCAGCCCTAATCTTAAATCTCGCGCTAAAGGGGCGGCAAAGAGGAAGCCCCGTGATTCAATGCCCACAATTATCTGAGGTTTTCTCTCTCTGGCCCACTCCGTAAGCACATCGATGACCTGATGATAGAGCTCAGCTGATTGGAGTAAAGGAGTAATGTCTTTGAAATTTATCCCAGGTTTAGGAAAATCAGGAACTTCAGCAATTTTTTCTTTTAGTCTATCTTGGAGGTGGTCAAACATTCTTGTCCTCCTAGGCCGTTTTTAAACATTTAAAAATATCTAGATACTCTTTGTCAATCAGCTTCAGTGAACTAAGACAGAGTTCCTCTTTTCTTCACGAGGATATTTCTGTTACACTTAAAACAATTAAAACTAAAAAAGGAGGTCGCATGTCGACAAAAACGAGAAATTTTTGGCTACCAATTCTTCTTCTTAGCTCCATTATGGGAATAGCGAGCCTCTCATGGGGAACCACTACTAAAAAAGTCATTTCCCTTCGGGAAGGGCCGGTGACTTCGCCTTTCAGTCCGGCTCTTCTGGTTGGCAATACTCTTTACATTTCCGGACAACTAGCCATTGACCCCGAAACCGGAAAATTTATTGATGGCTCCATGGCCCAACAAGCAGAAAGAATAATCAAAAATATTGAATTATTACTCAAAAAGGCGGGCATGGACCTCTCTCATGTTGTTCAGACTACCGTCTTTATTACCGATTTCAACGAATTCGGTGAATTTAATCAAGTTTATAAAAAAATGTTTCCTCAACCAGCACCTACCCGAGCCACAGTTCAAGTAGTCCGTCTCGCTCGGGGAGCTAAAATTGAAATTGCTGCCGTGGCAGTAAAATAAAATCTTCTTTATTTTATCTTTTATGGACCTAGATTCTTTATTAACCTATTTATTCTCGTGGCAATTTGGTGGTCTCAGGGAAGTTAAAAAAGGCTTTCCTCTCCTCGCCCCGAAAATAAATTATCCTTTTTGCCGGACCTATAGTAGACAGCCACGGGATTGAAGTTCGGAGGGAACTTCTATCTTATCTTGTTGGCTAGGCGCGCTTTTTAACTTTGTCTGAAGATATATTCCTCCCTGGGGGTGGTCAGCTACATCTGTAAGGGGCTGAAGAGAAGAGCTCGATTTCCAAAACTGAGATGGGCTCGCCGAATAGGCTCTTTTATCACTTGAGCCTCATTATTTTACTCAGGGGAAAATGCTTGGTTTCCATTTAATTATGCCCCGAGAGACAGAACCAGAAACAAAGGGCTCTTTCTTAGACGAAGAAGAAAATTTTTTTATTATCTTTTAGTTAGGCTAGACTCAATTTTAATCTAAAGCTTTGGTATAAATTGTCCGAGTGGGAAAGGGGATACCAATGCCAGCGGCATTAAGAGCCCGGTAAACTTCTTCGGTTAACTTAAGTTTTGTTTTAAAAGCTTCAGTATAGCTGGCCACCCAGACCCGGGCCACAAAATCAAGGGAAAAATCGGACATTTGAAGAAATTGCACATCAGGCGGAGGGTCAGCCAACACACCCTCGAGGCGACTGATAGCTTCGAGAACCACTTGGCGGACTTTTTCCGGATCGGACCCATATTCAACGCCAAAATTAACATTAACTCTTACCGAAAGATCAGGCTGAGTAAAGTTTTTGATTTTAGCATTGGCCAAAGCACCATTGGGAATATAAATTACTTCATTATCAAAAGTCTTGAGTTTGGTGCTGCGGAGACCTATATCCAGAATAACCCCCATCTCGCCTGAATCCAACTGAACCTTGTCGCCGACCTTAAAAGTCTTATCCAAGACAAGCTGAATACCTCCCAAAATGTTGGTTAATGAATCTTTAACCGCTAAACTGATAGCAATACCAGCAATACCAGCAGTAGTCAGTAAAGGACTGATATTGACATTCCAAGCGTTGAGCAAAAAGAAAATTCCTAAGAGCACGGTAACCACTTTTAAAATTTTCTTAACCAAAGGCAGCAGGCGCTCATCTATTGAGCTCTTGGTTTTATCCTTCCATTCGTTCAACCAATAACTGGTAAAACTGTCAATAATTTTTAAGACCATCACCGTCACCACAACCACCAGAGCGGATTCAATCAGGTTCTGGTAGAAAGCCGAGGGTGGCTGTAAATAATCTAACCCCACCTTCAAACCGAGAAAAAAGACAAAATAAAAACTGGCCGAGGCAATGCTGCGAATGAGAATATCGTCAAGATGGGTTTTGGTTTTTTGAGCCAGGGGTTTCAGGACCCGGTGCATTACTATTCTCACTATCCAGGCTAAGAGTAAACTGACTAAAGTAATAAATAAAAACCTGAGATAGGGATTCCCGAAAATATAATTTAGTACTTTTTTCACCAAGTCCATTTGACCACTCCTTGAAAATTATCTCCATATATAACGTAACTTAGGCTAAATTGCAATTCCTGAAGGATTCTTTTCTCCTTTACCGCCTCTTGGGGCTTAAAAACTCTCATCTCCTCCAAAAATTGTTTCCAACTAGTGAAAAAGATAATTCCAAAGGTTAATCTACTTTTTCCCTTTGGTTAGGCCGAAAAAGAATTGTTTAAAGAGCCAGAAGATCAATAGCGCCGTTCCTCCCTACCAAAAATTGCCATTTTCCTTAATAGACTTTATATTAAAATAACAATTATGGTTAAAAACAAAAATCGGATTATTTCTCCTATTAAAAACTGGCGCCTTTATCTTATCATCGACCCTGAACTTTACCCCCAAATCAACGTCTTTGAAGTAACCAAGGAAGCCATAGCCGCTGGCATCTCGGCTGTCCAGCTTCGGGTTAAACAGGCGCCTTCTCGAGATTTTTTCCACTTAGCCTCTCAATTAACTCTCCTTCTCCAGGCTGCTTCTATCCCCTTCATTATCAATGACCGGGTGGATATTGCTCTTGCCTGTGGTGCAGACGGTGTCCATCTTGGTCAGCAGGACTTACCTCTGGAGGTTGCCCGGAAAATACTGGGGCCAAACAAAATCATCGGTCTTTCAGTGAACACTGTGGCTGAGGCCTGGGAAGCGGAAAAGAAAGGAGCCGACTATCTGGGTGTGGGCCCAATTTTCCCCACCTCTTCTAAAAAAGACATCCGAAATCTTTTGGGATTGTCGGGATTAAAAAAAATTCGGGAGGCCACATCCTTACCTCTTATGGCCATTGGCGGTATAAATCTTGACAACGCCGCTGCTGTTCTTCAAGCCGGAGCTGATGGTGTAGCTGTTATCTCAGCCATTCTTGGAGCAGCCAACCTAAGTCTTCAGATCAAAAAATTTCTCCAGGTATTATCCTAAAAAAATATATCCAAACCCACCTAAAGGCTCTTTCGCCAATTTAATTCAATCCGCCGCTTCGAGTTTCCTAAGATAAACATCTTAACTTCAATGCCGGCTAACTCAAGCTTCAGTTTCTCAGCCCATTCAATCACAATAACGCCCTGTCCGAGAAAATCTTCCCAGCCAAGTGTCGCCAGGTCATCCATACTATTAACCCGATATAAATCTAGATGAAAAATCGGACATTTACCCTGGTATATATTAATTAAAGTAAAAGAGGGACTGCAAACCTGATTAATGTCCTCAACACCTAAACCAACGGCCAAACCTTTAGTAAAAACCGTTTTACCCGCTCCCAACTCCCCAATCAAATAGACAATTTCTTGGCCTTTTAAGGTAGACCCCAAATTCTGGGCAAGGGCGATAGTTTCTTCAGCCGAGTTTGTCTGGTAAATTCCGGGCACGCTGATTTTACTCAAATTTTTTCTCTTAACCATAGTCTCTCTAGCCTCTCTTAGAAATTTTATTATATCAGAAGTAATCTTTGGTCTTAAATCTAATTTCTAAAGAGACAAATATCCTTATTTCCGTGAGAGAGGGAGCAGATACTGGGTTAAAAGTCAAACAACAGAGTTGGGTGATGGGAAGTGAGGGTAGAATTTTTCGGTGTCGAATTTCTCGGTGTCAGACACCGTCAATATTAATATTTGTGTCGCATAATTTTTGGGTGTCAGACACCGTTATGTTTCAGACACCGTTATGTTTAAGTGTCAGACACCGTTGTCTATAAGTGTCAGACACCGTTGTCTAGTGTCGCATAATATTTG
>Ga0190361_1000384_pt1 | contig 18061 bp, 15 predicted proteins | sample 48721845_MG_FD_161273 | JGI IMG/M metagenome (GOLD analysis project Ga0190361, IMG submission 161273) | Hydrothermal vent microbial mat bacterial communities from Southern Trench, Guaymas Basin, Mexico - 4872-18-4-5_MG | ecosystem: Environmental > Aquatic > Marine > Hydrothermal vents >... | reverse complement strand
GGGGACTCACAAATTTTTTCTTGTTTTTTGCACATTAGATGCTAAAGTAATAAACAATTCCAGAGGAAGGAGGTAGTAATGAAAAAGATCTTTATTTTAGCATCTCTCCTGGTGCTTGCCTCAACTATGCCACTTTCAGCCCAGGTACTGAGCCCATCAAATATCTACAACGGAACCGCAGGGCTAGTTTACTCCGATTGGGACAGGATATATTACCCCTCGCATTCAAGTGGAATTGAAAGGAACTTCATTTTCGTACCATTTTCAACAAGTGCAGTATTTAATGCAGATCACTATACTGGTGGAACTTCATTCGTAATTGGTCCATTCAGGGTATTTTTCCTCGGAGATGTATATTTTGATAGACAGAAAGCCTCTGCAGAATCCCTGAGTTACTCATATGGAGACACTCCATATGACACAAATGGTAATGGGATGCCTGATACGTATCAATATACATGGGACTATAATTACAGTTATGATAAAAACAGATTTGACAAGAGCAGCATGCTTCTGTCACCAGGTCTTTCTCTTACACTCGGCCCCCTAACCGGTGGTGCCCGGTATATTTTCCAGAGGGTTGCATATAACAACATTACATTTGATTATACAGAGCTCGAAACTATAACAGATACAACGGTGGCCTCCAATAATATTGCAACACAATCAGATCAGGAAATATCCCTTAAGATGAGGGATGGTGGGCTGGTAAACGGATTTGCAGCTGGTGGAAGTATAGATTTCGGTTTTATAAGAATAGAGGGGGATCTTTTCACAACGGTAAAGACGTATGGAAGATATGATATGGATGCAATTTCAAGATCTCATTATTTGAATGAAACAAATTTAAATCTTATTGATGGCACTACTCAGGATTACATTACAGGTTCTTCAGCAATAAGTGTTGAGAATGGCTGGCTTGATTTTACAACCCTCACTGGTAATTCTCTTATATTCAATCCTGGCAGCAGCATCACTCACTTTGAGTATCAACCAAATGAACCAACAGGAAATTATCCCGGATCTTTTCCAACCAGTATCCATATGCCCCAGGTTGTGACATCAACAAACCTTTATGCACAGGGCGAACTTTTCGGGTTTATTGTCCCACTTCATACAGGTATGACCTTCTCCAAATTAACCAAAAAATCCTTTGTTAAAGAAAGCGAAAACATCAGCTACGCAAGTGCAGATGTTGAACAATCTCATACAACAACAATAGAAACACTTTCTCTTTCTTCAGATGCTAATAGCAGTTTTTCAACAGGAACAGGTATTGTAAAAAGATTCCACGGAAGCCCGATTATGTTCCAGGTTGGGATGATGTACTATATAGGTACCGAAGCTTACAACATAAAAATCACAAGAAAAGTTGAGACAACCACACAGATTGATGGAGATGGCGACGGATTATACACCACAGCTGGCGTGGATACAAATACAACGCAGGTTCAGGATGGCTGGTATATGATGAGAGATTACAAAAGCACCTACAGCCGGTTTGTTTTTCCAGTTTCATTTATATTCAACATAACGAGAAACTTTGAATTTTTTGGAAGTGCCCAGATTGAATACAAACTTGGGAAAGAAAAAACAGCATTTGTAGATACAGGCGCAGGTTTTGCTGACGGTTACAATACAGACACCACAACAGATAACATAACGGGAACAGTTATTACTACCCCCTCAGATAAAGAAAACTATGATGCTGAGCCTGCAAAGCAGTACACAGTCACAAGCATTAACAGTGCTATCCTCAACTATTTCTTTGGACTGAGGTACTTCTTCAATCCAAACCTTATTTTTACAACCCAGCTTCTTACAAACGAACCAATTATACAGCACTCACCCAGTGGTGAGGAAGTTACCAAAGATACTCTTTTCAATATGACCCTCATAGCTGAGGTAGAGTTTTTATTTGGCAAAGAGAAATAAAATCGTTTGATAAAAGATTCGATAATAAAAAGGGCTCATTTACAAAAAATGAGCCCTTTTTTATTATTAACCACCGTTCATTATAATAAAATCTCTTTATAGTTAATAGTTTTCAAGGATAAAAACGATAATAAAAATGATAAATACCAAAAATGTGGTATTTTATAAATTAAGATGATGATACAATATAAATGGAAAATACTATTACAATTAATAATTATCTCTCTCTTAGCCGGATGTGGATACGTAACTGAAGAGGAGTATCTCCCTCGCTATTTTAATGATTTAGATAATCCTTACATTACAGATATTTACCCACCTGAGGGGAGCACACTTAATTCTCTGGAATATATTGATGTAACATACTCTGAACCTGTTTTGGGAGCAGATATACTGGATAACTATACATTAAATGGTTCTGTGCCGGGAAGCGTTTCAATAAATGACATAACCAAACTCTCTGACAATAAATACAGAATCTCTCTTTCTGGAAGCCCTTCAGATAGTGAAGTTACACTTACAATTAACAATATTACAGATTTAAATGAAAATTTACTCAGTGAAGAAGTATTTACCTATCAAATGGATCTAACAGGCCCCAGTGTTGTGGCAACTCCTACAAATGGAAGCAAAGTGGATTCCTTAACCCAGATTGATATTCAGTACTCAGAAAGTGTAATGGGCGCTGACATTTTGAGCAATTATAGCCTAAGTGGCCCGGGTATTGGGACACTCGTTCTAAGTTCTATAACTGAAATAGGTGCTAACAAATATAGACTTACACTCACAGGTACTCCAGGGTATTCTCAAATAGTGCTGACTATCTCAAATGTTTACGATGGCGTAGGCAATGCCCTTACTGGTAATACAATCACATATACAGGATGGTGGAATACAGACTGGCAGTATAGAAGAAAACTTGTTTTCGATAATAGCGGCCAAACAGAAAATCTTATAGATTTCCCAGTCCTGGTGAAGCTAAATAGTAGCAGGATCAATTATTCATCGACTCAGGATAATGGTGAGGATATAAGATTTGTCGATCCTGATGGCACAGTTCTGAGTTACGAGATAGAAAGCTGGGATGAAAGTGGTGATTCGATTGTCTGGGTAAAAGTCCCGCAGATTGATGGTGGCTCTACCACTGATTATATATGGATGTATTATGGAAACCCATCCGTCACTGACGGGCAGAATGCCTCAGATGTATGGAGCAACGGATATGAGCTTGTAATGCATTTGGATGAAACATCAGGTAATTTCGAAGATTCAACTGGTAACGTTCATTATGGCCAGGCTTTCGGTGGTGTTACAAGAGGAGCAGATGGGAAAATAGGAAAAGCGGTCAGTTTTGATGGAAGCTCAGGATATATTGCACTTAATATGAAGTATACAGGACCAAATGTTATACCAGAACTAACAGTCAATGTATGGTTTAATACAAGTTTTGTATATTCTGGAACTGTAGGAACTCTTGATAATACAAATTGGTCATTTGTGGATTTTGATAGATCTGATTTCTATGACTTTTATATAACAGGTAAATCCGGGGTACTTGAGTTTTCAACCACTGCATCATCAACTGATGATTTTCCTGCTAGTACAACAGGTCTCAATAATGGAAGTTGGCACCTTGGCTGGGCAGTATATGATGGAAATGATAAAATAATCTATCTTAACGGTACGCAGGATGCAATCATGGAAAATGCTCATAGTGGTACTGCAATAGGCATTTCCTCTACTAGATGGGGGTTCATTGGTGATGGTTCAGAGGCAACTGCGTTTAATGGAACGCGAAACAATATATACTACGATGGATATTTAGATGAAGTTAGAATCTCTAGTGTTGCCAGATCAGCAGCCTGGATTGCTGCTCAGTACCTCTCGATGAACGATAGTTTTATAACCTTCGGCGAAGAAGAGTAAAAAAATAGTTGAAAAAACTAAGTTGCGGGTTAGAAGACTCTACTCGTAACAGAGGATAAGAACTAGTGGAAAAATTCTGCATAAACAACAGGAGTGTTTTTAATCAGAATCGATATCCGCTGCCTATTTGAATATTATTGTACCTTTCATGAACTTCTCTATCCTTTATAATTTCTGTGTTAAACCCCAACGATATGCGATAACGAGCAACATCGTAATAGGCTCCACTATAAATATCAAGGGAGTATGGAGCACCTTTTCTGAATAGGTACACGAAGTTTAGCTCTCCTTCAAATCCCAAATTCTCAAATATTTTATTTTTTATAAATCGGTAAATTACCGGATCTGAGATGAAAAAACCAAAACCCGGGCTGTATAAAGTGGTAAATTTATAAACCCCATATTCGGTTTTACTGTGAAGAGAAAATAAATTATAGCCCAGCATAGCTCCAACTGTTAGCTTCAAGTTTTCATCTTTCTCAAAAAGGAAAGCTCTGTACCTGACTGATGCGTTTACTCTCTGGACAAGAAAGTCTACAACATCTTCTCCTTTTAATTTCAAAAAGGAGATTGAATAATTAGTAGAGATACCAACATGTTCCTTCAAGAAATTAAAATAGTAATATCCAAAAACATCTCCTCCCAGAAGAGACACTTTACTATTTACATAATCAAGATTGTTACTGTTTGCCACTGTATAGGCTGAAGTAACTTGTATATATGCATGGTTTCTTCTCTTTTTCGGTTTTCCTGGTTCCGGTTTCTCAGGTGGGATAATCTTTTCAACAGGCCTGGCTGGTTCTATTTTCTTCGGCTGTTCAACCTTTTCCGCGGGTTCTATTTCACCGGGCTTATTTATTTCTGCTTCTTTTGATTTGGATTTTTCCTGTGTTTCAGCACTAACTTCAACACCCACTTCTCCCTGAGTTTCAATCTTTTTTGCTATCTGAACTTCTTCTGTTATCTTGCTTTTTGAAACTTCTTCTTTAATAATGTTCTCCAGGCTTTTCTTTTCTATTTCTGCTATTTCATGAATAGAAAGATATAATTTTCTAGCTTCCTCATTCTCTGGATCCTGAATAATTGCTTCTTTCAATAAATTATAGGCTTCCTCAAAGTTCCTATTTTCAATCTCTAGAAGTGCTTTTTTGGTCAGTAGAAAAGATTGTTTTTTCTTTCGAGCCCTTTCAATTTCAAGAAGAAGATTTTCAGCTTCAATATTTCCTTTTTCTTTCTCCAAAACAGATTTTATCTCACTTTCGGCTTCTTCATAGTTTCCGGCAAGAAACTTCTCTCTGGCAGATTCAACAGTCTGACACCTGAGCATAAGGGGAGAGAAAATAAATAAAGTGGTCAAAATAACAAACACTTTCATCATAGATACCAATGGCCTATTAATTATCTTTTTCCAAATCATGCTTTTTCTACACCAGATTACAGTTATCAATTACCCACATTCCTTTAAATCATGATTCATCTTTTAAACAAAAAGTAAAAAAACGGTATTCTTTTTTCTTTTTTAACCCCTTTCAAAAATGAATCAACAATTATCCTGAAGCACTGAGCCAGTACACCTGTTTCATGGAGAATGACAACAGGAGTACGTTTCTGAATTGATTCCAGAACCCTCTTTGAATCTTCAAGAATATAATCCAGAAAATTGATCTCTGATCTAATCCTGAATTTTGACACGGTATCCTTAATTTTTGAATAGATCTCTATAGCGCTTTTAACACTCAACGCCTTATTTACAACAAGGTCAAAATAAATACCAGGTTTTTTCAGAGCCGCAACCTTTATCAATTTATAAAGGTCCACAAGTGAAGTAATTTCAGGATTTGCTATGATAATGTTTCTGCTTGAATATAGAATGAGATCGAGATTCAGAGGATGCAAACCGGCTTGTGTATCAATAATTATATAATCGTATCTATTTTCAATCTTTTGGAGTTCGGAAACAATGTTTCCTATTTTTTGATCATCAAGAGTAATCAGAGTATCAATTTCTTCTCCCGCATATAAAACATCAACCCCACCCACACCTTTCTGGATCACCTCGTTAATCTCAATTTCTCCTTCTATGAATCTTCGAAACTCATTGGAATTATCAATATTTAATAGAAGGTATGTATTGGAAAGATTGATATCTGCATCAAAAATCAAAACCCTGTATCCACGCTTCTTAAGCTCTACAGCAAAATTGGTTGCAAAAAATGTTTTACCGGCCCCACCTTTACCACTGGAAACGGTAACTATCTCTGCTCCACTTCCTTTTACTTTTCCCCTGATTAAAGACCTGTTAATTTCCATATCTATTTTATCTTTTCTCTTTTAATTATTTTTTCAAGAGTTCTGAATATTTCTTCATCAAAAACAGTACCTGAAAGAGATTCCATTAACTCCAAACACTCCTCTATTCCCTTTGCAGGTCTGTAGGATCTTTTTGATGTCAGTGCATCAAAAAAGTCTGCAACAGAAAGAACTTTTGCTATCAATGGTATTTCATCCTTTCTTAAACCTTCAGGATAACCAGTACCATCTATACGCTCATGGTGATACTTTATGCCCTCAATAAAGATTTCTGGAGGATTTGTATCCTGCAACAGATGTACGCCCAAAAGAGTATGTGTTTTAATAATTTCAAACTCTTCCTCCGATAACTTGCCTTTATTTTTGAACACCGACTCAGGGACCTCAAGGTATCCTATATCATGTGCCAGACCAACGTTTTTCGTGATCTCAGGATCCAGCTGGGGATTATTCAACTCTTCTGCAATTCTTCCTACCAATTCTGCTACTTTTATCGAATGATCAATTCTTCCGGTCTTCAAATCGGATAATTTAGCTATTGATAGAAGGGATGTAAAACTGAGCGGATCGATTGAATCGGCAAGTTTTTTAATATCGTAACCCTCTGTATCTATTTCAGGATGTTTTAGCTTTTTTATAAGAGTTTTACTTCTCGAAGATATCTCTTCTTCTCCATCCACCAGCAGGGGGAGAAGAACATCCACAGCATTTTCCTTATTTTTTACTTCCCCCTTCTCCAGCTTACTTTCAATTAACGAGAGTATTTCCGACTTCATATCTGAAGACAACTCAGTGATATATCTCTCGAGCAATTCCCACGAAATTGTGCCTTTCTTCAGCTGATTATACAGTTCATTCAGATTCTGAAGCCTCACCATATCACTGTATCTTTCATCTGTAAGATATTTTGCATCGCTCAGGGTCTCGGCAATTGCATTCTGATACTCAAGAAGGAGATCTGGCCTATCTATCATGGGTTTTGCAGTCTGAAACTGTAGTTCCTGGATGGGTTTTACAAGATGTTTCCTATAATAAGAGAGAAACCCCATAAATATTATAAAAGTGATTATGATAGCTCCTATCGCGAGTATTATAAGTGAAATAGTGAATAACCTTCTATCCTGGTGTTGGGAGTCAAGAAGATTTTTTATTTGTTTTAGATATGCATCTCTTTCTCTGATCTGAGAATTTATGGCCGTTTCCAACAGTTTTTGGTTTCTTTCAATGTTTTTAACCAGTTGTGTTCTCTCTTCTTTTTCAGCTTTTATTCTCTCATTCAGAGTCTGCCAGCTTTTCTCAAGATTCTGGTACAGGCTCTGGCGCTCCATATTTTGTTCTTCTATCGTTTTGCTAAGAGTTTCCTGAGTTTTACTAATTGTATCCTGGTTTTTTCTTAATGTTTCCAGAACCTTTTCCTGTTCAGATTTTTGTGCTTCCATTATTTCAGCTAGTAGTTTTTTTGTCTCTTCTGCTTGTTTTGCAATAATCTTATCGAGGTTAATTGGGGCAGGTACAGGAGTGTATTCCACAGGTTTGCTAACCTGTTCAATTTTCTTTTGTGCTGGTGCCATTTCCTCAGGCGCGGAAGTTTTTTCACTTTTTGATACTAATTCTGCACTCGACGCCTTTGCAGAGGATTTTAGCTTATTCTGTTCTTCAATCTTTTTTTGAATCGCCATAATGTTTTCTTTAAGATAAGGCTCTTCAGAGATCGAGTAGGCTCTGGAGTAGAATTCCAATGCTTCATTCAGATTACCTCTTTCCACTTCAAGGTTTCCCAGTTTTATAAGTGTTGCCACATATATCTTTTTTAGCCTCTCGTTATTCGGGCTTATCTTCAATGCACTCTCAAAATCTTTAACCGCACCGGAATAGTCACCAAGTATATATTTCCTCAATCCTTCTTTATATATAGCATTTACAACATCCTCCTGTGCAAAAGCCCGAGGTATCAACATCAGAATCACAACTAAAAAAAACATTACAGTTATAAGATGCCGAAAAATTCCATTACTTTTCACGCAGATACTCTCCAATTTTTTAATCTTAATCCAATTTAGCCCCATTATATATTATCGAGAGGTTTTTCAAATTTATGTCCCATCTTTTTAGCATTCTATTTATTTTCTTAAATTTTTAACTCACTATTTTATATTTTAGCACTTATTTTAATAAATATCAGGTTGGTACAATTAATATCTATGATCAATAATAATTGGTGGGATTTAAATTGTTTTAGCCATATTTTTTCATATCTTTATCAATTTTTTGTCAACCTGGTGGGAAGTTTGAAAGATGAGTTAAACAGTTTAAATCTTATTTAAAAGTGCTTTCCAGAGTTCTCTTATCCTATCAGATACTTCATTTTGACTGTACTCGATTACTGGAATCCCGGCAACCATAGCTTTTGTGAAAACATCATCATAAGGTATAAGAGACAAAACTTCAAGCCCTCTATCACCGGCCATTTTTATAATTCTATCTGTATTTTCTATATTGATATCGTATTTGTTAATACAAACTGCTCCCTTTACATTAAAATGGTTCAGTACCTGGATTAATCTTTCAAGATCATGAGTACCAGAAATTGTGGGTTCAGTTACAATTAATGCAAGATCTGCACCCGAAAGAGAGGAAATTACCGGGCACCCAATTCCAGGAGGTCCGTCCGTAATAATATAATCAAGACTTTCTTTTTCTGCTATTTCTCTTGCTCTCTCCCGAACTTTGGCTACCAGTTTACCGGAGTTTTCCTCCGCAATTCCAAGTCGTGCATGAACCAGTGGACCATATCTCGTTTCTGACACAAATAATTTTCCGTTTACCTCTTCCTTCGTACTAATGGCTGAAACCGGACAAAGCCTTTCGCATAATCTACATCCCTCACAATCAATCTCATCAATCCTGAAAACTGTTTTCTGATCGTCGAGTACCTCCTTTTTTATTGCTTCAAACCGGCATACCCTCTGACACAATCCGCACCCTGTACATTTATTCTCATCAATAAAAACCTTCATACTTCCTTTGAAATCTTCCTCACTGATCATTTCAGGTGAAAGAACCAGGTGTAGGTCTGCCGCATCAACATCACAATCGGCAAGTACCTTTTTTTCTGCCAGGAGAGCCAATGAAGCCGTTATGCTTGTTTTACCCGTCCCGCCTTTACCACTCAATATTACCAGTTCTCTCATCGTTTTAGTATCCTGAGGTTGAAATAAAATAAAAAATCAGCCCGGTGAAAAATCTCTCTGATACCTCTATATTTTAGAGTTAGAGATTTTAGGTTTTCTGCTGACAACTATCCATGACATCATTTATCATTCACCTGTACTTTTCCCCAGAATCGACTCTATCTTTTCATACATTTCCACGAAATATTTTTTACAATCAGGTCGCTTCGCCACTAAAGGTATCCCCCGAGAATAGAACTCTGCAATCTCCCTATTAAGAGGAATCTCCATAAGAATATGGATATTATTATCAGCGCAATAATCTTTTAGAATACCGTAGTATCCCCTTAAACTACCTTCTCCATACAACTCGTGAACATTCTCCATTATGCCATTAGATCCTGCGACACAATTTTCTGAAGCTTTATCTTTTTCGATTGCCGAAAAATGCTTTTGAGAGCTGTTTTCTGGAGTGAGAATCCTGTTGATCACAACACCAGCGGGAACGTGCAGCTCTTTCACCATTTCAACTGCAAGCTTGAAATCATTAAAACCAAAGGGAGTCGGTTCTGTAACAAGTATACAAAAATCTGTTTCCTTCACTGCCTGTACCACAGGACAGGAGGTTCCAGGTGAAGAGTCAATTATTACTGTCTTGCTTTTATCGATGTATTTTTTTGCCTCTCTAATAATTGGTGGTGAGATGGCCTCACCAACCATTAATTCCCCCTGAATAAATTCCAGCTTTCCTACCTTTCCAAACTTTACAATACCAATTTTCCTCTCTCTTTCTATTATAGCCTTTTCAGGACAGAATGTTTCACAGGCTCCACATCCATGACACAGGTGTTCAAACAGCAGTACCTTCGAAGGAAGCACAGCGAGGGCATTAAACTCACAAACCTCTGTACATTTCCCGCAATGCGTACATCTGCTCTCATCTATTTCAGGTATTTTCATAAATACAGGTTTTTCATTGAAAAACTCTGGTTTTAAAAATAAATGATCGTTAGGCTCCTCCACATCACAATCAATCAACTGTACCCTTCTCACCTCGGATAGCGAAAGAGCAAGGTTTGTTGAAACAAATGTTTTCCCCGTTCCACCTTTTCCGCTTGCAATAGATATTATCATTTTTTATTCTCTTACCATCCTTGCACCACAGTTTGGGCAGGTTATAGTGTAACATGGCTCACCCGGTTTGTGTGGTACCCTAGTTCCACATGAAGGGCATATACAATTTCCACCGGGGCCTGCACCTGCTCTGTTACCACCCATTCTTCCCCTACCCATACCGGCACCTCTTCCCATTCCACCACCTCTTCCTGTACCAGGACCTCCACCCCACACAGGTCCAGTACCATCCCCTCTAGGCATTTTATTCCTCCTTAAAGAAGTCAAAGAATAATATTCTTGCTATTTTTTAAAATAAAATTGCATTTCACATCCTAAGAAAAATACATGCTTGACACATTATAAAACTATTTATCCTAGACCGAAGTGAGAACTGACATTTGGCCCATCAGAGGGTTTCAGTTCCTTCGATTTATACCTCTCAACCGCATCTCTGACCTTACCTGAAACACCCGTAATTACCTCAATACCCGCTTGGGATAGAACCTGATATGCATTCGGTCCGCAATTTCCGGTCAAAACAGCATCCACATTCTTATTTACAACCTTTTGTGCCGCAGCAATGCCAGCACCTCCCCCGGCCTGATTTGAGTTATCTATTACCTCATACTCAAGAGAATCGGTATCCACAATTAAAAAATATCTGCACCTGCCAAACCTCTGGTCAACCTCTGCCTCAAGATTCCTACCATTTGATGTAATTGCTACTTTCATGATCTCAACTCCTTTTTAATATTACACTTAACTAAAATTTTAATATCAACAATCACATTCATAATTATGTATTCATAATTACGTCCTGGAGAAAGCTGTCAAAAACTGCATAATCAACGGTTAATTTAAGATCAATGGTCACATCCACCACCATGCCCCCCACCTTTGCCGTAGCTGTGATCACAGAGGCTTTCCCCACCTTCAATTGTGCCCTCCAGTATCTTGTCGATTACACTATCGATTGAGCCCATTACACCAATCAGAGTGTCAATACCCAGACTTCTAAAAATCTCCTGTGCTCTCCTTCCCATTCCACCACAGATTACGCAATCAACCTTCCGTTCGTTTAAGAATTTTGGGATTGCACCGGGCTGATGTCCCGGATTTAAAACAACCTCTTTTCTAATAATCTTTCCATCCTCAATATCCACGATGGTATACTCAGGACATCTCCCAAAGTGCTGAGCCACAGCTCCATTTTCCGTTGATATCGCAATCCGCATAAAACCTCCTTATTTAAACAATTTAACATTTATTAAAAGTGATTTTTCTCAGAATCTCAGACTCTACACAAAAACTAACCCCTCACATGCGATTAAACCTTTACTTTCATGTACCTTCCATCCACTACATTCGCGCTCTATTTTCTAAACTCTTGAGTAATATATATGATAATTTCCCCTTCTATCCTCCGAGACTATTCCTTTTTAACTTTCCTCTCTTCGAGCTAAAAATCCTGTAATAAGAGTTTTGCAAAATGTGTCGTTATCCCCAACTAACCTTCCTTTTTCTTCTCCTGCTCCTTAGCTTTTTCCAACGTCTCCATATATTTCTGAAGCTCGTCAAGTTGTGACTTCAGAAATTCCTGTTCTTCCTGCAACATCTTAATCTCTTCTTCCGGATTCATTGCCCATCCAAATTGCCTGGAATAAGGGTACGGAGCATAGGGCGGATACCAGCCCCAACCATATGCGGGAACCCCATATGCTGCTCTGTACCAGCCAGGAAGTCCCGTTGCATAATACCAGTATCTCCAACCCCTACCTCTTCCAAAAAATCCCAAACCTCTATAAAACCTCCCTGGCCAGAATCTCCCCGGAATTGGATTCATATAACCCGGTACAGGATAACCTGCACAGTAACCTGCTGCCCTTCCAGTCATTGGGCCAAGTCCTAATGGGCCAGTTCCATCTCCAGCTGGCATTTTAACACCTCCTTAAATAATATTGATAATCATTTTCATTTATAATTTAATACTTCACAATTATTTTGGCAACAGGTTGTTTACCGTAATATAAATTGAGTTTAATCTTACAGCTTTTACAGGATGATCCGCAGAAGCTACTTTACATTTGCAGGAACTAGCAAAGATACCTAGAATACATGTAGATAATTAATCAACTGGATTTCAACACTCCAAACATTCAGTAATTAACTCTGCCATCCTGAGTCAGGAGATAGATACAACAATTTCTTACCAGTACATGTTATTCTAATGTACAACAGTAAATCAGCATTTAATATTAACCAAAATCCTGCATTTGAATCAATCCATACCAGCTAAATTTAAAGTTTAACAAATTAGATCTCCATCACCTGAGTTATCTCACAACCCCTTCTCCCGACAGCTTTCACACACACCGTAAAAATGAATTATGTGGTTATGTATCTCAAAATTAAATTTCTTTGATAAACCCTTTTCTGTTTTATTTATTAACTCCTGCTCTTCATCAATGAAATCTTTGTAGTCTATAATTCTTCCACATTTCGTACAAACAAGGTGGTGATGATGTCCTTTGCTTCCCGGTCCTTCAGCTAATTCATACCTTGCCCTTTTATCGCCGAAATCAAATTTAGATACCAACCCCATCCTGACAAGCATCTCAAGTGTTCTGTAAACCGTAGTAAGCCCAATTGCGGGGTACATCTTATGAACTTCCAGATAAATTTCTTCAGCACTCATATGCGAACGACTGTTATTAAGCACCTGAAGAATGGCCCTTCTGGGTATAGTTAACCTGTAGCCCGCATTTTTAATCTTTCCATGACACCATCCAGGTTCATTTGGAAATCTGTAATGCATTTTCATCCTTACCATATCAGAATTAATAAACAAGACTAATTTTAAATCTTCAAAGCAAAACGCAAATCATTGATGCAAAATAAGGATTTAAGAAATATTGATTTAGGTTATTCGAAGTTCGCCAGTCCTATACCACTTTTAGCTTTATTTTGAGTTTATATTCTTATCTTTCAATTAAACCCAAAAAAAATATTTATAAAAGATTTTAGTATCTAATATTGAAAATGATTATCAATAAATATGATAGTCAATATTACACGTCAGGTCAACATATATTGTATCATAATTTTCAATCTTTAAAAAAATTATAAAATCTAAAACAAAAACCTTCCATCATCCTTTGATGCTTTTAATTTTTTTATATTCTGTTCAAGCCAGCCCTTTCTGTGTTCATCAACATAATCAAAATCTTTCACATAAGGCTTTATATCAAGAAGCGGAGTACCGTCCAAAATATCGATATTTTCTACATGTAGAATATTTCTTTCTATCCTGGCAAGTTTTACAACAGATATACCAATCGGATTCGGCCGAGATGGAGCCCTGGTTGCAAAAACACCATGAGTTCTATCATCCATAAATGGTTTTACTTCCAGTGAAACCTTATTTATTAGATGAAAATGATATATCAATATAATATGGGAAAAGCCATCCAGGTCTTTCAATCCTTTCACATATTCTGGAAAAACCTCAATCCAGCCCTTTATCCCCACCGCGGCCTTTGGCTGAATAGGAGTACCTTCTGGCTTTTCAAATGGAGAATGTATGATTCCAATTGGCTGGTATGTTATAATGTTGAATATTTTCTCACTCATATTATTAAAAAAATTACAAAATCAAAATTTTAACAAAACATTAAAAAAATTCTAAAATAATAAACCCTTTTAAGAACTCCATTCATGTTCAAATCAATTTGTTAAACCGGCGACTGCAGCACCTATCAGAGTGGCATTATCAACCCTTGAAGTCTCAAAATACACACTTCTGGTATCTGTAAGATATTTTTTCAAATAGTACTCGGTGTTTTGTTTTAGATTACGCATGCAATGATACGTTGTCCCTTCGATCACAATCAGGATTGGCTTCAATGGGCTCAAGCCCCTCCCAGATTTTATAGATGCAGCTGAGAGAACAGACGCAGTAATTTTAGAAGCCCTCTCAACCAATCTCAAAAATAACAACCCCAATGTAATCTTTGCTTTTTCATCTTCCCTGATAAAAATCTCTAAAATACCTGTCTCTTTACTATAGGGATAAAGGAGAAAATCATTAACATCTCTGGTTTCTAATGAAAGATTTGACAGATCAATTTCTTTTAATATAGTTCTTTCAATCAACCCATCATCGACCGCTTTTCGAAAAGCCTCTGTACAAACCATCCCGAAATACCTACCGGCTATCATTTTTTCAAGTTTATAATCTCCCGGATTAATGGTTTTTTTATCGGCTTCGATCTCAAATAATCCCCTTGACTCAGGGGAAAATGAGCCAGCTTCAACATTTATTATCTGATAACCAGATTTATCGGCAATCTCAAGCTTACCTATGTTTTCATTCTTTTCTATGTAACAACAATTCGTACCTGTGCCAAGGATAAAGCCTATATAACCATCAAAAATCCTTTCAGCCATAATGCATCTGCCAGCTAACAGAGTCGCCACCGTATCATTAAGGATCACAACCTTCTTCCCGTCCCCCAGACCAAGCCTATCCATTGCCTCAGTAAGCCCCTTCCCAATTGGCTTTCCAATTATTCCTGTTATCTTTATCTCTTTTGAAAACTTAAGGACCCTTCCATCTTTATCAGGCTTCATTTCTGTGGGATATGAGAAGCAAAACCCTATTCTGTCGCTTTCCCCAAGATAAGGTCTGAGAGACATTGCAAGTTCTGAGAAAAAATCTTCACCGGTTACTTCTCTATCCGAGCCAGGCATTTTTCCTGTGGTAATATTTTCAATCACCGGCCTCTTTTCATTGTCAAAATACACAAGTCCTATTCTAAGATTTGTTCCACCCGCATCCAGTACAATTACAGGCCTATTGGACGGTATTTCTCTTTCGATCTCTATGTATGTCGGTAACATGGGAAGAGAGCTACGCTTTCCCGAAAGCCCATTTTCCATATCCACCAGTATCTGTGACGTCAGGTTTTCCATGCTTACATCTTCGGGATGCATATTATAGCTATGAAGGAAATCATCAACTTTTTCTAATGTCTCTCTGTACCGGAAATCTCCGTCCTGCAACATACCCTCTCCTTTATTCTATCGATTATCTCCTCAGTAGCTTCCCTCCCGAGTTTATACCCTTCGTCAACCTTATAAAAATCAAAAGGCTTTATTTCATTACCAATCGGTTCTATGGTAAAATCCACAAGACTCTCATCGTAACCCCCACCAATACCCTGGTTGTTCTCTATGAGCAACAATGTCCTGAATATAACCTTCAGAATATTCTGCTCTTTCATCCTGGTTTTCTCTTCGAGTTTCTTTCTGTTCCTTTCTACATATTCAAGAGCAAATTGGTATAAGCGATTCGCCATCTTGCTCCTCTGAATAGTACGAGAAACAGAAACGTTGGACACTATTATTATATCCGCTCCTTTATCTTTTGCAAGGAATACAGGTACACTGGTCAAAATACCCCCATCCACAAGGATTTTACCATCATAAACCACTGGATCAAACACACCGGGGATTGCAGAGGAAGCCCTCATCGCGACGGATAAAGGGCCATGATCAAAAATATATACCGATCCAGTTATAAGATCGGTTGATAGAATATAAAGAGACTTATCGAGCTCTTCAATCCGGGCGTAGTCAACATCTCTCTCAAATATATTATGCTGGAGCTTTTCACCACTGAGAAATCCCCTTGATGGATGATTTAAATCCATTAAAGATAATAGAGAAAACTGTCTTGCTTTTTCCAGCATATGCTCAACATTGTAGCCATATGCATAGTAACCACCCACTATACTGCCCATACTTATACCTATAATCATATCTATTGGCACGTTATTCTCTTCAAGAACCTTTATAACGCCAATATGGCAGAGTCCCCTCGCAGCACCTCCGGTAAGTATAAGTGCTACCTTTGGGAATTCATTATTTTTGTACTGGTTTTTGGTATTCTTGGGGAAATCAGCTGAAGTGAGTTGCGGTAGGAACACTTCTAAAATGGAGAAAATAAACGTCAGAAGATATATTTTCAATATTGAAAAGGAAAATACATTTCTCATTTTTCATCAGGTGGCAAATATCGAATTATCTCATAAACAACTATTTCATCTCAAATCTTCTCTATTCTTACAGCACAGACCTTTGTTTCTGGTATCTTTGCAACCGGATCAATTGCCGGTGAGGTAATTTCATTTGTGGGTGTTTCATGGAAATGAAAGGTCATTGAAACAACGCCGGGTGCTGCAATATCAGTAACCCTGACACGAGCCTTAACCCTTCCCCTCCTCGATGCCACATAAACAAACTCTCCATCTTTCAGCCCAAATTTTTCAGCATCCAGTGGATTTATCTGTAGCTGCTCCTCCCCCATTAATACATTAAGTCCACCTTTTCTCGTCATAGTACCCGTATGAAAATGAAAAAGGCTTCTATCTGTTGTTAAAATAAGTGGAAACTCACTATCAGGTAGCTCGTACGATGGTCTGTACTTCAAGGGTTTAAACCTACCTTTGCCTGAGGGAGTTGCAAACCTGTCTTTATGGAGATACCTTGTTCCCGGATGATTTATATCGGGGCATGGCCATTGAAGACCTTCTTTTTCAATTCTTTCATATGTAATTCCTCCATAACTTGGAGTAAGCATGTTAATTTCATCCATTATCTTCTTTGGGTTTTCATAATCAAAACCAGAGGCTCCCATTCTTTTTGCAATCTCACATACTATAAGCCAGTCCGGTTTGCTCTCTCCAACTGGAGGAATAGCTTTTCTTACCCGCTGAACCCTTCTCTCCGTGTTGGTGAAGGTACCATCTTTTTCCGCATACGAGCATGATGGAAGTACCACATCTGCAAACATCGCAGTCTCGGTCAGAAAAATATCCTGGACAACAAGAAAATCGATTTTATTGAGTGCTTCTTCAACGTGTTTCGCATTCGCCTCACTAAGCCTTGGATTTTCTCCAACCTGATAAAGAGCTTTTATCCTTCCATCAGCAATCGCATCAAATATTTCTGTATGGGTTAAACCTGGCTCAGAAGGAAGACTTGTATTCCATGCGCGTTCGAACTTTTCCTTTATTTCGGGAATATTCACTTTCTGATAGCCGGGATAAACATTCGGAAGAGCCCCCATATCACATGCACCCTGTACGTTATTCTGGCCTCTCAGCGGGTTCACGCCAGAAGAGGGCCTTCCTACATTTCCCGTTAGCAGTGCAAGATTACTCGTTGCAAGCACATTATCCGTACCATGTGTATGCTGGGTAATTCCCATAGAATAGAAGAGCATGGAGGGCTTGCTGGTTGCATATATCCTGGCAGCTTCTATTATAAGATTTCTATCAACGCCGGTTATCTCTTCAACAAAATCAATTGAAAAATCTTTTAAAGATTCCAAAAATTCCTCAAAACCTTCTGTGCGATTATTTATAAACTCCTCATCGTGAAGCTTTTCATCATAGATTATCTTTGCCATACCCATCAACAGGGCAACATCTGTCCCGGGTCTATGCTGAATAAATAGATCGGCATATTCGCAAAGGTCAATCCTCTTTGGATTTGCAACGATGAGCTTTGCTCCCCGCCGAACTGCTTCTTTCATCTCCAGT
>Ga0190361_1000383_pt1 | contig 18061 bp, 18 predicted proteins | sample 48721845_MG_FD_161273 | JGI IMG/M metagenome (GOLD analysis project Ga0190361, IMG submission 161273) | Hydrothermal vent microbial mat bacterial communities from Southern Trench, Guaymas Basin, Mexico - 4872-18-4-5_MG | ecosystem: Environmental > Aquatic > Marine > Hydrothermal vents >... | reverse complement strand
AATTATTGATTCTTAATTATCACCAAATCTCCTTCTTTTAGATCATAATTTCCATTAATAACAATCTCTTCTCCTTCGAATAATCCTTCAACAACTTTTAGTTCGTTTTCGTCAAGGGGTTCGGTTTTAATATTTCTTATTTCAACCTGAGCGCAATGCTTTATATTATCAATAGAGCAAGGCAAACTTTTATTAACTAAATAAATCTTTTCCTGACCATTTTCAATAAATACGGCTTTTCTTGGGACAGTAATTACATTTTCTTCTTCATGAGTAATAATCCGCACTTGAGCCACCATACCCGCTTTAATTCTTCCGTCTCTGTTCTCTAACTGAATTTTAACAGAAAATTTCTTGCTTGTTGGATCAGCCACTGAACTAACATAGTAAACCCTTCCTACAAATTCCTCATTAGGATAAGCGGCTAAATTTACTATTGCTTTCTGCCCCACAGATACCTTGCCAATATCAAATTCTGTTAAAAAAACTTCGATTTCTATGCCTTTGATATTAACCAAGTCGATTATTGGCTGTCCGGCAACTATCATCTCTCCTGTCTCTGTATAAACTTGATTAATGGTACCGGAAACGGGGGCAGTGATAACAGTATTAGCTAATTGAGCAGAAACAACATCCAATTGACCCTTAGCTGCTTCCAATTGGGCTTTGGCTGAGTTAATTTGAATCTTGGCTTTGGCTTGAATACTTTCCAGATTCTTTTTAGCGCTGGCTAATTGTCTTTCGGCTAAGTCAACCGCTGACCGAGCTGAGTCCCCAGCAGTTGTTCTGCCAACTTTTAAAGAGGCAATTTTTTGTTCTATGGCTTGAACCCCGGTAATTGAACCATCGATAGCCGCTTGAGCAGCATAGATATTGGATTTCGCTGCCTCCAACTGACCTGTTGTCATTCGTGAATTAGTAATCCCTGACGCCAATACCTCTCTCATATCATCTAAGGCGGTTGATGTTTTATTTAAAAGGTCCTCCACTTTTTTTAATAAATCTTCTATTTCCGCTGGCTTATCACTTTGTTTAATTGAATTATAATAATCAAGAGTTGAATAATAAGCGCTTTTTGCCTTTGGGTAAGAAGTCATCAAATCATAAAACGATTGAGAATCAGAAGTAGGAAATCCTTCATAATAAGTTCCTATTTTTGAATAACTATAACTATCTAAAATTGATTTGATGGTAGTTAAAGCGTTGTTAGCCGAAAGCAAAGCTGAATCGCTTTGTTGTTTAGCTGTCTGATAAGTATTGGACAAATCAACAGAGGTCTGCTTAAGTGTATTCTCTAAATTTTGCTTAGCCGCCTTCAAATTCTCCTCGGCGGTAGTCACACCAATTTCGGCCGCCTCAATATCTTTTTGGGCTGAAAGCAGCGTCTGCTCTAAATTCTTCTGGGCAATCTGATAATTATTAAAAGCAGTATTGTAATTAGCCAATAAAGTTTGGTCCTGCTCCAATTGAGCAATAACCTGGCCGGTTTGAACAAAATCCCCTTCTCTAAAATACAAAGCCACCACCTTGCCGCTCGTTTTAGAGCTTACTTTAACCTCATTTAATGGCTTAGTTACCGCGGAAGTGGAAATATTATGAGAAATATTTTTAGGGAAAATTTTCTCGGTCTCCACGGAAACTGCCGGCTCAGTTTCTGTAAAATTTTCGCCCTTCTGAAAACCCAAAGATTGTTTTATATTGGTCAACAAAGGTAGATTAAATCCAAAAACACTGGAAAAAATCAAAACCCCGCCGATTAAAATAGCGGCTATTGATAAAAGAGAAATTATTCTTTGCCAAGAAAAATTTCTTCTCGGATTGTCGTTTTCTGTAGCAGATATTAAATTGTTTGAATTATTTAACTTTTTCATATTCCTGTTTGTCGCTATATATTTTTTGAAGCTTTTGAAATATTCTAATAAGATTTTCTTGTTCTCTCTGATTAAGTTTTGTCAAAATCTTACGCAAGCGGAGAGAAGATTTTCTAAACTCTCGATTAAGCGCTTTTTTGCCCTTGGCAGTAATAAAAAGACGAATAATTCTTCTGTCATTCTTGTCAAAATGCCGTTTTAACATTCCTGCCTTAACCAATCTATTAATAAGCGAGGTGGCAGAAGCAGGAGTAATACATAAAAAATTGGCTACATCTTTCATCAGCGGTTCTTTATTTTCAAGTACATAATTTAATACCTCCAACTGCAAAAAAGAAAAAATGTTAGTGCGGTTCTTTTTATGGGATTGCCTATAAATGAGACGACCGGTATTAAACATTAGGGATATTAAATAGTTAATTTTATCAGTTTTGGGCATAATATTTAGTTAATCTAACTATTAGACAATCTAAGTATATAGGCAAAATAAAAAACTGTCAAGGGTTTGACAGTTCTTTTGCCACCCAGCACCACCCTTTCTGCAAAAGTGGCGCTGGGTTACTATCGCCACTTTCCTGAACTTAAAATTGAAATTACTAATCCTAAACCTAAAAAACTGGCTAAAAGATAACCAACAATCCCTATTGCTGAATAGCCAAAAATAAAAGGACCAACTTGTTGCTGTAAAACTAAAGAAGAACCAATAATTAAAGCAGCAATAATTAAACTAAATGAAATCCTATTACTGGAACGGTTAATTTCTCTTACTAGTTTTTCCAGGCCTCGGTGTTCAAAATTAAATTTTAATTTGCCTTCTTTAAATTTATGCAAAATATCAATTAAATCCTCAGGCAACTCTTCAATTAATTCAACACTTTCCTGAAATAAAATACTGCTTTTTTTCAACAATTCCTGAGGCATAAATTTTCTTCGCAAAATTTTTTTAACAAAAGGTTTGGCAGTAGAAATCATATCAAAATCTGGATCAAGTTTTTTGCCGATACTTTCTTCCATAGAAAGAGCTTTTAACATCAAAACAAAACTAGAAGGCAAAGACAAATGATGTTGAACCATTACCTTTAGCATATCTTCACTGATTTTTTTAATCTCTAAATGTTTTAAAGGAAATCCAAAATAACGGTCAAGTAATTCTTTTAAGTCCTGTCGAAATGAATTTTTGTCAACTTCTTTAACAACCACACCTAGATTTTCAAGGCAATTTATAATTTGCTCTAAATTTCTATCAATAACCGCCTTAAGCAATTTTGTTGACTTAAAAATTGTTTCTTTGTCTAAATAGCCGACCATTCCGACATCTAACATTACAATAGTGGCTGGCGGCTGGATTAAAAGATTAGCCGGGTGAGGGTCGGCATGGAAGAATCCATCTTCTAAAATTTGCTTGAGAATTGCCTTGGCTCCTCGTTTGGCAACTTTCTTTGCATCAAAAACATTTTTGTATTTTTCTTGAGTAATTTCATCAACTTTCGTCCCTTTTATAAATTCCATAGTCAAAACTTTAGAAGTTGACATTTCCCAATAAATTTTGGGCACCCTGATATATTCAATGTCTTTAAAATTTATTCTAAATCTTTCAAAATTATAGGCCTCATTAGTAAAATCAATTTCTCTTTCTATTGCTTTTTTAAGTTCGGTCACTATTAGTTTTGGTTGGTAAACCCAACCATTATAAAGACGATTTTCTAAAAACCCGGCTAAGTTTTCTAAAATTTTTAAATCTAATTCAATTATTTCTTTAATACCCGGTCTTTGAACTTTTACGGCTACAATTTCATTATTGGGCAAAATCGCCTTATGAACTTGACTTAAAGAAGCAGCAGCAATTGGTTTTGTCTCAAATTTTTTAAATAGTTCTTCCAGTGGTTTGTTTAATTCTTTTTCAATAATTTTTTTGGCCTGGAAACTACTAAAAGGAGGAACCTTATCTTGGAGTTTTTCTAATTCTTTTATAAAGTCCGGCGGTAAAAAATCTGGCCTAGTGCTTAAAATCTGGCCAAATTTAACAAAAGTTGGACCTAACTCTTCCAAAGCGAGGCGTAATCTTTTAGGAGGAGTTAGTTCTTGAAATCTTTTTGATTTCTTTCTTATCTTTAACCAAAAACTTATTTTTGCTTGGCCAATAAAATAATCTAAGCCATACTTAATTAAAACAGAAATAATCTGCTTGCTCCGTTTAACCTGACGCAAAGTTTTAAAATTAAGCATGCTATAAAAATTCAAAATTCAAAACAATTTTATCTCAAATCTCAAATGCCAAATGTCCCGCTCCAAAGGAGCGAGGCTCGCCCAGCCCTACTTTTGTTCCAAAAGTAGGGCTGGGCGGCAAATCCATATCTTAAATGTCAAATCTAAATATAGCAGAGAAAAATCCGAAATTCGAATCTATTTAAAAGATTTAAGATTTAAGATTTGGATTTGAGTTTTGAGATTTGACATTTGAGATATATAAAGATTTTAACAAACTTTAAATTTTACGCTTTAGTTTTGCGCTTTGCACTTTGTGCTTTGCACTAAAGATCTCTTATGGTATTTCTGTTATTTCCTAGACAACTTATCAATCTTTGCTTTCAAGGCGTCTAATTCTTTGCGAGTAGGAATGTTCAGCTTTATCAGTGTTTTTTCTACTATTTTTTCAATTCTTTTCTCTGCCTCAACTCTACCTTTCTCTGCTTTCTTCATTAAATCCTTAACAAATTTTGCCTCTTCGGTTTTTGCCAATTCACCTCGTTTAACTAAATCTTTAGCCAATTTTTCGGCTTTTTCACGAGTCAAAACCAAAGCACCTAAGCCAACTAAAATTGTTTTTTTAATTAAATCCGACATAATTTTTACCCCACACCACCGAAAAGACACCCTGCACCACTTTTGTAACAAAAATGGTGCAAGGTTAAGCCGAAATGTGAGCTTTGTTTCAACCTTAGTTAATTTTTAAATCGACCTTGGATTAAAAATATCGCGGGGATATCCAATATAAATTTATTAATTGAATATCCCCTGTATTGTTTTTATTGACCAAACGGCCAATTTTTGTTTGACCAAGCCCAACAAAGATAGCCGCCAATAACTATAATAGCAATTATTGCTATTCCAATACCAATCGTTATAGGACTTGACCAGTCGATATTTGTTAGAAAATCTGTTCTCATGTTTTTCTCAATTGTTAAATTAATAAAACCCTTAAGGCGGGTTAGTCCCGACCTTTAGTTAGATAATGAAAGCAGCAACTTTAGTATTGGGAATTCAAAAATCTTCTCTCTTTAAAGGTAAGGCTTCGTTTTGACATCTTGATAATATTCTCGCGAATTTTTTAATAGCCTTTTCCATATTTCTATTCTATTTACTTACCGATTGGTAAGTAATTTTACTATATCATACTATATCAAGGCAAATAAATATCTGTCAAGTGGAAAAAGGACAAATTCAAGAAAAACGACAAAACAACAGTTGCAATAAAACTTTTATTCACTACTCTCCACAGAAAGCCACGAAGGAATATGAAGAAATTGCCTTATGGTCTTGCCGAAGCCACGACTGTAAATATATGAAGCAGAGTTCGCTTGACAAAAAATCAAAAGGAGATAATATATCAATATAAATTGATTAAATTAATTTTATGAAGCAAAATTATTGTAAAAATAAATCAGTAGAAAAGATAAAACAAATAGCCGAGTTCTTAAAAATAATATCAGAAAAAAATCGGCTTAAAATTTTGCATTTTTTGGGAGAAAATACAAAATGTGTCTGTGAAATTTGCCAACATCTAAAATTGTCTCAAAATCTCGTTTCTCATCATCTGAAACTTCTAAAAAATTTCGGTCTAATCTCATCAAGAAAAGAAGGAGTAAAAATCTTCTACAAAATAAATAAAAAGGTCACCAAAAAATATTTAAAATTACTAAATAAATTTTTAAATCCAATATAGGAATAAATCTATGAAAGTATTAAAATTTGGCGCTGTTTGGTGTCCAAGCTGTCTAGTAATGCGACCAAGATGGCAAAAAATTGAAAAAGAACTACCTTGGCTGGAGACCGAATATTATGATTATGATAAAGACAAAGAGATGGTGAAAAAATATAAGGTAGATAAAGGTACTCTGCCCGCTTTCATTTTCCTTGACAAAAATGGCAATGAAATTCTGCGCTTAAACGGCGAGCCCCCAAAAGAGAAATTATTGAAAGTTATTGAAGAAAACAAAGACAAATAAAATATGAATAAAAAAACATCCTTTTTGTTTTTTGGAATTGTTGTCATTTTTAGTTTTTTGGTTAGTTCTGTTTTAATAACAGAAAGAGTTTTTGCTTCCGAAAGTGAAGTAAAAATTTACTTTTTCTGGGGAAAAGGATGTCCTCACTGTGCTCAGGAAAAGCCGTTTTTGAAAAAACTTGAACAAAAATACCCGGAAGTAAAGGTTTATGATTTTGAGGTTGGGTATAACAGAAAAAATAGAGATTTATTAATTAAAGTAGGCAAAAAATTAAACATCAATGTTTCCGGTGTGCCTTTTACAGTTGTAGGAGAAAGATATTTTGTTGGCTGGTATGACGAGAAAAGTACCGGCGCTGCAATAGAAGAGGCGGTAAAATGCGGGTTAAGAGATGGTTGCCGTGATGTGGTTGGCGAATTGTTAGCTCCTAAACCGGAAAAGGAAACTCAAGAAGAATGCAGATGTGAAAAAGAAAAATCGCCAATTCCTCAAAAAATCAAGGTGCCGTTTATTGGCGAGATTGAAACAAAAAATTTATCTCTGCCCGCGCTTGCAGTTATTTTAGGCGGATTAGATGGCTTTAATCCCTGTGCTATGTGGACATTGCTTTTTTTGATTAGTTTGCTTTTGGGAATGAAAAATAGAAAGAGGATGTGGATTTTGGGAAGCGCTTTTATTATTTCTTCGTCCGCTGTTTATTTTCTCTTCATGGCCGCTTGGCTGAACCTGCTTTTATTCGTCGGATTTATTGTTTGGGTAAGAGTGACGATTGGGTTAATAGCTTTAGGAGGTGGCATTTATAATCTGCGGGAATTTTCTGTTAATAAATCTGGTTGTAAAGTTGCCGGAGATGAAAAAAGACAAAAAGTTTTTGAAAAACTGAAAGCAATTACCCAAAAACAACAATTTTGGCTGGCTTTGAGCGGAATAATAATTTTGGCCGCAGCCGTAAATCTGGTTGAGCTTATTTGCTCAGCCGGCTTTCCAGTAGTTTTTACTCAGATTTTGGCTCTAAGTAATCTGACAAAATTGCAGTATTATCTTTATATGTTGCTCTATATTTTTGTTTTTATGTTGGATGATTTATTTGTTTTTCTTGCCGCAATGATAACTTTGCAGATGACCGGTATTACCACAAAGTACACTCGCTTTTCTCGTTTGATTGGTGGAATTCTAATGGTGATTATCGGGATTTTACTTATCCTTAAACCAGAATGGTTAATATTCGGATAATCTTAAATTGACATAATCCAAAAATAAATTCCTGTAAAATAAATAAAAAGGTTGCCAAAAAATATCTAAAATTGCTAAATATTTAAAAGATTAAATTTATGACTACAATTTATATCTTTTATTTGCTTTTAACCGGTATTGGCGTAGGCCTTGTTTCCGGAATGTTGGGAGTCGGGGGATGTTTTATAATGGTGCCTATTCAGTTTTTTATCTTGAAGGCAATCGGGATTGATCCAACAATTGCTATCAGGGTTGCTTTTGGAACTAATCTTTTAGTGGTTTTGCCCACCGCCATAAGCGGCACCTTTAGACACCATAAAAAAGAGGTTGTTTTATGGAAGCAGGCAATTATTCTTGGAACTGTTGGAGCGTTGGCTGGTTTTGGAGGAGCGGCTTTAGCCTCTCACTTGCCGGGAAGCATTTTAACCAAGATATTCGGTTTAGCGATTCTGCTGGGTTCTTTGAGAATGATAACCGCCAAGCCCATCAGAGTTGAAGGAGAAATAAATAAAAATAGTTTAACCTATGTTTTCTGGGGATTGATTTTAGGTTTTGTAACCGGATTGATTGGTATTGGCGGAGGAGTGCTGATAGTGCCGATAATGCTTATATTTTTGAATTTCAATATGCATGAAGCCGTCGGGACCTCGACTGCAATGATGATATTCACTGCCCTCGGTGGCTCCTTGGCTTACATTATCCTAGGCTGGCATCATCCCGGACTACCTGCATATTCTCTTGGTTATGTAAATCTTTTGCAATGGGTTCTTTTAACAGGCACAAGCGTCCCAATGGCACAGGTGGGCGCTCATCTGGCTCACAAAATTCCTGCCGCCTCTCTTAAATGGCTTTTTGTCACAGTAATGATTTATATGGGATTAAAAATGATCGGAGTTTTTGCCTGGCTAAATCTCCCATTGTAAAACAAATACAAATCAAAAAGTCAATCTAAAGAATTAAAAAAAACTCCATTCAGAAAGAATGGTTTTAGTTTTCTTCAAAAAACTTTAATTTTATGACTAAATCTGTTCCGAGACTCTAAATGGGCAGAGTACCCCGTACCAAAATCTTAGTGGGCGGAGCAGGATTCGAACCTGCGTAGCCACAAGGGCGCCAGTTTTACAGACTGGTGCGTTTAACCACTCCGCCATCCGCCCCTTCAAATAAGCCGGCAAATGATTTGAGCCTTTGATACTCGATATCCCTCATCAAAACTTTGATCTTAAGAACCTGAGTCAAAATTCAAACCGCCAACCTGCTGTTTACCTGTCTACGCCTGAGCCCGAGGTCGGATTCGAACCGACAACCTACTGTTTACAAGACAGTTGCCCCGCCTGCCTACGCCTGAGCCCATGGGCGGATTCGAACCGCCGACCTACTGTTTACAAAACAGTTGCTCTTCCGCTGAGCTACATGGGCTTAGGCGATGGCGGGCAGGTCTACCATTGAGCTACCCGGGCTTGGATATAGCGAGCAGGTTCTCCACTGAGCTGCATGGGCTTAGGTAATGGCTAGCAAATCTTCCGCATTTGAATTAAAGAAATTTTGCTACTTTATCCTCACTTTTTTATTATACTTTCTTTTCCCGAATCTCTTTTAAAATCTCTCTTATCTTTTTATCTTTAGAGCCGAGCTTTATAGCCATTTTAAAACACTCCTTTGCATCTTTTAAATTATACTGTCTATAGTACAGCATACCTAATTCTTTGTAGGCGGTAACATTCTTAGGGCTTTTAGCGATTATTTCAATCCATTTCTTCTCTTCTTCTGTGGGTTCTTTTAACATAGCAATCGGGGATTCCTCGGTTTTTTCCTCTAACAGTTTATTTTTTTCTACTTCTTTAATTTTTATCCTTCTAATTTTTCCTCTAATATTCCTTGATTTATTTCTTAAAACTTCAATCCATTTACTTAAAATATTCTCTATTTTCAAAGAGAAAATTTTCATCTGGCGTAATACTTTTTCTAGAAAAATCATCAAATCAGCCAGATATTTTTGATGGTCAAACTTTTTTACACGAATATAAATTGGCTCTTTAAAATTTGAAAATTCTTTTTTTTGTATTTCAGTCAATACGGGAATCTTTCTTACCGCCATTACTATTATCACTATAAACCCAATTATTATTATAGCATTGAAAATAAACAGCATTTTTCAAAAAATAATAAAAAATTCTAAATCCGCCCAATGATATAATACTTCATATGAGCGGATGAGCGGAATGTATAACTTCTACTATATTTCAAACCTAACAAATTTACCAATTCTTATATTTTCTCCCAATTTGGCAATATATTCGTCTATCAGTTGCTTAATAGTTATATCGGGATTTTTAATAAACGGCTGACTTAACAAACAAATCTGCTCATGCTGTTTTTTTAACTTTCCTTCTACAATCTGTTCTATCACTTTTTCCGGTTTTCCGCTATCTTTAAATTGGCTATACAACAGTTCTTTTTCCTCTGTAATTACCTTTTCTGGTATCTCCTCCTCCGATAAATACAAAGGATTCATAGCAGTAATATGCATAGCCAAATTATGGGCTAATTCTTTAAATTGAGAATTTTTAGCCACAAAATCTGTCTCGCAGTAAACTTCTACCAATGCTCCCATCTTCCTGTTAGAATGAATATACGCTTCTACAATTCCCTGCTTTGTTTCCCTTCCAGATTTTTTCTCCGCCACTTCAATTCCTTTCTTTTTTAAAATTTCTATTGCCTTATTTTCATCTCCATTTGCCTCCTCTAATGCTTTCTTGCATTCTATCATAGAAATACCTGTCTTTTCTCTTAATGATTTAATTTGATCAATGGAAATCATAGTTTTATAAAATTTAGCTCAAAGCGTAAAGTTTAGATAAATTCGAATTTCGAATTTCGAAATCCGAAACAAATTCGAATGTTCAAATGCTCAAATGTTCAAAACAGATACCCCTCCCCCTCCTATATCCTCCCCCTCCCTGTGGGAGGGGGAGGATTGAGGTGGGGGTGGGCATTTTGAACATTTGAATTTTGGTCATTGTTTGTAATTTGTAATTTGTAATTTTATTAATTTCAGTCCACAGAACGTTCTATGGACTAAAAACTAAACTTCACTTATCACTTACCACTTGTTACATGTTACATGCTACATGTTACATGAATTTGTAATTTTATCAATTCACTCTTCAGACCACTCTATGAACTACGCAGTACCATAGAACAGTCTGTGGTGCTGACAATCAAGTTTCCTTTATCACTTACCACTTATCACTTATTACATGTTACATGTTACATGCTACATGCTACATGCTACATGTTACATGTTACATGTTACATGACCCTTACTTCAGCGCCTCAACTAAAACCCCTACTATTAATTTTAAAGAGGAAGAAGCATCGTCATTGCACGGAATAGGATAATCAACCAATGTAGGATTTGCGTTTGTATCACATAGTCCTACTATAGGAATCCCTTTCCTCCTTGCCTCTTTCACTGCCAAAGCATCGTGTTTTACATTTAAAACTATCAATGCATCAGGAAGTTTTGTCATATTCTTAATTCCTCCAAATTTCTCCTCTAATTTTAACAATTCTACATTAAATTCATGCCTTTCTTTCTTTGTATATTTATTTAATTCTCCTGATTTCATTTTCTTTTCCAAATCCCTAAAATATTCTAAGCGTTTTGACATCTCATCAAAGTTAGTAATAGTTCCACCCAGCCATCTTTCATTTACATAAGGCATATTACACTCAGTTGCCATTTCTTTAGTAATTTCTTTAGCATTTACCCTTGTCCCTACAAAAAGCACTGTTTTTTTCTGTTTTTTCATCTTTTTTAAAAACTCTACCGCCTCTTTTAACTTCTCATAAGTTTTTTCTAGGTCAATAATATGAACATTATTTCTTACACCAAAAATGTAAGGTTCCATTCTTGGATCCCATCTGGAAGTTCTATGGCCAAAATGCACTCCCGCATCTGTCATTTCTTCTAAGGAAGGAAGTTTTATTTCTTTTGTTGGCTTCTTTTTGACGGTTTTCTTTTTTTTAGATTTTGTTTCTTTTGCTTCTTTTACCATAATTATAACTAATTTAAAAATTAAAATCCATCTTTATTAAGCTATGTCATACTATATACTATTATACAAATTTTGACAAGAATTGGAATTAAGGCATACAAAGAAAGCATAAACCTCAAACTAAGTTTATAATTCTATTTATCATATTGTCAAAATAAATTCAATATGTTAATGTACTCGTATATGAAAAAAGATATCCATCCAAAATATTATCATAACGCCACAGTGAAATGTGCGTGCGGGAATACATTTAAAGTTGGTTCTACCCGCGAATATATAGAGACAGAAGTATGTTCTAAATGTCATCCATTTTACACCGGGAAAGATAAATTGGTAGATACCGCGGGAAGAGTAGAAAAATTCAAAGAAAGATTAGCAAAGAGAAAAGAATACAGAACCAAAAAAGAGAAAAGGACGGCAAAAAGGATGGCGAAAAGAATCAAAGAGAAAAAGTAAAATAATTAAAATTCGCTTTATCCCGCATCACGGCTTTACGGCTGTAATGTGGGGTAAAGTCGTGGCGTGAGGCCTAACTAAATCCTAACAAATATACTTTTCAACCATGGAAAGCGTAATTATAGAAATAAGAGCAGGTGCTGGAGGAGAAGAGGCAGCTCTTTTTGCTGCGGATCTTTTTCGTATGTATACTCGCTTTGCCGAAAAACAGGGATGGAAAACTTCCTTAATTGATGCGCATAAAACAGAATTGGGAGGATTCAAAGAGGTAATTTTTGAAATTAGAGGAGAAAATTGCTACAAATATTTAAAACAAGAAAGCGGTGTCCATAGAGTGCAAAGAATTCCCATCACAGAAAAATCTGGAAGAATCCACACTTCCACCGCTACTGTAGCTATTTTGCCTCAGCCGGATGAAGTAGAGATAAAAATAAATCCATCGGAATTAAGAGTAGAAGTAATGCGTGCCTCAGGTGCAGGAGGTCAGTATGTAAATAGAAGAGAATCAGCAGTGAGAATTACACATATACCTACAGGAATATCTGCATATTCACAGGAACAAAGAACCCAACAACAAAATAGAGAAATCGCATTAAGGGTTTTAAAAGCGCGTCTATGGGAAAAGAAAAGAAATGAAGAATTACAAAAATTAAGCGAAGAAAGAAAAGAACAAATAGGAAGCGGAATGAGAGCAGAAAAAATAAGGACATATAATTTTCCTCAAAACAGAATAACCGACCACAGATTAGGAAAATCATGGTATAATTTGGAAAAAATTATAAACGGAGATTTAAACCCTATCATTAAAGCATTTAAAAAGACAGGCAATATGTAACATGTAACAAATAACAAGTGATAAGTGATAAGTGATAAGTTGAAACTCGGTTATCAGTACCACAAACTATTCTATGGTACTGCGAAGTTCATAGAACGGTTTGGAAAGTGAATTGATAAAGCGCAAAGCGTAAAGCTACAGCGTAAAGCTTAAAGTTTGTTAAAATCTCAAATCTCAAAAGTCAAATCTCAAATCTACATCTCAAATCTCAAATCTTTTTAAAATATATAATTTAGATTTTATTTCATTAACTTTTGACTTTTGACTTGTAGATTTAAGATTTGCTTGTCCTTACAATTTACAAATAATTACTATGTAACATGCTTAATGTTACATGCTACATGTTACATGTTACATGAAAAATTAATGTTACATGTTACATGTTACGTGTTACATGAAGAAAATTGTTTTCAGTGCCGTTCAGCCCTCTGGGGCACTTCATATAGGAAATTACTTAGGAGCAATTAAAAACTGGGTAGAGCTACAGAAAAACTATCGCTGTATTTTTTGTATTGCGGATTATCATGCCATTACTTTAAAACAGAATCCAAGAATTTTAAAGAAAAAAATTTTTGAGCTTGTGTGCATTTATTTATCCGCGGACATAAATCCAAAAAAAAGTATAATTTTTGTTCAGTCCCAAGTTCCGTATCATACTGAACTAGCATGGATTTTAAACTGCATCACCAAAATATCTGAATTAAAAAGAATGACCCAATTTAAACAAAAATCAAAAGAACATCCAGAGAAAGTAAATGTAGGGCTTTTTGATTATCCTGTATTAATGGCTTCTGATATTTTGCTTTATCAAACTGATTTGGTCCCTGTAGGAAAAGACCAGAAACAACATATTGAACTTACTAGAAGTTTAGCCAGAAGATTTAATAAAGAATTTGGAAAAACTTTCAAAATTCCTAAGGCACTAATTAAAAAACAAAGTGAAAAAATTATGGGATTAGATAATCCATTAAAAAAAATGTCTAAAAGCGCTGAAGATCCCTATAATTATATTGCCTTAACTGATACCCCCAAGCTAATCAGAGAAAAAATTAAAAAAGCAATAACCGATTCCGGAAAAGAGATAAAATACGATAAAGAGAAAAAACCAGGGATTTCTAATTTGCTTACTATCTATTCTTTATTATCAAAAAAATCTATTCCTCAATTAGAAAATCAATATAAAAATAAAACTTATGCTGAATTTAAAAAAGATTTGGCAGAAGTAATTATTAAATCTTTAACCCCATTTCAAGAGAAATTAAAATACTATCAAAGCAAACCAGAATATGTTAAAAATATTTTAGAACAAGGAAGAAAAAAAGCAGAAAAGATATCCCAGGCGACTATAAAAGAAGCAAAAAAGAAACTCGGCTTGCTCTGTAGCTAAATAAAGTATTTGGCCAAAATCTTTGCGAAACAAAAACTTAGACGACCTTCGAACTTATATTTACAAACATCTTAAAACAAAAAGCCCCACCCTTTCTTTTTCTGTTATTTTTATGGATGGGGTTTTTGCTTCTTGAAAAACAAACATATACTACCGGAGCCCATCTTTCACCTCCTTATTTTTCCAATTCTTCTATTTCCTTTTTTCTTTTCTCTATCTCCCTTTCCAAAAATCTCTCTCCCTTTCTTATCAATTGTCGAGCGAAACTCCAATTCCCTCTAAGTTGAGTGCGCAAACCATTTGCATTGTTAGGAAATCCTCCAAGATCGTTAAGTAGTTCTGTAATTTCTCTTGTAAGAAGAATTAAATTGCCAATTTTTCTTCTTAATGTTTTCATTAACTTCTTCAAATCTTTCCATGAAAGTGATTCTAAATCAATCCTTCTTTCTTTAGGACTAGAAGGAAATATCTCCGGAAATAAATCTCTCCAAAAGGAATTATGAATTTCTGCATCAAGTTTTCCTGCAAGTTTAATAATATCATCTTCTTTGCTCTTTATCCCTCTTGTCAACATTCTTATCACCTCCTCTCTTTATTTTTTTAAAAAGAACTTAATATTTATAGTATATTATTTTGTTTTCAAAGTCAAGACCCTGCTTTTGAGAACTAAAGTTATATAAAACCTTAAATCTCAAAAGTCGCTCTCTCACTAAAGTCATAGAATGCCGACGACAAAAGTCAAATCTATAAGATTTCAAAAATTTGTCTGCTGAAGATAAACTTTAAAAACTAAGATCCAAAATAAAAAAGCGTAAACTTCGCTTTTTGTAGTTCTGTAGACCGTCGCGCTACAACTCTGTATTTTTATCCTGCATTTCTATTTAAATAATAATTTACTAAAAAATCTGCTAAAATTTCGCCCCCTAATTTATCTCCCGTAGATTCAACAAAATATTCTCCACTTACTCTCTCAGGATCAACTGTTACCCCCTTTCCTACTTCCAACATTTCTTTGTCATTATAATTATTGCCGGTAGTCAGAATCTGCTTTGGAGAAATATCTAAATATTTCGCCAAATCCGAAATCGCTCTCCCTTTGGTCATCTCCTTACTCCCTATATCATACCCTTCATTTGTCCATAAACAATATAATTCATTTTCATTATCATAACTTTTAACTAAATTTTCTATTTCCTCCATTTTTTCGCAATGTACGGTCAAGATAAATAATTTTGGCTCAAATCCTCTAATTCTTTTGTCTTTTTTCATTATTTTTTTAATATCTTCCTTTATCTCTTTTAATTTTTCAAAATAAGTATTGGGATAACTGGGATGAATAATTTTTCCATCAATAAAGGTAATATTTCCGTTCTCTGCCTGAAGAATTAAATTATTATCAAAAATTTCATTAGTTAAACTTTTCAAATACAAGATATTCCTTCCAGAAGAAAAATTTAATCTCACATATTTTTTTAATTTTTTCAAATTTTCTATAAACTCTCGTGATAACTGCTTTGACTTCATATATAATTCCGTGCCGTCTATATTTTCTTTAAGCTGAGTGCCCACGGGAATAATAACTCCATCAATATCAAAGGTGACTACTTTTATAGTTTCTAATTCTTGGTTGGTTATTTCTTTGAAATTTCTCATAATATCAAGATTATAGCGAATAATTATTCCAAATTATTCCAAAACTCAAATTATTCCAAATCAATGTCAAAATCCAAAACCAGTTTAGCGCACCCAGCACCACTCTGGCTAAATAGTCAGAGTGGTGCTGGGCAAAATTCAAAATGCCCTCCTCTACCTCAATCCTCCTCCTTCCTGTGGGAAGAGGAGGAAATAGAATGGGAGGGGGGATTCATTTTGCATTTTGCATTGTCATTTTGAGATTTGAGATTTGAATTTTGAATTTTTTATTGCGCTTTGAGCTTTGCGCTTTACGCTTAAATATAATTTATGATTTGGAATTTAATATTTTTTTAACCTCCCTAGCCACTTCCGAGGGGGTAACTCGAGATTTTATAAAATAATCCATTGCCCCCAATTCTATTGCTCTTTTTATGTCGTTATCCTGAGCAGAATTAGAAAAAACAATAATAGGAATTTTTCTAGTTCTTGGATCCTGCTTTAAAAATGATATTGCCTCGTATCCATCCAGTTCGGGTAGAGCCATATCCATTAGAATTAAGTCAAAATCTCCTATCCTCGCTAACCGCAAACCCCAAGCGCCATTTCTGGCTACTTCTACATCAAATCCCTCTTTCTCTAATCTCAATTTATATAAATCCCCTATCTCCCTTACATCTTCTATAATCAATATTCTTTTTTTGAGTTTTTTCCCGCCACCCTTAAGTAAACTAAGCATTCTTTTTACTTTAGAGGCCAGTTCTTTTGGAGTAAAATCACTTTTAACTATATAATCATCCGCTCCTAAACTAAGTCCTTTTCTTATCTCTTCTATCTGCCCTAAATTGGAAAATACTAAAATGGGAATATCTTTTGTCTTCTGTTCTTTTTTTAATGTCTTAATTATATCCCATCCATCTATATCCGGCATTAATATATCCAAAATAATTAAATCCGGCTTTTCTTTTTTGGCTAATTCAATACCTGATTTCCCTTCAGTAGTAAAAATTGCATTAAAACCCTCTCTTTTAAAATAAGAAGCATACATTTCCGCTAAAGTTTTTTCATCCTCTATTATAAGAATTTTTTTATTCATTTTTTACACTTGACGCTTTGACGCTGGATATTTCGCCTTATACATAAACATCCAACATCAAATACCGAACGCCAAACCCTAACATTTAATCCTAACAAATTTTCTTCTCCCGATGCTGACTACCATACCATCCTTTAATTCTATCTCCTTTTTCCAGTCCTCAACAGGACTATTGTTTATCTTTACTCCTTTTTGTTCAATTAATCTCTTCGCTTCGGATTTAGAAAAAACCAATTTGGTTTTGACCAATAAATCCAAAATGTTAATTTTAGAAGCTTCAAACTTAAAACTCGGAATTTTATCAGGAATTTTATGTTCTTTAAAAATCCTGTTGAATTCCTCCTCTGCTCTTTTGGCAATCTCTTTGCCGTAATATAAACTAACAATTTCCTTGGCTAATCTTGCTTTTACATCCCTTGGATTTGCTCCGTTCTTGAGAGATGTTTCTATTTTTTCAATTTCACTCAAAGAAACTTGGGTGCATAAAATAAAATATTTAATAATAAGTTCGTCTTTCATGGACATAATCTTCCCATACATCTCATCTGGAGAGTCGGTTAAGGAAATTACATTGCCCAAACTTTTACTCATCTTACCGCCGTCGGTTCCTTCAATCAAGGTTAGGGTAATTACATCTTGTGGATTTTGCCCAAAATATCTTTGAATCGTTCTTCCTGCCAACATATTAAAAATTTGATCTGTCCCGCCTACTTCCACATCTGCTTTTACTATAACAGAATCATACCCTTGCATCAACGGATAGATAAATTCCTGAAGACCGATTGGTTTCTTGCTTTGATATCTTTCCATAAAATTCTCCCTTTCTAACATTTGCGCTACTGTAAAATTACTTGCCAATTTTACTATTTTACTTAAAGACAATCGCGATAACCATTTACTATTGTATACAAATTCTGTCTTTCTTATGTCTAAAATCTTCCCTATCTGTTTTTTGTAATCTCTCATATTTCTTTCCACTTCTTGCTTGGACAAAGCAGGTCTCTGGGATGTTTTATCAGAAGTATCCCCTATCCTAGCAGTGAAATCTCCTACAATCAAAACAATCCTGTGGCCCAAATCCTGGAATTGTTTTAATTTCCATAATGGAATAGCATTGCCCAAATGCAAATAAGGACTGGTAGGGTCAACACCATGTTTGATTCTCAATTTTCTTCCGGAAAGAAGTTTCTTTTCTAAACTCTCTTTCATTATCACCTCTTCCACTCCCCTTGTTAAAATTTCTTTAATTTTATTTTTGGACATA
>Ga0190361_1000382_pt1 | contig 18139 bp, 43 predicted proteins | sample 48721845_MG_FD_161273 | JGI IMG/M metagenome (GOLD analysis project Ga0190361, IMG submission 161273) | Hydrothermal vent microbial mat bacterial communities from Southern Trench, Guaymas Basin, Mexico - 4872-18-4-5_MG | ecosystem: Environmental > Aquatic > Marine > Hydrothermal vents >... | reverse complement strand
GCTGGTATCAAAGAACATTATAAAGAATACAATAAACGAATACAAATATCTATCAAAAGTATTGGTTGATGCAAGAATACAAGGAGAAATACCATTTGAAACAATAGAAGACAGAGTGAGGGAATTTATAGGGGGAGACAAAGAATACACAGAGCCAGAAGAGCATTTTAATGCATGGTACAGAGCATTCAGGAGATGCCACAAAATATACGAGATGCCAAAATGGCAAGGGCAACCAAAGTATGTAGAAGTATGGTTAGAAAAGAAGGCATTACAAGGTGTATTCAGTTCAGTAACAGATGAGATGAATGTAAGGCTGGCTCCATGCGGGGGCTATCCATCATTAACTTACTTATACGAGGCAGCAAGAGAGCTAAAAGGCATAGAAAACAAGGAAAAAGTAATACTATATTTTGGAGATTTTGATATGCGTGGAAAAGATATTGAAAGAGTGATTACAGGCTATTTACAGCAATGTTTTGGAATAAACGTAATAATAGAAAGATGTGCACTGACTAAAGACCAAATTGAAAAATATGAGCTACCACCACAGCCAGCTAAAACGACAGACAGTATGTGGAAAGGATGGGTAGAAGAGCATGGAAATGTAGCATGGGAGCTGGATGCTTTACCACCAGATGTACTACAGGAAATCATTAAAGAATCAATAGCAAAACATTTTGATGAGTGGATATACGAAGAAACACTAAGATTACAGGAGGAGAGAAGAAAACAAATAAAAGAAATGGTAGATGAAATACTGGGAGGTGAAGAATGAAGTTAATGGAAATAAAAACCTATGAAGTGTTGCCTGGGACTTCTATAAAAGAAGCAGTAAAGGAGGCTATAGATATTTCAAAAGAAAATAATTGTGCCGTTCATTTCAGTTTTAACGGTATAAAATTGAAAGTCTACAAATTCGATACAATTCAGGAAGTAATTGAGTATTATCATAAAAAAATTAAAGAAAAATCGGGGTGAAGGAGATGAGTGAAGGAATACCACTACATTGTAAGAGATGCGGAAAGTCATGGACCTACAGAGGAAAAAAAAGACCACGAAAAGGAATACCAACATATGTGAGCTGTCCAGACTGCAAAACAAGCATACGGCTGCCAGAGGAATAAAAATGATAGCACTAGACATTGATATAAACACTTTAATGACGATATTGGCAAATGCAGAGAGCACAGAAGAAGAGTTAATGGGGCACATAATAACAACAGATGAGCTACTGGAAAAGATGGCAGAAATAATAGACGATTGGTACATAAATGCAAAGAAAAACATATGTGACTACGAAACAAAAACGCACAGACTGGGCTATCTAAAAGAAATACTAAAAATAAAGATATGCAAATTCATAGAGGAGGACAATGCCTGGGAGAATATCAGATGAAATGAGAAAAATAGCAATAGCAGCAAAATTACAACAGGCACAGCAAGCAATAATGCAGGCAGGATTAATATTGAGAGAAAAGATAAAAGAGGTACAAAATGAAAGATAAGATAGAAGAGGCAATCTATCACATAGACATAGCAAAAAATTTACTGAGAGGCAAGAAAGTAAACAGGATTAGAAGTATTTTAGCAGACTTATCAGAGGAATTGGAAGATAAGCTACATGAGAGAATAATGGAGGAAAGATAGATGCCACAAAAAACATATGCGGTCAGGCGACTTGAAAACATGCTGAATTTAAACATACGCCAGCTACAAAAAGCAGGATACATAAGATACAACAAACACACAAACAAATGGATCCTAACAAAAATTGGCAGGAAAGCCTTAGATAAACATTGTGAAAGAAAACAAATAAAAACAATCGCAAAAAGATTCAACATTTACGAGCTGGTAGCAAAGCAAATAGTTAAACGGAGGAAACAAAAATGAAGTTAATATCATTATCTATAACATTTGAGATGGAAGAAGAATATCTAAATATAACTGAGCGAAAGTATTTCATGCGAAATGTAAAAAATGCAATAAGGAATGTACTAAAAAAGAATAAAGCAATTGGAAGAGTGGATATTACGGTAGTAATGGAGCGTGCAGTATGATAGAATTACTACCAGAAAAAATTAAGCAGCACATTCTAAACACAGTAAACAACCAATTCAAAAAAGATCCCGACAGAATAAGCGTAACAGAAATATTATACTGCTTGAGAAAAGCATATCTAAGAAGAATAAACCCAAAGCCTATACCGCTAAACCAGGCATGGAGAATTTACATAGGAACAATTATACACAGGGACCTAGAAAGATTATACGATGATGAAGATAAAAAATTTGAGATACCAATATACAACACTGGCGCCGTGCTGGTAGGCAAATACGACATACTGGATGGGGACACAATTTACGAGCTGAAAGTGGTAGACGACAATTACGATTACTTCCTGAGCAAAAATGGCCCGAGCAAAGAATACGTAGAGCAGTTACAATTCTATATGCACAACAAGAAAAAGAAGGGCAAACTTGCATACCTAATGCACAAGAAAGTGAAAATCATAGATGTGGACAGCAAGGACTTCGATATAAACAAATTACTAAGAAGAGCACTAATACTATGGGAAGCAATCAAAGAAAAGAAACCACCAGGCAAAACATTGAGCAAATGGCAGTGCAAAACATGCGAATACAAAGAAGAGTGTATGAAATTGGGGTGAAAAATGAATAAAAGAATCAAAAAGTTAAGGAAAGAAATAAACAAAGTGCTATCAGAGCTAAAGGAGGATGAAAGCATATTCATACTAATAAACAAATGCAAATCAATTAAAACAGACGAACAAGAAGGAGAAATCGAAGGAACAATGTATTATGGACACATAAACACATCTCCATTAGAAATAGCAGTGGCAATACTTAATTTTGTTAGGAACAACGAGGAAGTAATGGAAGCAATCGAAGCAATTGATCTATATAAGAGTACATATGAAAAGTAAAGAATTTGATCCAGATTACTACAAGAAAAACAAAATATGCCCGATATGCGGAAAGAAAGTAACCAAGCAATCATGGTGGCTGGGGGACCTACCAGTGCACAAAAAATGCAGGCAAGACTACATACTATGGGAATGCATGGAAGAATACGGAGAGAAAATGCTACAATCAAATTTCATGTGGAGAGCGACACAAATCAAAAAAGCATTAGAATATGATTTACTACACATTCTATTAGAAAATGATCCAGCAGACGAGCCTTAAAGCATTCCAGGAAATCCAGCCAAAGCTTCCAGAATGCAGAAGAATAGTCTATGAAACAATAAAAAAAGCAGACAAGGACCTAACAAACATGGAAATAGCAGCAAGATTGGGCTGGAGCATAAACAGAGTTACACCAAGAGTTAAAGAGCTGAGAGAGATGGGCTTAGTAATACTATCACAGGTAAGAAAGTGCAGAGTAACAAAGAACACAGCAAAAGCATGGAAAATCAAAGAAACCTCATAATTCTATTAAACAGCAAATCATGCTTTAAATGCCTCAGAGCATCCAAACCGCCACGCCTGCCGTCAATTATATATCCAATTAAGTAAGCTACTACTGGATCATGAGTTATCTCCCGCCATTGAAAGTGAGTCAAACCATACGGCAAATCAAGCATCTTATGTATCTCATCAGCAACAGGAGATTCACTATGTGCATTATGAAAGTCATGCCTGGGCATATTACAGTAATACACCTACAATTATAAAAAAATTTACACATCTATCACAAATTACACAAAAACAACAATAGCAAAAGCAGTAATATCACAAAAGCAAGACAGCAACATAAACGATAAGATAAGACAAGACAAGCAGAAAGCGCCAAAAATTACAAACAAAAATGTTAGCAAAAATTAAAGTTTGCAGTGATATACAAATTTCAACTCATGACAACCAGTAGCAAGATTTTGAAAAAACAAATGCAACAAAATTTAACGAAAAATGCACAGAATGTTAGCAAAATTGAAGGCCAGCGACCGGGATAATGCTAACAAAACGTGACAAAGCAACCAATAAAAAAACAGCATAATAACACAGACACTAAAAGATAAGACGTAGAACACATAATATATTTAGAAGATATACTGTGTAAACGCTATCGCTTAAGTTTGGCTTTATCAACAATAAACTTCATTGTATTCTCTATTCTCTCATATTGGTCCTTAAGAGATGGGCGCTCTACAATAACCTTATCAAGATTGAGCCCGTAGTAAGCCATCGAGCCAAGCCTATTCAAGACATCTTCAACAAAATCCTTACCAAGAAGGTCCCTGAGCTTGGCAAACATTTCAAGGTCATTGATTTTGCCTTCCTGGAAAGAGTTTACGATCTTCTCAGCTTCCACACGCTTATCAGCTGGAGACCTGTAAACGCATGTCAATCCTATCCCAAGTGCTCCAGGCGCCAGTGTCCCAGGCTTATCTCCATCAAGCTTTTCGAGGGGAACGGGTCCCGTGCTATCGCCAGCGCTATCACTCATTCGCATCACCATCCTTGCTGTCAGCATCATTTGCCTGTGCAGGAGGGGTTTCCTTGGGGGGCACGGAAGTTTGCGCATCCTGCGATTCCGCCCGCCCTTGTCCACTTTTTTCCACTTTTTCCTCAGACGCAGAGGGGGGTTGCGCAGCCCTATCATCATGCCCGGCGCCAGCATCGGAACGGCGCTGTGTAGCTTTATCATCGGCAAGATACTGCAAAGCATATCTGGTAACCGTATCTTCGCCATACAATTTCACAAGCGTATTGTAAAAAACATCTGGATCGAGCTTGCCGTCATAAACCATATTTGACAGCAACCCGCACGCATTGTCGCCAGGCTTAACCTCTACACCATTACCAGCCTCAGGAATTTTCATGCGCACCTTAACTCTACCAAGCTCCTTACAGAACTTGTTAAAAGCATCATAGATGGCGCATGGCTCACAACCTTCCAGAATATCAGAGCCCTTATCATCTTTTTCAGTCATAATCAATGTATTACCACAATCATTTATATGTGTTATTGTCAAAACGGAGGGAGGGGAGGGGAGGACAACCAGCAGGCAAAAACTGGTAGAGGTGAAGGCCCCATCCCCAACCTTACATATCTGTCGTTTTATATAAGCCTTACTGGGGAAAGATTTTTATGTCACGGAATATATTACAGGCAATGGCAGAAAAAGGAAGGTATATCACTTTTAGGTGCCCGGCATATCTACTAAAAAAAATAGATGATGTTGTTGCAATTCTGATAGAGGCAAAGAAAATAGATCCTGAAAAGGGGCGCTCACAGTTTTTGAGACAGGTCATAGAGGGCGCATGCGATAAGATACTAAATACGCCAGTCGGACAGATAGCAACAGAGACAGAAAAGAAAGAAAGCGAAATTAAGTACGGATGCGAGATTGCACCGCTATGCAGAGACTTTCCATTTAAATGCAGAGACTGCGCAAAGGCAATCAAGCGTGGGCATTACTTCAAACATAAAGAAATAAAGGAGGTAGATGAAGATGAGCAAGAAGCAGAGTGAAGAGGACACAGAGGACACAAAAGAAAAGACATTCGACCCAACAACACTGGCGCACCAGATCTCAGTGGATTACAGAACGAGCCCGGATGAGGTCATAGCTTACATGCAGGGGCTATGGCGCTCAGCACAGAAAGCAGAGCTGGTAGAGGCAAACACCCGCCTGTTTTTCAGATGCAAAGAGCTGAGCGACCGCCTGCGTGCTTTAGAACAAATGGTATCTCAGATGGACCTGCAAACAAAAGAAGGCGAAAAGGTAAACGGAAGCGCCCTTGTATCATTGCTCACCCGCCTGGGCTATCAGACACCATACCCAATGCAGCAGCCGATAATGCAGCCAGTGCAGCAAAAGCAAGATGATGACATGAAAAGCATGATGAAGGACCTGCTTCCAATCATTTTGCTTACAAATGCAATGGGAGGCAAAAAAGACGAAAAGGGCATAGACATCGTAGAGCTAGTAAAGACGGTAAAAGAGCTGGCAAAGCCCGAGCGCCAGATGGTAAAGATGCAGACGGAAGACGGCCAGATCATGGAAGTGCCTTTAGAAGTAGCCTTAATGATGCAGAGCAGGCAACAGGCTTTAGGTCCAGACCAGATAAAAGAGCTCCTATCATCAATACAGCAGCCAGTATCAAAAGACGAGCTAAAGCGCCAGGTCCAGGAAGAGTTCAAGAGAGACAAGGAATTCTGGCAGGAATACTTCCAGGCGACAGGAGGCACACCACCAGAAGTCCTGATCGAAAAAGAAAAGCAAGAAACAGAGCGCAAGAGAATAGAAACAGAAGCATCATTGGAAAAAGAAAAACTGAAAACAAAGCAGGCAGAAATCGAGGCGCAGCGCAGACTGATAGACGCAATCATAAACCCCGAAGGCGAGAAGAAAACAACAAAGGACATAGGTGCAGACGTGGCAGGGACCTTCTTTTAGGTAGCTATAAATCTACAAATATATAAACATACAATTGTAGAATTGTAGAAATATATAAATAAAGAAATATATTTCTACATTTGATGAAATATATAAATGTAGGATTGAAGAAATCCACATATGTAGATTTCCACAAGGCATGCATAGAAGACGGAACCACAATGTCAGATACCATACGTAAGCTAATAAAAGAATGGCTGAAAAACAGAAAGCAAGAGACGGCAGAACCAAAGCCACCCGCAAAAGAGCCAGTATCACCCGCAAAAGAAACGCAAACGCACGCAATGTCAGGCATAGCGGTGGAGGCGCCAGAGCCACCCGCATTACTACAGAAAATAGCCCGAGCATTTATCGAGCAGGACCGCCAGAAATTCGGAACAACCAAAGACAACGTAGACTGGCTGCTTGATAATTTTGGACCCGAGCTGCGCAGAGAAGGCATATACAATATGCCAATGATAGTGCTAGACAAAGTAATAAAATTGTGCAAGAGCCAATAGCACCCGCATACACCCGAATTGAACCCGAGTCAAACAAGCAAGACTTAAGGGCGCAGCCGAAACGACCCGCAAATTTAACATAAGAAAGGGGGTGTAAAAGCGTAAACTTACCATTCTATTAAAAAATCGTTATACCAGGCGCCGGGATCACCCGCAAATAATAAATGGAGGAAGCAGGCAGGCGTAAACATTGCACTGGATACGCAAAATGCCAGTTGGAGAATACCACCGCAGTTGGATGTTTCCATCAAAGATGGAAAGGTTTAAATGTCCGACAGAGCGGAGCAGCGTAAAAACCGCTGTCGAACTTTAAACCCAAGCATCCAACTGCCCACCGCCACCAACAGAGAGCATTTTGCTAGCTTACACATGCGCAGTCTGGTTGGATGGATACGCATTTTGCTCACATAAAAAATGATGAGCAAAATGCTCAGTGAGGAGGGAGCTAAGCCCTCCACGGAAAGAGTGCACCTGGAGGCATTCCAGGCGGAGCTGGCAGAGGATGAGTTTCTGCGCAGCTGCGAAAGAGAAGGTCACAAAGTGAGGTGGCCATGATGCAAGAGCCAACACTTGACTTTTGGCGTGGCTACGGCGAGGACTTCACATTTTTAGCAGAGATGAAGCGAAATGTCAGAGCACTGTACAGATCATTCAAATTCAAGAGACTTCTAAAGATAAAGAGAAACGGAGACGAGCATAGTACTTATGTGATCCTTGGAAACAATGAGGTACAATTACTAGCAGACTATGAAAACCTAAGAATAACATCAATAAAACAACTAGAGATTGAGCGTGGATACAGCGGAAACGGAGAGTTAAATGAGCTACTAATGGTGAAAATGAAACTTGCTGACGGCAGAGCGATCACAATCGAAGATAACGAGACATGGACCTTCAAAGGCGCTAAGCAGCTGTTAAAGGCTCTTGGCGCCGAGACGGCAGAGGTGTAAAGATGCCAAAATGCAGAGATTGCAAATATTATCCAAATGACTGTGGGTACTGGGACAAAGATTACAGAAAGAAGAGCAAGACAGCAACATTCCTATCAGAGGACACACCACACAATTGTAAAGATTTTGAGGTGAAATGATGGGAGATATTTACTGCAAAAGGTGCGGTGAGCCGTGGGATGCCTACGGAGTATTCCACATGACAGATGCAGAAAGAGAGACATTCCTAGCAGGCAAGGGATGCCCATGCTGCATACGCAAGGAGGCGATAAAGTGAATATAATTAAGATTATAAAAGAGAACAATGAGTGGCTTAACGGAACAGTAGATTATATAAAGGGAGACCCAGGCGCAATATTAGACGCAGAAGAAAGATTAGACAGTGGGATAACAAAAGTAACAACAATAGAAGAGCTGTTCAGAAACATACAAAACTATGATGGAATATTCAAATACAAAAACTTCTACTTTGCAAATTCATGGAAATATGGATGCTTTGTATATATAGAAATGAATGGAGAAATTACAGAGACATACTTTGAGCATATTAGCATAAATAACATAGAGAAATTCAAGCAATTCATAGCAAAACTAGAAGATGCATACAATAAGAGCAAAGACCTAAAAGAGATGAAACAAAATTATTTCAAGTGGGGTGAACAATGAATGAGACACTAGAAGTATTCCATATTCCTAAAACAAATGCAGTGGTCCTAAAGCAGGGCATCGGCGCAATCATTGCCCACGAGGACTCAGTGATAACATTGTTAAAAACAGGCTGCAAAATAGTACTGAGAGGGAAACTATGATAGCAACATGCCCTGAATGCAACGCAGAGATCATAGAGATGCGCAACGACCCTCCTTCTCACATTTTTATCATCTGCGAAAACGGACACAAATGCAGAGTGGAGAGGTGGTGGTAATGATACCAATAAAGGCAAAATTCACAAGCAAATGCAAAAAGTGCGGTGGACAAATAGAGAAAGGCGAAGATTGCTGGTATCAGCCCGGCGCAGGCGTCTGGCACATGGACTGCAGAGAAGACGAAAACATAATGCAGGAGCCAGCAGAGTCTATAATACAGGCAACAAAGCCAAAAGATTCAAAATACAAAGTAGGAGACAGAGTAATTTACAATAATGAAGAATACACTGTAGTAGCTATAACTGAAACAGCAATAGACAAGAAGCCAATGTATTCACTATCAAAGTTTTACAAAGACAAGCGCATTCCAGGCGAGCCAGTAGTCGAAGAAGACAAAATAAGAGAGGCATGCGAGCATGGAAAAACTTACGAAATGAAAGACGGCGAGCCAAAAGACGTTACAGATGAAACATGGGCGCCACCATACAAAAAAGAATACTGCATCAAACAAATCAAAGAAGAAGAATGGCTATGGGACATGCGCCACTGGAATAAATACCACGATGAGCAGGAAGTCAGAGAATGGGTAGAATCAATGTGCGAGGACACGAAAAACTGCGGACATACAGCATGGTGCATAAGAGTGCTAATGGTACATTACGACATGCCAGTAGACGAGATAGTAAAATTAATACTGAGCAATGACAAAATAAAGTATCCAGAGGCAACAAAAGAAAAATGTGACAGGTGCACCAAGAGATTCAACTGCGATAACTGCAAGACGCAGAAGCCCGAGACAAAGAAAGACAGCCCGCAGGCACAGGACCCACCGAAAAAGCCCGAGAACAACCCAAAGCCACCCGCAAAGAAACAACCAGCCAAAGCGCACCAGCTTAAGCTTACTGACTTACTTGGGTAGGTGTTAAAATGCCAATAATAAAATACAACCTAAACAACAAAGTAGAAATTTGGGAACATTGCATAAATGGCAAAGGTGTACAAAAGGTGTTCTACTTTACGAAGTAACAGGCGCACCTACCCGCCTCTTTCCCTTATATTTTTTTGCTAATTAAAAAAAGTATGAAATATAATCCCACCAGCCAACCCATCCACAACACCCACCCGATACAGCACAGTATGCACATAAAGCAAATACAGCACAAAATGCAAAGATAGTGAAGCGAAAGCCATATTGCTGCCTCAGGCTAAAAACGCCTGAGACAAGCATAAGGCTTTCGCTTAGAGTATGAAATATAATCCCACCCACCAACCCTACCGCCAGCTACCGCTACCACCCGATAACTATTTATAACGCAAAAAAAATTTACAACAGGCGGGTGCGCTGGGCGTATTATTTCCTCATAGCTTCATGTTTTGCCTCCATGTATCCACATGAATGCACCCGCCAAGATAATATACTAGTTTTCAGATTCACTATATAACTACCAGCCTATCCTATTTCTTATAAATAGGGTGTGGCTTAATGTCCAGAGAAAAGACGATGACATTAAGCCACTGTATCAACAGGCTTTTCTTGCGTACCACTTATGTGCTCCAACACTTCTATGCAGTCAGTGACCAATCGCAGGTAAACAAACGAAAGCGCTTTGTATTCAAACTCAACTCAGCAGTCATTGCCTTGTGGGTACGCATATCTTCCCTATCATGAGCCCATATGGGCTCTCTTTTTTTGCTCATATTTTTTAGACAAGAATAAAAACCACCCCTGATGCATGCAATTTCCATCAAAGATGGAAAGGTTTAAATGTCCGACAGAGCGGAGCAGCGTAAAAACCGCTGTCGAACTTTAAACCCAAGTTGCATGCATCCCACCACCCTGCTGTGCACAGTTTCGGGCAAAGCCCGAAAGGTTTAATGTTAGCCCAACCACACCAGCGGAAGAACCGCTGCCCTAACTTAAACCCAAGCTGTGCACAGCCCACCCCCAAAACCACCAGCCACCAAAATAAAGAATTTTGATAAAAGAATGAATATATAACCAATTTTTTTACTCACACAAAGACAGTGATGAGTAAAAAAATTGATTCCCCCGGCGAGGGAGCGGGGGCAAACAACAAGTCTCCCTCATCAAATAAAACGGTTGGGGCGAGATCCCCAAATGACCTATTCGTTAGGCTAGCTATTGACAACAACAAGCATGAGCTACATGCCCGAGACAGCGTAAACATTGAGATCTTCGGTGGGACCAAGAAAAAACCATTGTACATAGGACGACTAAAAGTACAGAAGAATGGTGGTAAGTACATAGTGAATTTCAATGCTGACCGTGTGTATCCAGTGCATCAGGAGGTGAGCCAATGAAAGCAAAATGCGAAAATAAAGAAGTAGTTGAAAAATTCCTATCTGCCCTAAAAAAGCAGAGGGAATACGAAATCCAGCAATGTGAAAAATGCATGGAGGAGCACGGTTGTTGCCCAAATGTGGGATACTGTTACAACGATGGCAGTGTTCTAGTGAAAGACATTTACGGTGGCATTGCAATAGCACGTAGCGCCTATGCAGAAAGCGAAGGAACAAAAGAGGTCATAGGTTACATCACTTGCTCTGGAAAGGGCAAGTGGTGGGTCGAGAATGGAATATTGTGGTTCGAGGGTTACAGAAACAGCTTTAAAGGCGGATGTGAAGTTTTCACGCCATCTCCTGATGATGGTTGGGAGTTAGTAGAGAGTTCCCAACCAGAAAGAGGGGTGTGGGAATAGAGCATTCGGTCATTTTTGCCTCTATTTTTTTTACCTCATGTGAGCATCACGGTGAGCCTCCCAAGCGCCCTTAGGGCTTTGGGCTCACAAAAAGCATGAAATATAAACCCACCCACCAACCCAGCCTCTACACCATCCCGAAGTTTAACGCATTCGCATCATTACATGATGCTCAGCAGTCAGGCTCAACATCATTACCATGATGTTTCGCACCTAGCCCACCCAGGCCTAGCTCCCCAACCACCCACCCAGATATGACAATATAAACCCACCCACCAACCCAGCCTCTACACCATCCCGAAGTTTAACGCATTCGCATCATTACATGATGCTCAGCAGTCAGGCTCAACATCATTACCATGATGTTTCGCACCTAGCCCACCCAGGCCTAGCTCCCCAACCACCCACCCAGATATGACAATATAAACCCACCCACCAACCCAAAGTTAGAAATATAATGGCGCCTTCGGCGCTGGGCACAAAAAAATTTTTATGCAAGCATTACATGTATTACACAAATGATAGTGGGAGTGAAGTGTAAAAATTGCAATTATAACAACGATGTAAAGATTGAGCAGTTAGGGGAAGGATTTAAGAAAACAACATTTAAATGCAGAAATTGCGGGGAAGAGCACATAGTATGGGTAAAAAACGATCTAATAATGTGCGCATTAAAACAAGCAAAAATAGAAGGAGGAGGCGCAGGAGTAAAATGGACAGCATAGAGAATGAGTTATCATACCGCCTGCTGGCGCCAATCATACCACCGCCACCCCACGCCAGCCCACCACCCCGCCGAGATACAAAGAGGTTCATAGTAGGCTTCATTAAAACTATAGCAATAGCCGTTGGAATTACATCATTCTTTATAATGGCCTGGATCATAATAAGTGCATATAATAATGGATATGAATTAACAATAACAATAAATGATTATGGAGAAGCAAATAGAGAGGTAGCAGAGATAATAATTTTAGCACCAATTGTAGCAATAGGAGGGATTATAGCATTAATAGAAACAATTTTAAACAAAAGATTGTTTATAAGAAACATGCCAGATAAAGATGGAACAGGACCGAGAAAAAGCTCATATATGTATAAAACAGGACACAGGGGAAAGAAGGCAGGACACCAGCAAGGGAACTGCAAATAAGGAAAAACCAAAAACAATATAAAGAGCATACCACATTCTTAAATATGCCAAGACAAGGAAAATTCATACTGTATAAAGACGAAAAGGAAGAATACAGATGGCGACTATTGGCAGCAAATGGAAGAATAATTGCAGACAGCGGAGAGGGATACAAAACAAAGTACAAGGCACTAGCAGGAATTGGGATACTGAGAAAGCTAATAAACTCAAAAATAATAGATGAAACAAAAAGAAAGTAGCGCAGTGAGGTAGTGGAAAACCTGCCAGGCCCATGAGTGGAAGGATGGCACACCAGGTAGTGAGAGATTTATGCCTTAAAACCACTGGGAAACCTGGTAATCGGCGGTTAAAAAACCTATGGGTTTAGGGATTTAACAGGCAGGATGGAGCCAAATAGATTAAGAAATCCATCACAAGCCCATGGGTTTGAAAATCCGCCCTGCGCTATTAACAAAAAGGCTGAATGCATCTGTGTAGTGCGGTTTTGATCCCTCAACCTTTCGGCAATATACAGATGCCAGCAAACAAAATAACGTTAAATAGTAACATTTATATACAATATTCTGTTACAAGATTGTGTGCTTGGGTGATTGAGCCAGATATGGCACACAGGGTGAAAATGGACAACCAGCAAGGTTGTAAACGAAAAATATATTTGCCCATGAAGGGCAGGAGGTCAAAATGGAAAAAGATATGAATGAAATAGTAAAAAAACAAGAAATGATAGACTTAAGAGAAATAACAAAACATTTAGAACAGGCAGACATAGAGCTAAAAAAAATAATAGTAGAGGTACCTAAAGGAAAAAGAGGGACACTTGAAAGGCTAGGAAGATTAAGAATGCAAATACAGGAAGCAATAACAGAGTGCTATTTAATAGGGGATTGAAATGGAGAAAGAAAAGATAGATTGGGAAAAGGAAACGAAGGAATTGATAGACTGGGCAAAGAAATATTTAAACAAATGTATAAAAATGGCAGAGAGAGAAATATCATACATGAATGCAGACTGGAAAGCAAGAACATTGGAAGCATTAGGAAAGTGTGCAACACATCTAGCAACAAGAGTGCATCACGACATAAAAATGGCAGAAGCATTAAAAGAGGTGGAGGAAAAGGATGAACGGCAAGATTGATGAATACGAGAAAGAGGAAGAAAAAGCAATTGAGGAATTTAGAGACCCCGATATAGACCTAGGAGCAGAAACAGTAGTAGCAGCATACGACAGCCTAATAACTCATTCAAAGATGTACAAGATCGATTTTAAGCAACTGCCAATAGAAACACAAATAGCAATGATTAAGGAGGCGTGCCAGAACATACGAGATATAAAGCTGACAAGAAAGGTAGACCAGCGCAGAAAAGAATATTACGAGATGAAAAAGGAGATGGCAAGAAGGAGGGCAGAGGCAAAAGGCAAAAAAACAACAAGAAAAGGACCAACGCCAAAGATGGTGAGCTTTCTAGTGGACAGAGGCTACAGCAGAGAAGACGTTACAAGAATGACATTTGAGCAGGCAGGAAAGCTAATAGAAGACATCAGAAAAAGTGAGGGATGGTAATGAAAATAACAATAGAGATAGACTTAGATAAAGTTAGCGTAGAAAATAGGGAAAATATAGATTACATTAAAAAAGTGGCAGAGAACATAAGATTAATAGTAAAAACAATAGCGGAGAAACTAGCAAAAGAAACAGGAAGATGGGGGCTTGAAGAGGCAAGCAGAAGAGGAGATGAAGGAGAAATATTGAACTGGTGTATACATGATTTACAAGAAATGGTATTTAAGGAGGAATAAAAATGGGAAAAATAGAAGTATACGAGTGCGATAATTGCGGGAAAAGGTGCGACGACATATATAAGGAAAAGGGATGGATAATAATAGAAGGAAGAAACGAGGTAGAGATAACAGTAACAAATGGAAGAAGATCAGATGGAATAGCAAAAACATTCTATAAAAACGTGAGCCCATTCAATTTACCGCTTATATTCTGCAGTACAGAGTGCCTGACAAAATTCATAGAAAAAATGAGTTCAGTAGCACAGAGTGCATGATAAACTAATAGAAAAAATGAGGAAAGAAAATGCAAGAAGTTAAAATTTGCAAGAAATGTGGAAAGAAAATGATAAAAAGATACAAAAGTGAGATATACCTAACATATCCACCACAATACCCATGGTACTGGTGGTGCAAATGCGGACATACAGAAGAGGGAGGAGTAGAAAGAGGACTCACAGAAGACGAATATTATGAAAAACTATGGGAGGAAGAAAATGCTGAGCAAAGCAGAGCGTAAATTTGCGAAAAAACTGGCAGAAGGAATAGAAAATGGAGGAGTATCACCAGATTACGCAAGGGTACTAAAAGCAAGGATCAGAAAAAAGCTTGAAAGGGCAAAGACTGACATAAACTTAATAAAAAAAGCGGGGATTGAGTAATATGCGAATAGTAAGAGTAAGCCAATCAAAAACACAAAAAATTTCATTCATAACTGTAAAGGATTTAGGAGACTATCTAGTGATAAAAATACCAGAAGGAATGACATTTGAGGTTGAAGACGAGCACACAATACATGTAAAAAAAGGAAAGCAGGCAGAAAGCGAGCAATGGAAAAGAGCACCATGATAAGATACAGATGCTTAAACGAGGAGTGCATATGCACATATTTCAGAGGAGGATCAGAAGATACAGCATGCCCAGTGTGCAACTCACGAAAAATAATAGTAGTAGAGCTGGGGGTTGGTGAGTAAATGCTACTAAGGGACAGAGAAGTAAAGGCAATGCTTAAAATATTACATGAGGATCCAATAGATGTATCTATAGAAAAATACAAGAGAATAAAAAAATACATAGAAAGTAAAGATGTATTAAGTGACGAGGAGTGGGATAAAATTCTGGACAATGTAGAATCAGCAGATACATGCGGACTTTGTGTATACAACGGAAGAGTATGTGGTACTTGTGTAATAACAAAAGCATTAGATGAAGTGAGCAAATGGGTAGTGAAGCACAATATTTGCTGTGGATGCGAATTCACACCGTGGAACAAGCTAATAGAAGAACTGAGCGAAGGGGAACAAGACTGGAAAGAAATACTATATTTAGTAAACAAGGAAATAAAATTCCTAGAGGGGCTTAAAAATGAGAAACATAATTGAATCAATGAAGAAAGGAAAAGTATATGACGTAGAGAAAAAGAAATGGATAACAGCAAAGGAGAAGCTACAGCAGATGTATAGAGAAGCAGAGAAGGGAGAAATAGATGCAATAAAAGCTCTGGAATTTTTAGAAAACCTGAGTAAGGAAGAGAAACTGGCATGGATAGGTGTAGCAACAAACATAAATGCTATAGCAAACATGGAAAAGAAGAGTGTTTACGAAATAGATCTATCAACAGCAATAGAAATATGCAAAGCATGGGATGCGGAGAGATTTATGATAGGATACCTAGCAGCAAGAAAAGAATACATAAACAACAAGGGCAGAAAACAAGATGGAGGCTATTTAACATGATAGGAATGCCAATGTGCAACTGGTGCCATCGCCAGGGGATAGCAACAGTACCTTACAAAAAGGGATTTATATGCAGGGACTGCGCAAGAATGAAAGGGCTATCACAATTTTGGTTTGAAAGCAAACTGGAAAATGCAATAAGAGGGTTAAGATGATAAGCATACCTTTTAATGAGTGGAGCAAAGAAAGAATAAAAGCTGGACAAAAATGTGCAACAAGCCGTTATAAAAGATATGGAAAGCCAGGAGACACATTCATGGTAGATGGAGAAACATACGAGCTAACACATGTTGTTAAAAGAAGGCTGGAGATAGTAGCATATTATTACTTCGAGGAAGAGGGAGCGAAAAATCCACAGGAATTTATACAAATATGGGAAGAAATACACCCAAAGCGAGGCTTCATTCCAGATGACATAGTATGGTATCACGCATTTAGAAAAGTGGAGGAACAAGATGATTGATGATGAAATGTATGATGAGTGGTATAGTCAAGGATGCCCCAGGAATGAAAGTGGAAAGCCAATTCTATTAGATGATGATCCATGCGATTACTGTCCATATAGGGATATGGATCATTGTGAATTTAGATGGAAATATTGTCCAGAATGGAAGAAGATACTGAAAGAGGAGGAAATATGAGATGGTGGCATAGGGTTGATAGAGATATAGAAAAGCTGAAAGAAAGAGTGAAGTGGCTAGAACAGACAATAACCAGGATAGACATGGAGATGAACATAAAAGAAATGGAAAAGAAAATAAAAAAAATAAGAGAGCAACTAGCAGAGATAAAAACAGTAGATTTACTATCAAAGGTAAACGATGAATTGCTAATATACAGAAGATTACTAACAAATAGAGAGCTAATACTAGATGAGGCAAGAAATTTGTTAGAGTGGGGAAGCAATGAATTATACGACATGTTTCCAGTAACATTAGAGTTAGAAAACAACAAAACATACAGATTGAAAAGCGACTATGAAGGGATGCTAAGGATTTATGGAATAGAGACAAACAGACAAATAACATTGCATATATGGGAAAAAAATTATTGGGTAGAAAAAACAATAAAATTGACAAAAGGGAAGCACCTATTATTAACACCGATATTGATAGTCACAGGAGATTTATATGAAAAATCATTTGTGGACAGAAATGTAATATTGAAAAACAACGGAATAAAAGCAGAATCAGAGAAACCAGGAAAAACATATCTAAAGGGAATGTTCATATCAACAGCAGTGTGCTATCCAACAGTGGAGGAAATATGACAAAAGTAAGAAAACTATTTGTTGTTGTAATGGTGGAACAAATAGGAAACATGGTGAAGATAGGGCTAGAAGCACTGGCAGAGAAAAGAGTGGAAGAGCAAAAAACAGAGCCAATAATAATGACAGAGACAATAAAAAGCGATGAGCAATTTAATGCAGAGGAGATAGCAAAGCAAATAGCAAAAACGATAAGGACAGTAAACCAAGAGCTAAGAAAAAAGGAGGAAATTTCATTTGCAATACTAATGCTAACAGAAAAGGAATACCAGAAGTTACGATGGTGCCCAGGAGATATTATAGAAGGATCATTTAAGAATATAGGGGAAAAATGAGGAGAAAAAGAAAAAGCAATGATGTTAAAACAGTACTAATACCGATAGAGCTGATAAAAAAATTAAAAATACCTCCAAATTGTCCACTTCATAAGAAACCAATGATTGAGCTAGGCATAATTGTATGCAAGGGAGGAATAGAGTTTACAGTATTCTATTGTATGAGGTGTGGAATAGAAATTTACATACCTAAACAAATCATAGATGCATGGATAGAAAATATAGGGGAAAAATGATAAATCAAACAAAAAGGGATGAGAGCTATTGCAAAAAATTACGGAGAGACAAACAAATATTGGTAGAGATAAAAAAACAAAAACAAGAAATTGACATTAGCGAGAGAGGACTATCTACAATAATATCAACAACAGTGGGGAACGGCAGGGTAGTAATAGCAGGAATAACAG
>Ga0190361_1000381_pt1 | contig 18157 bp, 19 predicted proteins | sample 48721845_MG_FD_161273 | JGI IMG/M metagenome (GOLD analysis project Ga0190361, IMG submission 161273) | Hydrothermal vent microbial mat bacterial communities from Southern Trench, Guaymas Basin, Mexico - 4872-18-4-5_MG | ecosystem: Environmental > Aquatic > Marine > Hydrothermal vents >... | reverse complement strand
ATCCCTGTAATTACCTTCCCTGCTGTGGCCCACTCCTTCTGGCCCGCATAAGCCCCTTTTGCTGCAGTCATGGAGGTAACCACAGCCAGGGCTAGTGTGATAACCAAGAATTTAAACCGCCTTATCATAGCTGCCTCCTCTAAAACCATTTTGTTTCATCAAATAAATTTGTCCCCCTTGGTCTAAGTCATTGCTAGTTAGCATCTCATCTATAAGCTTTCGCACTTTTGCCTTTTCCCTGCTTCTTCTATAAAGCTTTTTGCTTTCCTTAATCCTGTCAAAAGGCTTAATTGACCAGAACCTTCTTGGAAACCAGGGTTTTTCTTCGCTTTTTATCTCAATTTTAATGTGAGCCATTTTTAACCTCCTTAGGAATAAGTCTTAAATGTCCAAAGCTTCTTTTGCCTGGTTTTCTATTTGACCTTATGTAATCCCAATAATCCTCAAGAAATATGACTGGATAAGAAGAAACTGCATGCAAAGCCTTGTTAAAACTCTTTCTCGTTACCCCATAGGCCTTAACTACACGACCTTTTCCCCATCTTTTAAACTCCTTCAGTGGTTCAACTAGGTCTCCATCACCGGTAACGATTATTATCTCATCATAGTTGCGCACATTTTCCTTAATAAAATTTGCAATTTCAAAATCCATATCCCCCCACTCTGCTCGTTCTCTTACTTTCACGATGGGTTTCTTAACGACCTCAAACCCACAACTTGCTTCAAGCCCTCCAAGATAATTTAGCTGTTTCCTATTATCCGGGTCATAAGAGGTAAAGATAATTGACTTTATATGTTTTCCACCATTTTCCTTTTGAATAAACGCCCTTATTTTTAATACATCTGGATATTCTCCCTTTTCCTTAACAAAGCTTTTGTTGATGTTGCTGAGGTCAAATAGTATTACCGACTTTAAAATTTTATCTTTCTTATCTTTTGATTTTTTAATAAGACCTAGAAAATTAAAAATTCCCATCTTTTCCCTCTTTTAAAATGTATTTATCCTGCCTTGCACACCCTGGGGCAGGATTTGGTTTGCTCGTCCTAGGTCGGTGCCACCAACCCTCAATAAAAGAGCTGGGACTGTGAGGAAAACTCTATCCCAGCTCTTGAGAACAAAAGGCCTGAAATATTACTTCTTGTGAAGTTTCTTCCAGGCCTTCCGGTCGCTTTCTTCATAGCTGCGACCATATCCTTCCACACGCTTCCCGGTTTTCTTATCAATGAGCACAGTCTTTTTAGTTGTAGTGCCACATATAGCATCAACAAACGACGTAATAGGGTCAGCAACTATGTCATGATACTTTTTATACCGCCCCATTCCTTTCACCTCCTTTCTTTCATATTGCCAACAATGGCTAAGCAAAATATCAAAACTAGCCGAAGAGGCTTATTCCCTAGTAGAATTAACCACCGGATGAGGTTTCTTTAGCTCCATTGCTTTATAGTTAAAGGTAATGTGGTAAAGTCTTGGGTCTATGTGGAAGGCCACATCTTTACAGCATTGATGGAGCAAAAAATCAGATATGTCTGTGCTGTATTTTTCATAAATCTCTTCGCCACAGACCTTAAGGATTTCCATTGCTTCGTCAATAACTTTGAACACTGGCCCTTTATCCATCTTTCCGGCATTATGATGGATGAAATGTGCCCAGGACAAAAGACGCCTTTGCCATTGTTGCTCAAAGGCCTTTGGATTCTTCTTGGCCAGTTGGGCCAGGCGTTTCTTTCTTCTTTCTTTTCTTCTATAAGCGGCTTTTCCCATAAAAACTCCTTTAAATAGGCCTAATCGGGATGTCCCTTTCGGCCAGAGGACGAAGTTTTCTTTAACCATATCTTAATTATTTGCTTCTACATTGTCGATTTGCTGCAATTAAGGCCTGTTATTGGAAGTTAGTATTTTTTCTCCCAATCTATTTTTTCATGACAGGTTTATTTGAAGTGTAACCAAGACTTGGACAAGGTACAAAACTTATATCACATCTTAAAGGAAGGGTGGAATGGTCAGAAGGAAACATTCACCAAATTTCAAAGCCATGATTGGGTATCAAGGCCACTAAGGCAGAAAATAAAGCTACCTAAAGCAGGCAAAGACTAGATTCTTTTGAGTACCTCAAGGGCTTCCCTAGGATATTTTTTAAGATGGCCCGAGAGGTTTTCCGAGATATAATCAATAAGGTTTTTTGCTTCTTTAGGATCTATTTCTTTTAGCTCTTTGAAAGCAATAATTGCCATATCCAGGCCCTCTCCTGGATCATAAATTGGTTCATCCAGAATAGTCTGTTTAAGGCTACGGATACGTTCGTATCGGGATGATGGTTCCAAACCTTCTTCCCAATCATGGTAGAGCCAGGGGCAACCCTTTTGTTTCGGCAGCCTAACCATTAATGGGTCCCACCACAACCACCAGAGATACAAAATTCCAGAGATAATTGCGCCAACAATAATTAACCCTCCGACTGGGTCCCTCCCGATGAAAAGAGAATTTAGCCAATCCCAGGAAACCAGATAGGAGTTTGATGTTCGGGCAGACATTGCGTTGAGAGCCCTCAAGACTAGAATTCCGGCAAAGATTAGGAAAGACATTTTAAAAGTGAAAAGAAAAAGCCTGTCTACGATTCCCTTCATTTTTTTAGTTAGTAATTTACACAAAAAATTTTAAAAAGTCAACATATGACGCAACCAATAGCAGATTTTGAGGTGTACACATATTCTTCTTTGATACTACCTCTATTAAGTTCTATGGAGAGGAAAACTCACTGATGAAAAAGGGACACTCAAGGGATAAAAGACCTGACCTAAACCAGGTAGTAGTAGGCATTGTCCTAAGAAGGGATGGAAAGCCCATCTCCCATCATATATTTCCAGGAAATACTGTAGATGTAGTGGCATTTAAAGAGATGATTACCTCAATAAAGAAAAGATTTAGGATAAACCGTGTTTATTTGTAGTAGATAGGGGGATGATAAGCAAGGAAAATATAAGAAAGTGGGCATCAGGGTACTACAAGGATGACCAAGCTAAGTGTTGTGCCTACGTCTTCATTTATGCTTTGAAATGTCCATAAACATTGAAGTTCTGACAAACAATTGCCAAAGTAAAGTTTAAGCTCAGCTATCGTTATGTAGCATCCCATGAAGTGGACAGATAGCAAAAATACTGGCTAGATAAAGGAATTTGCTAAATAAGTTGTCTCATAACAATTCCTTCAGGATGTTGTAGGCACCATAGATTAAACCAACTATAATTCCTACTAAGAAGCCTGGACGACTTAAGCCTTTGCTTACAAGGAGATCAACTGCACAACCTCCGACAGCTCCAATAATCCCAAAAAACAAAGGCCACATCATGAGTGAACCCGGAATTCTCTTCAATGCATTCTTAATTTTCTCCTCATGCCTTTTTTCATAACTTCTTTTTTCCCCATCAGCCCAAATCACTGCTTTGTTGGAAAAGGCCCTTGATTCATTGGCAATTGATTCAGCCTCAAGGAATGCGAGATAATTCCCGGAGGCTAGCTTATCTTTAGCCAGTTTGAGTTTGTCATTTGCAATCTCGAACATAATCTCTGATATGAGTCTATCCTTATCTCCTGATTTTCTTAAAGCACATCTTGCATCAGAAACTGCTTTGCGGGCTCTATTAAGTGCCACTTCAGCGTTATCTATAGCCCGCTTTGCATTACGGTAGGCCGGTGTACTAATGCTAGATAGAAGCTCTTTAACATCATTCCTGACGGGCTCAAAATTTCTCTCATGTTGAGCAAGATACCAATAGAGAGGTTTAGTCAGTATCGCTTTTTTAAGTGACAAAAGGCAGGGTTTGGTGTTCCCAATTTGAGCGCAGTATTGGGCATAATCATAATGGCCGTCTTCATAGTTAGGAGACAATTCAATTGCAGACTTCAAGGCCAATGCCGCTTGCCCATACTTTTCCTCGCATGCGTAGATATGGCCAATAAGACGATAGGAGTAGCTTTTATAATCAATCTCTCCTTTTGGCGCATGTGGAAGACTTTTCTCTAAATATGCCTTTGCTTTATCGAATTGGTTCATTTGAAGATATGTTTGAGCTAAACCCACATAAATCCTGTAATCTAAGCGATACTCATTGAGCGCCTTTAAGAAAAATTCCTCAGCTTCCTCCAATAGCCCTCGACGTCTTAACTCTTCTGCATGGAGCCGCCATTCGTTAGCTTTTGTTTCACTTGGCGTCTTAAGTGTATGATCGATACTCAGCAGAATTTCAGTTTGTTGCTGTAACTGCCAATCAATTTCACAAATGCCCCATTCCATGGTAGAAGCTATCGTGGAGAGGCATGCAGAAACGGTATGAGTTAATTTTTTAAAGGCTTTCTCTTGAATTTGTACGATGCAATCAAGATGTTTTGAAATATCTTTGCCACACGACGTAATATCCTTTTGCAAATTTTTCAGTTCCATTGATAACGCGTGACAATCTGGGCACGTATAGCTATAACCACTAACGTATGTCCCGCAGATCCAACATTTTGCCACTTTGGGTCCACACCTCCCTACAGGTAAATTTTTTTCACACAACTTATTATAATTGTTTTTTCTTAATCTAACTATGGCAAGTATTCATTTTCTTTTAACCATTCTTCCTCTTCCTTTAGAAGAGTGCCACGATTTACGATACTTCCCCATGCAATGCCTAGTTCATGCATAAAGTTTTTTAAGCCTTGATCATCCATATTCAGATAATCACATACTGAATCCCAGATGTTCTCTTGTCTCGAAAAATTAAAATAAGTAGCAAAAATCACCCTTCTTGCTATTAGGGCATTTTGGATGTTATCCGCACCACGATAAGATCTATAGCTGCCAGATATTTCACTTTTTTCAAGTAAATCTATATCTTTATTTGCCTCTTCACCAATCCTCTTTTCTATTAAAGAAAAATTTGGATCATTTTTTAAATCAAGCCATTGTCTTTCCCACTTTCTCTTCCATTTACTACCTACCTGGAGTGGTGAAGACTCTTTGCTTTCCATCTCATAAATAGCCATCTCAAGAGCGTCTTCTAATCCTTTAATGCCTCCAGGCTTAAAAATTTCTTCTTTTGGATAGCAACCTATAAATGGAATTTCTTTGCCTACATGTTTACTTACAATAAAAATAGGTATTTCTGGTCTTATTTCTTTTATTTTTTTGGCCACTTTATCCCCTTGCAATATCTGTTCTAACTTTGTTGTGGGATCTAGCAGTTCTAGGTCTAAGAGAATTGCTTTGATATGTTTAAGCTTATCATTTTGTATTATCTCAATAGCCTTTTCACCATTTGTTTCTGCAATAATTTCAAATTTATTGCTATCAGCCATGTCCTTCATTATTTTAATATCACCCTCATTATCTTCAACATAAAGAACTTTACGAGGATACATATAACAATTCCTCCTCTTTTTCCTTAATTTTTTTTAAAATTAACCTTAAATTTCTTTTTATTTTATCTTTTTTGCTTTCATCTGCCTCTTCCAGAAGTTTTACAGTATTTGTCGTTCCTTCTGCTTCCAAGTCTGGAAAGATCTTTTCAACATGTCTAAGTCTCCGCAAAAATTCCTTCCTTTCTGATTCAAAATTTCTATCTAATTTATACATTTTTTCCAAATAATGATTAATTCTCCTGAGGAAATCTTTTAGCTCAGGCACACAGTGTTTAACAATTATCTCCCTTAGCTTATTTTCATCCGGAATAGGGGAAATAGCATTAATCAATGCACCCAAATCTATCTCATTTATTTTTGTTAAATCAAAATATAGATGATGCCTATTTGATTTAAAAATCTGCCCCATGGGAGAGTTTAAAATTACATCCTCTGGCAAGGTTCCATAAGCAATCACTGGTTCTCGCCTCATCCAGCCTATTCTCAGTGCTTCCTTAATAATCCTTTTTATGCCTGCAAATTCGGTTCTTTTTACATCTGGGTGGTATTTGAAGCAGATGTTGATGAAAATTGTTCTATTCTCAAAGTCAGAAGTATTTAGCTCTCGTTTAAGTTCTGTTTCATTCCGAACATGACAAATTGCCTCATTTACCTTAAAGTCCTGACTAAACTTGTAAGTAAAAAGACTAATGATAGATTCTATTTCTTCTACAATATACTCTCTCATAATAATTTTTGTCCGCTAATAGAAAATCCAAAGTCCATTTGAACACCTGAATTGCGTTGTGTGGTGTGATTTGCCCACGATGAGCTGCTTCGTTTCTGGTTAGGGTGATTTGTTTCTCAAGTTTTTCCCTCTTCCATATGATTTCTTTCAATATCTCCTTGTCTTTTTTATCTTCAATCTTAAACCGCTTTTCCTGAATAATCCCCATAATTACAGCAATGAGGTTGTGCGAACTATACTGGGTGAAACTTTCTTCATATTTGGTTACTTTTGACCGTAGAAATAGAAAAGCCTTTTTTAGTAATATAACAATCTCCCTCTTTCGTTCTGATTCAAGAGTAGTTAATTTAAATCCATTTTTTTTAGAAATCTCAACACTATAAATTTCTTCTTTACTTTCCACTTGTTTTATTTTATCCCATATTTTCCTTAAATTTATGTTCTCGTTTTCTAATCCGTGAATAAAACGTGAGGACGCATATACTTCTAGACATTCTTCAATTTGTTTTTTTAATTCATTACCAGATGAAACTGCCTTTATCCAATAAGCATCAGCACCCAAGTCTGTTGCTATAAGTCCTGCTTTTTCCGAGGCAGTAAAAACAATGACAGGCACACTGGCATCAAATTCTTTTATGTTCTTAAGTAGTTTAATTCCACTTAATTCTTCAATATTTCTATGTTTATCTTCTGTTTGTAAACGGAGGTCTAAAAATATAAGATCATATGGTATTATGTTATTTTGGATATTTGTGAAAAATTTATCAGCATTCTCATATTCCCTAAAACAAAGAAAACATTTATCGGGCGTTTCAATTTGATCATCTTCGTTCTTAAAATAGTCAGGCGAAATGGTGGTATTTTTAATCAGTTCAGAATAAAGAATATACGACCATCCGCGCTCATGCTCATCATCAACTAAAATAAACTTTTTATCCTTCAAAAGTTTTTCAACGATAGAACAAGAGGTTGAAATGCTTTCTTCAACAGGAAATTTTCCTAAAAATTCAAATTTTTTAAGCCAAAGACTTTTCTGAAAGACTTGTTGGTATTCCTGTAAAAATGGATGGTTTTCATCATGCTGTTCACAGAATTCTTTTACAAATTTTTTAATGCCTACTATATTTTGGTAATCATGTTTTGTAATCGCCTCCTCTTCAGAAGTAAAAATCACATACCTCTTGATTTTACTTTTCATAATTTCAAAATCATCAAACTTTTCTCCCTTGAGCTTTTCAATTGCCGAATTAAGCCTATCGTTAGAAAGTTTTGGCAAGAACAGGCACTTACACCCACGAGAAAGGATTATCACATTATCTGGGCTTTTGCGGATATAATATTTAGTAGGCAATAACGTCCCAAGGATTATGGGCAGAAGGCAGGCATTCCCAAGTTCTTTTGTTAAACGGATGTGTTTTAGAAGCTCAATGCCACCGCATTGATGTCTGTAAGGATAATCTTTACATTTGAGATGAGCATTTATAAAAATAGCATTTATGTTATTATTTCTAGTCTGTTTTTTAATTTCATCTAATACTTCAATTATGTTTTCATCTTTTGTGTTGATAAAAGTTATCTTCACTAACTTTTCAAATAACTTTGCAATTACTGAACTATCATCAATTACTAAAAGGCTTACACTCTTCACTTTTAATGCTCCTGCAAAAATCGATTCATTTCATGTTGGGCTAACTTTTTAAGTTTTCCATAAATTTTTTGATATTTTTCCCTGTAACCCTCATTTAATATACTTTTATCTTCTTGACTAAACAAATCCTCCACATCGTTTTTTACTTGATTAAACATCTCCTCATCTAAATTACATTCCTTTCGGTAATTTTGTAAAATTTCTTCAATTTGACTTTTTTGGTTAGCCATTGGGGCTAAAAGTCTTAGCGAAAGTTCAAGGAAATATTCAAGGTGCCAGGGAGTAGCTACTTCGTGAGAAAGAAGATCAATTATTTCCACTGCTTTTTGGTTAGATACACTTAGTGAATTTATAAGATTTTTAATTCTCTCAAAAACAAGATCATTGTCAGTATGAGAGAACTTCCCAACACCTTCAATTTGCCCGGAAAGTTCATGGGCATTTATGAGCCCACCTGTCCTGTGAGATAATATGAATATTTTGTATCTTTGACAATAATTATTAATCAGTTTTTGTACATAATCAGTATTTTGTTTTTCATCATTCCATTGTTGCATTATAATTATACAGTAGCTTTCTTCAGCGTAAGAAAGAACGATAAAGTGAGGAGGGTTATCTGGATTAATTTTTTTAACTTCTTGTTCAACTTCCCGAACGCCATCTATTGTAAAATTTCCTATGTGTTCAATATTCCAAACAATTTTATTATTATGAATCTTTTCCCAAAAATCTTTCCATACAAGGTATCTATAATCTGTAATAATAACAACGGCTTTATTTTGCATGTTATTCCTCCATTTAATGACTAAGTTTCATTAAAAGACTTACCAACTTATGCTTATCAATTTCATTTTTATTGATCCACCTTTCTATATTTGAAAATTCAACAAATTTAAATCCTTTAGTTACTTTAATATGCCCTCTTCCACTGTGAATAATTATATCTTTAACCTTTTTTAGAAAATGTTTTTTTAATTCTAAGAAATTTTTTTCACCAATTTCTTTGTCTATTAGAGTCTGATGAATAAGAAAAAACGTAAACTCATTTTCATATAAATTTTTGAAAAAACTTTTTACTTCTTCTTTTAAAGATTTATTCTTATTATGTTTATATACATAGACTCCATCATTTTCCTTGCTTACGTTTATTATTTCTATGCCCATTTTTGAGCAGAAGTCCCAAATATTCCAATTTTTATTGAAGAGCTTTATTGATTTTTCAGCTATCTTATATAAGCGTTCATCAGCAATAAGTATCTTTGTAAGTGCTACTTCAAAAAGTTCAAATAACACTTGTGAATCTTTTTTATCAAATAAAAGTCCAATTTTCTTTCCAAGTGTTCCCTTTGCTGTGCTAAATGGTTCATAATAAATTTTAGGATATTGGCTGTGTTCTTCCTCTTTACGATCATGGTCAAAGACAATTTCATCTTCTGAGGTTATTTTATTCCCAATAAAAATTAATTCTTTCCAATTTGCTTGAATTTGTGTAAAAGGCTGAGCATATTGGTTGCATATAATTTTAATTTTTGGTAAGTGTTTTTCGCCATATAGCCATTTCACCAATCTTTCATAAAGCCAAGTAATGTTAAAACTTTTCGAAAAACCATCAAATTCTTTTTTTGTAATTTTTATAACACGATTTTTCAGCTCATCATCAAGTTCTTTATCGCACACAACAAACACTCTATAAGGAAGTATGAGTAAGTTATTTTTTAACCAGTTAATTACTTCCTTATCATTATCACTAATTACCACAATAAAATTATACCTACTTAATTCTTTTGATTTTTCCAATTCTTCTATGGTTTTTACATCAACTCCTTCTGACTGTAGATTTTCTATTTTTTTAGTAGAAATAATTAAAAGATCTAAAGGTCTAAGCATGAAAAATTCATAACTAATATTTTCATCATGTGGGTTTTTAATAAGGTTTAATAAAGGAGGATTTTCTTTAAAAGAAGGCACCAATTCTGCTGGAATATTCCTTAGCCATCCAGCACATATTTTTATTTCCTTTTGTCCCCATCCACTTCCTATCAATTTTCCGTCAGAATCAATAAAATTTTCATTTAAAAAACCTCTGATTTTTCTATAATTATCCTGTGTGTAATTTTGTAAATTATTCTTGATCACAATTTTAACTAGTTCTGGTTGCTTTGAATAAGGTTCGACTTCAATAGTAATCTCAAGTTTATTTTTATTAATTCCTTTGATCTTCTCACTGCCATGCCTGGCTGTATCTCTTATGAAATTTTCTAAAATTGAATAAAAAGCATGAGAGCCAATTACTCCATGTGGCACATCAACTTCTAAATCTTTTAAAGGTGTATTCGGCCGTACGGATTTACCGTTTGAATTGTATATTCTACAGCTGCCACTTTTTTTAGGAGGAATAAACATGTACCGAACATTATTATCAGGACGGTTAACGATAAAGCATATTTTAGAAGCGGTTAATCCTTCTGATTTGACAATATTATCGAGTAATTTTACTTGGCTTACAAATGGCTCAATTATATCTTCCATAAGTTTCATTTTACATGTCCATCTCGGTTCAGTAGTAGAAATTTCAGCAATAAAATCCATCCTATTTTGTAAGTATTTATAAAAACCATCTTCTTCCGATAAATAAAATAATACATGTGACCCAATGTTATGAGACATATTTCTGCCTATTATCGCCGCTACTGCACTACGGAGTGCGTGTTTTTTAAATAACTCTTCCTTTTCAATTAATCCCAATGTTCCAAAATAGCTCGTTACGTCTTTATGAGTTCTCAGTACTGCACCAATTATTTTATCTTTTTTTTGTTCTTCCTTGAGTTCAAGAAATAACGAAATACAAGCGTTAGTTTTACCTTCTTTTTGAACTGAACTAGGTATATTTGCATAAATCCAAGAATCTTTTTGCCAAATATAAACATAAAGAACAGAGAAAAACAGTAGCGTTTGAGCTAAGTCGTTGTGCCAGTTTTTCTCTTGAGGATATATTAGGTTTCTACATTTATTCTCAATCTCCTCACTTAATTTGTTTAAAAAGTTGAAATTATTTCTAACTTTTTCAACAATTTCAGAGACATTTCCTATATCGTTGAGTAATTTTTTCAATTCTTTAACAATTTTATTTGAAAGTAAAAAAAGAATATACTCACCATTTACCGTTTCTACAACAAAAAGATCACTATTGGCTTCTGATGGTAAAAAAATAACTGGTATCTTTTCCTTAAGTGCTTTTATGGTAAAATCATTAAATTTAAATTTTAGCTTATAATACCATTCCTTGGTTAATTCATTAAATTTTTTCTTTTTTTCAAAATTTTTATAAAAAAAACCATCAATCCACTCCCCAGAATAAAAAGATTGACTATTAAAAACTCCTAAAAGTAAAATGTCTTTGATAGAAGAATTTTTACACAGCCATTTCCAATCTTGTTCTAAAAAGCTTTTAAATTGATTTTTTGCTTTTTCCCTATCTGTTTCCCAATAAAATATTATTTTTCGAAATTTTTTCTCATCTGGGAACATGTTTTTCTAAGACCTCCCATCTATAAATACAATAAGGGTTATCAAAAGGATTTCCTGTAGCACCATAAGCTAATGCTTTACACCCTGCTCTACATATTTCTCCAAATGGACATTTTTTACACATTCCCTTTAAACAATCTTTAGAAAATTTTCTATTATAACTAAATGCATTTTTATCAAACCATATATCTTTTAGTGATCTTTCCCTAAGATTTCCTTCTATAAACTCGTCAGGAAGGGCAAGACAACCTTTCACATTCCCGTTACTTTCTATGCCTATAGCTAAACATCCTGCATAACAACCAGTGAAATAGGGAATATCATCTTGACCAAAATCCCTTAATTCTTTTTCAAATTCAGCATAATATCCTATTGAGTCACCTGCAATAACTTTTAAATTTCTATCACTTCGGGTGCTAATAATAAATTCTGCTATTTCCCTAATCTGACTTGGGTGTGGAATATATTGGCTATTTTCTTGCATTCTTCCAACAGGAGTAGCGAGATGTAACACCCACATTTTCACACCTAAATATTTTAACAATTTATACATTTCGGGCAACTCATTAATGCTTAATTTGGTAACAGTGGTTATAACACAAGTGTCTATTTTATTCTTAGCTAAAATATTTAATGCCCTGACAGCTTTCTGAAAAACAAAAGGATTTTGTCTTATTTTATTATGTGTTTCTTCTAATCCATCAAGACTTATGCCAACAACAGTGATACCTGATTCTCTTATTTTTTGTGCAACTTCATTGTCTATAAGATACCCATTTGATAGTAGATTTACCTCAATTCCTAATGATGAAGCATGCTTAGCAATTTTATACCAATCTTTTCTGAGAAGTGGTTCACCTCCTGTTATTTCAATCCTTTCACAATCTAATTCCTTGAGTTGTTCAATAATGTCAAAAAATTCTTCTAATGTTAATTCATTTAGCCTCCTTTTACCTGCCGAATAACCACAATGAAGACATCTCAAATTACATGCAGTTGTAATTTGGAGATTACAAAAGTAAGGCCGGTAGGGAATCTGATCCAAAATTTCTCGCATTCCCTTTACTTTCTATCTTTTTATTATTTCACCTTTTCCGCCCACACACCAAGGACGTATTTTGAATAAAGGTTCCTTTGGTACCTTGATATACTTTCTTTTCAAAATAGCCAATTTCTCTAAAATTTCCTGTTTTACTTTCTCAGGATTCAGCATTTTCTGTCTTTTCATCTTATCTCCCCTTATTTTTAATATAATACGCAAAACCGAATATTTCAATTAGCAGAGGTTAGCTATTTTCTATTTTTCGATTTTTTGAAGTATCACAATATTGCCCTGTTTTACTTGAGCAATTAATATTGGCGTTTCTATTTCTCCAGATGGCGAAATAGAAATTTTACCAAATGCTCCGTGAAAATTCCTCAGTTGAAGAAGACCTTTACGAATTCCTTCAGCGCTATATCCTCTTTGAGAAATAGCCTTTGAAATAAGCATAAGAGCATCATAAGCATACGCAGCTTCTAGTGGTGGATCTGCATGAAATCTTTTTTTATACTCAATTACAAAGTATTTAACTTCTGGGTCGTTACTTTTTATATCTAAGGCAGGCATAGTAAAAATAATTCCTTCAGCACCTTTGCCTAAGGGTTTTCTAAAAACGGGAAACCACATTACTGTGTTGGCTAAAATCTGTCCCTTAAAACCAGCTTCTATCAATTGTTTTGTAACAATGCTCCAAGATTTCCCATAGCCAAAGACAAATACAGCTTCTGGAGTTGTTTGTAAAATTTTGGTAATTTGTGAGCGAAAATCCAAACCTGTTTTGGCAAAACTTTCCTCACACGTAATGGTTCCTCCATGGCTTTCAACTTCATGCCTGAAAGCAGATTTTGCACCTAGTCCTGTCTCATCTTCCAGATATAGCGTGGCAAACCTTTTAATACCCAATGTTTCAATAGCATATTCAGCGAGTGCTTTCGCTTCTCGATCACTTTGAATAAAGTGCCTAAACACCATCGGGCTTTCTTCTGTTATTCTAGGATAGGTTACGTCAATAAGAAAAAGCACAACATCGTTTTTATCCGCAATAGGAATAAGTGGTTTGCTTACACCACTCATAGCAGAAATTACTACAGGAACCTTGTATACACTAATAAATTTGTTCATCAATGTAACGCCTTCCTTGGCTAAATTCTTACTATCTCCATAAATTATTTTAATTTCTTTTCCTTTTAGAATTTTCTCTTTTTTTATTCGGTCCAATGCAATTACAAAACCCTGCTTGTGCCATTGGCCAAAAAGTGCCACATTGCCTGTCAAAGGAAGTATTGCACCAATTTTATAAACCTTTAATTTTTCTTTCTTTTTTCCAAACCAAAAACCAGAAAGAATAAGTAAAATTAATAAGCAAGCTAAAAAACTGATGAAAATTCTTTTTTGTTGCATATTTGCGCTCCTTTATTTTAGTGCTATTAATCTTGGTAATAAAACAACGTTTTAATTTTTTGACCTGTAGCTAAATCAGCTGGACAACCTTCACCAATAATTTCACCATCTCTCATCAAATAAATTCTATCACTGATTTTAAGGCTCCTTTCTATATTTTGTTCAACCAACAATATTGAAGTCCCTTCTTCCTTTCTAATTCTTAGAATAGCATTTGTAATCATATCTGCCATATCCTGAGAGAGGCTTGCAGTTGGCTCATCAAGTAAAATCAACTTTGGCTTTAACATTAAAATCATACCTATTGCCAGCATCTGCCTTTCTCCACCACTTAAAAGACCAGCCCTTTTTTTTTTAATCTCTTCAAGTTTTGGAAAAATTGAATAAATGTGTTCTTTTCTCTTATTTATTTCTCCTTTTGCCCCATTTTGTATAACAAGGCTAAGGTTATCCTCAACACTTAGATTTGAAAATATCTCTCCTCCCTGAAGCAAATAACCTATACCCGTTTTTACATTCTCCTTTGGCTTTGATTGTGTTATATCCTTTCCATCAAAAATTATTTTTCCTTTAACATTTCCTCCTTTTGATTGAATTATTCCAAAGATAGCCTTAAGCAAAGTAGACTTTCCAGCACCATTTGGCCCGATAATCCCTACAATTTCTTTCTTTTTTGCTTCTAGCGAAACATTATGAAGTATCTCCCTTTTAAAATAGCTTGCAAAAATTCCTTTTATATCTAAAAGATTTTTATTCTGCATGATTTCCTGTGAATACCTCCATCAATAAATGATTTTTCCTAAGCTCTTTTGGACTTCCATCATATACCTTTTTGCCATTGTTTAGCAAAATAACTCTATCCGACATATCAAAAACAAAATCTAAAAGATGCTCAATAACAATAATCGTTTTCCCAAGGTCTTTAAGCTCTAAAATTAAATCTAAAACCTTATTTTTCATCTGTGGATCAAGACCAGATAGCGGTTCATCTAAAAGGATGATTTCTGGATCACTAAAAAGTATGGTAGCCAAAGCAAGAAGTTTTTGCTGGCCAAATGAAAGATTTTCAGCAATAGTATCTCTTTTATCTTTTAAACCGACAAATTCAAGCCATTTCAATGCTTCTTCAGTAAGTTTCTTTTTTTCATTTTTGATCCTATTAATCTTAAAAAATGAAGCAAGGGGTCCTTCAATGCTATGATTCTTTTGAGCAAGCAATACGTTTTCAATAGCGGTTAGCTTTTTTAAAATCCTTACATCCTGAAATAATCTTCCAATTCCAAGGTCAGCTCTAATGTGAGGAGAAAGTTTTGTAATATCTGTGCCATTTAAAAATATCTTTCCTCTATCTGGCTTAAGGAATCCAGAGATGATATTAAATATTGTTGTCTTTCCAGAGCCATTTGGACCTATCATTCCAAGGATTTCTCCTTTATTTACAAAAAGTGAAAGCTCTCTTACCGCCTTAAGCCCTCCAAATGACTTTTCTATTGAGTCTATTTTTAAAACTATATTACTCATAGCTATTCAAATTTATATTCTCCAGCAATACCCTGTGGTCTAAAATACATAAAAATGACTAAAAGTAAGCCATAAATTATCTGCCTTATATTTGGTGCAATTGTATCAGGAATACCCAAAAACCTTAAAATTTCAGGGATGATTACAAGCAAAAATGTGCCAAATATTGGCCCCTTTATGTTTCCACAACCTCCAATAAGAACAATAGAGAGTAAAAATATTGATTCATCAAGTGTAAAAGAAGTTGGATCAATATAGGTAACATAATGAGCAAAAAGCACACCTGATATGGCTGCCAGAGCAGAGGCAACAGCAAATGCCTGGATCTTAAACTTTGTCACATTCTTTCCTAACGCATGGGCAAGTGTTTCATCCTCCCTGATTGCCTTTAAGACCTGGCCGAAGGGTGCTTTAAGGACAATATTTATAAAAACAAAGCATAAGATTGAAATAATAAGGCTAAAAAAGAAATATTTTACTGGTCCTGTTATTAAATAGCCAAGGAAAGAAGGTGAGGGAATACCACTTATCCCATAAGGTCCTTTAGTTAAAGAAACCCAGTTATAAAGCACATCAAAAACAATGATCTGAAAGGCAAATGTGGTAAGTATGAAATAATCTCCTTTAAGGCGCACTGAAGGAATAGAAACAAGGAGGCTTAAAACCATAGAGCCCATAATTGCAATAGGAAGTGCAAAAAAGAAGTTTATCCCTAATTTTGTCATAAGTATAGCAGAGATATATGCACCAATTCCATAAAAGGCAGCATGGCAAATAGATAAAAGACCACTATAGCCTACTAAAATGTTAAGAGAAAGACTCAATATCAGGTAGATATTTATCATTGTCAAAATATGAAATATGTAGTTCATATCTTTATCTCCTCAAGTCTTCTCCTCACACCTAAAATGCCTTCTGGTTTAAATAGTAAAAAGATAATCAGTGCTATAAAAACCACCGTATTTTGCCATCTTGCTGAAAGCTGCCAAATAGATAATGCTTGAAGGATACCAAGCAGGATACCGCCAACAAGAGCACCCTCAAATACTGAACTACCACCGATAATTACTGCAACAATAGCTATCATTACAATAGGAAGGCCCATAGTGGGTTCTATGCCTGTATCTAGGGCAGAAAGGATAGCCCCAAGCCCAGCAAGCAGGGAGCCAATAGCAAAAATTTTAAGCCGTGAACTATCTATATCAATGCCAACTACTTCTGCCAAAAGGGGGTTATCTGATAAGGCCTTAAGGGATTTACCAAATCTTGTAAAAGAGATTATAAGGTAAAAAAGTATGGAGATGATTAAAAAGGTGGTTATTTCAAGCCATTGGATACGGCTTACAATGATGCTACCAAGCTGAAATGTCTTTTCAGGCTGTGTAGTTAAGACCTGAACTTGATTTCCATAGATTAAGGCAATCAGGTTTTGAAGAATAATGTAAAGACCTAAGGAGCTAATAAAGGAAGTAACAGGAGGAGCATTTTTTTTATAAAAAGGTTTATAGACAAAAATTTCTATAAGAATGCCAAAAAATGCAGTCCCAAAAAGGGCTATAAGAATAGAGAGATAAAGTGGCAATTTTAAAAGGATAAAGGCAGAAAAAAGTAAATAGGCAGCTATTGTATAAACAGCACCATGGGCAATATGGAATATCTTGGTAGTATTATAAATTAGACCAAAACCTAGGGCCACAATGGCATAAAGTGCCCCAGTTGCTAAACCATTAAATAAAAATTGTAAAATGAGATTCATTTTCATAACCTATAATAAATATCGTTTCTTTAATAAGAATAGCTAGCAGTAATAATTAGCATTGGTTAGCCGTAGTTAGCAATAGCATGTATTAACGAATTAAAAGTCATAGTTAGTCATTGTCAGGATTCTTATTAACGTCAGGCTGTGTAAAAAGTCAAAAAGTCTAATTAAGGGTCACAAAAAGTGGGAGAAAGAGGTAAAATGCTGATAAAAAGTGGCTTAGTAAACCCAATTTGTAATCAAATAATGTGGAATAGTGGGAAGGTAAAATTTTAAAAATAGTTATCACACAATCTGACGTTTATTAAAAACTTGATAATTCTGTATAAAATGGTTTATCTCAACAGATCCCTTCAGCCTTTGATAGTATTGTTTACGAGTTTAAGAAACAAGCTTACTCAAAGCAAAAGAATCTTGACGCCCCTGTTGAAACCAAAAACAAGATTACAAAAACAATTAAAAAGAATGTTAGCCTAGATGTTCCTATAAGTTTCCATAAGAACAGGCTCGCGGCTTTCTTATAAAGATTACAAAGCAAACATTAAAATTACCCCATTCTTACTTCAATACCAGTTTTTTCAAAAAAAGCCTTGATTTCCTTTTCCATTATCTTTTTTTCAAGAAAATGAACTTTTGCGCAAAATAAGAACTTTGTCTTATCATTCTTGTTATATATGTCTAATAATTCTACATCTAAGCCAAATATTTTTTTAAAAATCTTTTTTATTATCTCTCCATTAATAGAAGTAGGAGCTATGATTGAGAAACAAAACTTTTCTCTGAGTGACGTATCCTCTGAAAGGTTTGTGCAAAAATAGTTTTTATAAGTTAAAGTAACAATCCTTTTTCTTAACCATTGAGTAATTTTGCCTGGTTGTTGAGATTTAGACCCCGGGCTACTCGGCATCTTTAATATTTGCTTGGCTAATTGAGGGTCAAAGATTTCCTTATCTTTCACTACTTCATCTTGATTGATAAGTTTTTTGATATAGGGTATTGAAACACTACCCAAAATTTCTTCTTTCCTCAATTTAAAAATTGTGAATCTGTCCATATTTACATCAAGAACAATACCATACAACCTTTTCTGGTGATTATATTTATTCACAAATAATCTCATTTTATAC
>Ga0190361_1000380_pt1 | contig 18163 bp, 14 predicted proteins | sample 48721845_MG_FD_161273 | JGI IMG/M metagenome (GOLD analysis project Ga0190361, IMG submission 161273) | Hydrothermal vent microbial mat bacterial communities from Southern Trench, Guaymas Basin, Mexico - 4872-18-4-5_MG | ecosystem: Environmental > Aquatic > Marine > Hydrothermal vents >... | reverse complement strand
TCAAACCATTTGAAACCCTTCCTGAGAAGATTCATCTTCCTCTCCCAATATTCCCCATAGTCTCTGCTTAAAGCCATTTCAAGTTTCCCTATGGGATCAGGATAATCTCCAACTTTAGCCTCCGCCATTAAATCATCCATCTCAACCTGGCCGATAAGTCTAAAAAGTTTTCCATAGAATTTTAGAGCCCTCCTTCTCTGAGAATCATTTATATATTCATTTGGATTCTTCGCCAAAATGATCCGGCCCATATATTTTAAACTTTCAGGATCCATGTAATGATCATAATGGTAATGTGTAATAATGATAATGTCTACTTTTTCAGCAGTCTCCCTAATCCTCCTCTCCCCCTCCCTCATCCACTCCAATTTTAAATTATAGGATGCGGGGAATGAATGATGCATTATTGCCACTCCAGGATCCACCAGAATAGCAGTATCCTCTAACTCTATTAGAGTGCAAGATGATTTGGCGCCGAATGAGTCGAACCAGATCAACTTAAAGTTTAACGTTTAATCCACCTGTCAATTTAAGATTATCTTCTCCCTACATTGAGAGCAGAACCTATAATCTTTCATATCAGTATCCCATATGCTATTACTGAAGTACATTACACATTTCATGTTTCGGCAATGGTTCAATCCGAGAGTATGCCCCAATTCATGTACAGCCTCCTTCAACATTCTCAAATAAAATAATTTCTTATTGCTCCGTTCACCATAGAATTCCGGCTTCAACCTGCATAGAGAGATTATGGCGCATCTTCCTCCAAGCTGGGCTTCTCCAAAAATGAAGTTTAAACCTCTAACATATAGATCTGCTTCAGCGACTCCTAAAATTCTGTCAAAATCCAAATTTTCGGAAACTCTGCAGAGCATTTTCAATATATGTGGAGAGTGATACTGTCTTCTCAAAGGGTTGTATGCCTTCTCCGATAATGGCAGCCTCCTATTCGACATGTAAGCTTCGAATAGGTCAAGTTTCACATTTAACATTTCAGTAAGTTTCAAAACAGCCTCTTCAGATACATCTCCTAAAGGTTGAATTAAAACTTTAATTCTTCCCACATGTCATCCTTAACCCGCATATAATTTAACTTTCCGCTCAGCTTTCCTCCCATGGAACCTCTATTTCACCTATCCTCCTATAATATATTCTCCTATACCATTCTCTAACATATTCGGGGAGAAGATGCAGATATCCAATATACCTGTTGTCAGCTAAAATTAAAACCGCCTTATCCTCTAAGCTTCGAACAGCCCTCCCCAAAGCTTGAGCAGCCCTCTTAAATGCAGGTATAATATATGCGTATAGTTTACCCTTCTCCTCGCCGTAAAGCTTCTCATAATACTCTATGTAAAGTTTAACCCTTGTAGTTGGCCTTTGAAATGGAATTCCTGCGAGAAGTATTGCCTGAAGCTCCTCTCCCGGAAAATCTGCACCTTCAGCAAATCTTCCACCTATAGGTGCAACTAGAAGTGAAGGTTCATTTACTCCTCTTCTCTTAAACATCTCCAAAATCCTGTTACTTTCAGGACCGCTCATCCCCCTCTCCTCCAAGAAAACTTTATAACCTAAACCTTCAGCTTCAGATTTTAAACCATATTGGAGAAGCTTCTCCTGAACCCTATAGCTTGCAGTAAATATCGCTGAATTCACCTTAACCCTTGCCAGAAATCTTTTAGCAGTCTCCACATATCTTCCAGCCATCTCATCGCTTAAATCCTCCCCCCTCGTGGATAATCCAGTGGCAATATAGACTTTAATATTCTCCCTTCCATATATGTTTGGAACCTTTATTTCCATATAATTCTTCAAACCCACAGTCTCTGCAAATGCATCTATAGGTTCAAGGGCTCCTGAACAGAAAATGCATTTTCTAAATAGAGGCCATCTTCCACCGAGAATTTCAGAAGCCCTCATATCCCAAAGATTCAATCTTAAATTATTTTCCTCCCTCTCAGCTATGAAGGCTACTCCTTCAACTTCAATGTTTGAGAGGGCTTTAAGCATGAACTTTGCGAAGTGATGGAGAGAGGATCTAGGTCTAATTCCCCTCTCAAATTTCCTCCTCCTGACAAGTTCACCAAGCCTCTCAGCCTCCAATAGGAATTGGCGATCTGAATCTCTAATTAAATTTTCAGGATTAAATGATGCATCCTCCCCCTCTCCAATTCTAGAATAGATTTCAAGCATCCTCTCCTCAACATAATTCAACATGGACACTATTTCTTCAGCCTTATACTCCTCAGCCTCCCTTCTAGCTCTACGAACCGTTCCAAGCGTTACAGTATCAGAGTTTAACTCTAAATTTTGAAGATTATGTGCCTCATCAACCACCAGTATAGCTCTTCTAAACCGTATTAAAGGTCTAATGCTCCATTCAAGTTTAGCATCCACAATGTAATTGTAGCTTAAAGATATTAGAGTTGAATATTGAGCCAAACTTCTCTGAATATAGTATGGACACATATTCAAATTTTTACCTAAACTGTAGATCTCCGAATACTTTAAAGATCCAAGGGAAAGATATTCGGAAGGATTAAACATCTCCTTAAATTTCAAATAATATTTACAGTTCTCCTTTAAAATACTACACATATAGGATACATCTGAATAATCATATTCCTCCCCATATTTTTCAGCTAAAAGACACATATCCCTCTTACCCCTATAAGATATTCCGAAAAGTTTCAGCCCATACTTCTCAACTATCCTCCTAAACTCCTCCACAGGTCTATCAGTCTCATTTCCAGTTCTAACAGCCCATATAACTTTGAAGCCTCTAAGCATTCTTGGAATAAGCGACGATAAGATCACAGCAGTCTTACCGAAACCTGTAGGAGCATGGAGACATATATTTTTAACATCAATATTTCCCGCTATTTTGTCGATCACCTCCTCCTGGTATGGTCTAGGTTTAAACGGAAAGTATTTCAATTTCAATCCACTTCCAAAACGGTTAAAACTTCCTCCACTTCAAAACCATATTAATGAAGCATCGAAATTACATATAAATTTCAAATTTAAATTATATTTGTCCCGTTCAAATTATCCGTGAAATGCAGAGTCTACGTGGAGTATGTTAACTGAATTTTCCATGCAATTTTAATCTAGACGGATTCAACTATAATCTTAAAGGAAAAATATAAATTAGATATGGTGAGAATATGGGGAAATTAAATTTTACTGATCCCTTTTCCAATTCTAACTTGATTCAATCTCCTCCCTTATAGCTTTCGAGAGCCTCTTCACCCCCTCCACAATCTCCTCCTTAGATGGATATGTAAAGTTAAGTCTCATAGCATTTCCACCGCTACCATCCACATGGAATGATCTGCCGGGAACATACGCCACCCTATATTTTTCTAGACATCTCTTCAACATCTTCTTTGTATCAACGTTTTCAGGCGCCCATACAAATATGAACATGCCTCCTATAGGTCTAGCCCATCTGCATCCTTCAGGCATATAGGTCTCCAATGATTTTAACATGGTGTTCCTCTTCTCCCTATAAATCTCCCTTATTTTTGGAAGCTGCCTCTCTATAAGCCCAGTTCTCAAAGCCTCACTGGCTATAAACTGGTTGAGCTGCGAAGTGCAGAGATCCATGGACTGTTTTGCCAAGCAGAATTTCTCGATGGCTTCACGATCTCCTGCAAGCCATCCAACCCTCAATCCTGGAGCCAGAATCTTGCTGAAAGTGCTCATAAATAGAACTCTCCCCTCCCTGTCCATCGACTTCAAATATTTGAACTCTACAGGTTCATATAGGAAGTAGCTGTATGGATCATCCTCCACCACCAGCAAATCATATTTGGATGCTATTTCAAGAAGATGTTTCCTCCTATCGATGCTCATGGAGACTCCTGAAGGATTTTGGCATGTTGGAATAGTATATATGAATTTTATTCTTTCCCCTTTCCCCTCAGCCTCCTTAACCTTTTCCTCTAAAATATCGGTTCTCATCCCCTCATCATCCACAGGTACACCTATAAATTTACATTCATACATTTGGAAAGCATTTATGGCGGCAAGATATGTGGGTATTTCAACGATCACTGTGTCTCCTGGATCTATGAAAATTCTTCCTAGAAGATCCAGTCCCTGCTGGCTTCCAGTAGTTATAATTATGTTTTCAGGGCTCTCAAATTTTATTCCATGCTTCCCCATGAACTTTAAAAGTTCTTCTCTAAGTTCTAAAGTTCCCTTCGTTCCAGAGTATTGGAGAATCTTCTCACCTCTATTTAATAGAAGATTATATGTGATCTCGGCCAGTTCCTTTTTAGGAATGTTCTTCGGGTCAGGCATTCCCCCTCCAAAACTTATTATATTTCCCTGAGAAATCCATTTTAGAAGTGCTCTAATTTCAGACTCCCTCATAAATTTAGTCTTCTTTGACCATATTTTCTCAAAATTCAACTTTAAACCTCCAAAGTATGGTTCAAAATCCAATTGCACTGAAGATTTAAATATTTATAAAACTTTTTATTTCTAACTTTGCTATGAAGCTTCATCAACTATGTTAAAGTTAAATATCTGCTAACTTTTCCTGAACATGTGCTTAAAGTTGCTTCATCCAAGTTTAACAGTTCAACACGTTTCGACTGGAAGTTAATTTCGTCAACTGCTATTTCAAAGTTTAATGTAGCAGCTTCTTCAAGTCCACTGCCAATTTTATATCATCCACATATATGGAAATTTTACTTTTACAATTATGTATGTCGAGTTTTCGCTATTGATAAATTTCATTTCAATTAATACATATTCAAGTGCAATTGTAATTCTAATTGCAGCAATATACTTTATGCGGATAAAATAGCTGAAATCTCCCCTTTTTATGCCTTAATATCATATTCCACTTCGAATTCCCCTATCTCTCCTCTCCTCTTCTCAATCCACCTCTTAACATAGCTGCACTCAACTATAAGCTTCTTCACACCTATCTTCCCAGCATATTTTAAAACTTCACCAACTATTCTTCCAGCAATCCCCAAACCTCTATATTCCGGGGGAGTATATGTGCTCTGCATTATCATACAGTCTTCCTCAACTTTGAATCGATGATAAGCCCTCTTCCCCTCCTCTATCTCAACATAGAAAATGTTACTTTCCCTTTTAATTTCACCCATTCTAGCCTTAATGCTCTTAACATATTTTAAAGCTGAAATGGCTGCCATTAAACCGTCTCCAATGGAGATTGCTACATTAAATCCTCTCCCAGTACAGTTTCCAGCAGCATAGATTCCTCTAATATTCGTCTCCTGCTTCAAATTCACTTTCACATATCCTTCATCAGTTAAAGCTATTCCAGCCCTACCATAAATTTCATTCTTCCCATCGCCTTCTCCAGCTATGAAGACAGCTGATACTGGAATTCTCCTCCTTCCAAAATCTCCCTCAACAATTATCTCTTCAACTTTCCCGCTTCCCCCAATCTTCAATAATCTACCTTTAACTGTCACCACATTTCCATACTGGCTTGCAGCTTCCTCTAATTCTCCATTCTCCTCCTCCAATACAAGGTAGACTCTTCTAGCTGTAGATGTAAGAATCTTCAAATCCTCGATTATCTTTCCAGAATTTCCTATACATGCCACATCTACACCTCTATATAATGGGCCGTCGCAGCTTGCACAATAGCTTACACCTCTACCTATAAGTTTAGCTTCCCCCTCCACTAGAGATCTAGACTCTCCCCCTCCACTTGTAATTATAATTGAATATCCTCTATATTCACCGCTTCCAGTTATAATCTTCTTAACTATGCCGTTCAAATCTAAATCCACTATGGTTTCAGGACATTTTACTTCAACACCAAACTTCAAGGCTTGCCCATACATGTTCATCGCCAATTGGACACCGCTAACCCCTCCAAAAATCCCTAGATAATCGTCGATTTTACCGGTTGACATTAACTCTCCACCTAGATTCCTCTCATCTATAACCAAAGTTTTAAACCCTTCTCTAGAAGTATATGTTGCAGCTGAGAGTCCAGCTGCACCGCAACCAATTATAACCACATCGTAAATGGTTTTCATTTCAAATCAACTATTACATTTCAAAATTTATTTTATTCTCAAATATACTTTAAACTTCTCTTGGAAATATCATTTTGAAGCCAAGCTTCCTCAAAACATCGGTCAAATACTTCTGCTTCGAATTCCTCTCAATAAGACAGGTCAATCTATATGCTGATTCAAGGTCTACTCCAGCAGTGAATGTTCCATGCCCCCTCACAATAACTCCGCCAAATTTTCTAACAGCATCTGCAACTTTAACGGCGAGATCCATGGAACCCGATCTACCCTCCACTACAGGTATCTTCTTTAAAGTATATTGCGCCTCTATCTCCAAAGCTTCAATTTCACCGTAAAAATATGATATGGCTGTGGAGTATGGGCAATGGGCATGGATGACAGCTTTAAAATCGGTCTTCAAATATATTTCTCTATGTACTGGAAGCTCCGTGGAAGCCAACTTAGCTTCCTCCTCTCCAAATGAAACCATTATCAAATCGGAAGGCTTCAAATCTTCAAGTGTGCATCCTCTTCTCGTAATAATTATGGAGTCGCCGATTCTCAAACTGATATTTCCCCCATGCCCAGCAACATAGCCTTTCTCACTTAACCTTCTCCCATACTTTCTAAATCTAACATATATTTCATGGATTGACATGTATATCCCCATAAACCTCTCCATTCAATTTGAAAAACTTTACCGTGAAATATTGGTTAAGATTAGCTGAAATTGGATGTGGAGACGTTGAAAATTAAGTAGACTCTAATAGTCTCTTAAAGTTTAAAATAGCCTTGATCTTTACGAATATTGAGTTAATAAAATTTCCCGCCCAACCCGCCCGAAACGTAATTAAAATTTAACTGAAACGTTCAGCTTTCTATTCCTCGGCAGGTCCTACAACCTTTGCAGTTGCAAATCTACTTCTAACACTGGTGATCACGATCTTCACATGGTCGCCTTTCCTTGTACCTGGAATAAATATTACGAATCCCTGAATTCTAGCGATTCCGTCGCCTCTTCTACTCTGCTCTGTAACATCTACTTCGTAGGTTTTACCTAGCTCTACGGGTTTAGGACCCATAGGTCTTCTCCTTCCGTACATTCATTTCCCTCCTTCAAACTTAGCTATACCCTTCCCCTAGAAAACGCTTCAAGGAGAAGCAGCATGCGTTTACCACTTATCCTAAGATTATTTAAATTTTTCCATCAGCTTTCCAAATTACCTGTCAATTTAAACTCAACTCTACAAATGGATAAGATATAAAGGTAAACATTTTCAGTATAGTGGCAAACCTAAAGCTTTTAACCTAATTCACATACCTTTTCATGGTGAAAAATATGATGCTGCTTGGGGATTTTCCAAGAGTTAAACTGGTTAAACTTCCAACACCATTACAGTATGCTGCTAGGCTTAGCGAAGATTTAGGCATAGATCTTTACTTTAAAAGGGATGATGCCATGGAGCTTGCTTTCGGAGGAAATAAAATTAGAAAACTTGAATATCTTTTGGGAGATGCACTTAAAAAGAACTGTGACACTGTGATTACAACTGGAGCGCTCTGCTCAAACCATGCACGATTAACGGTTGCAGCGGCAAGAAAGATCGGTTTAAAACCCGTTCTCATTCTAAGAACCACAGGTCCAAGAAAGGTTAAGGGAAATCTTCTTCTAGACGTTCTCTTAGAAGCCGATGTGAGAATATTCGATGTGGAAGCGGAGAAGATACCTGAAATCATGGAGAAGGTTGCAAGGGAACTTGAAGAGGAGGGGAGAAAACCCTACATAATACCTGGAGGAGGAGCCTGCCCTATAGGGGCTTTAGGCTATTTGAACGGTTCAGTGGAGCTCATGCACCAGCTGAATGAACTCTGCGTCAAACCCGACTATATAGTTCACTCTACAGGTTCAGGTGGAACGCAGACTGGACTGACACTTGGAATGAAAGCTTTAAACTCAGGGGTAAAGGTGATAGGAATATCATGTGGTGGAAGCAGAGAGAGAATTTCTGGAAGGGTTAAAGAATTGGCTGATGAAACTTCAAAGATGCTTGGCCTTCCCTTCACCCTTCAAGATGAAGATATAATCGTCTATGACGAATACACCTTCGGAGGATATGGAATCGTAACTGGAGAAGTCTTAGAGGTTATGAAGAAAGTTGCAAAAATGGAGGGAATAATACTTGATCCACTATACACTGCTAAAGCGATGATCGGCCTAATAGATTTAGTGAAGAAGGGAATTATAGAGAAGGGTTCAACGGTGATCTTCATACATACAGGTGGAACGCCGCTGGTCTTCCAATACGAGGAGGATCTCTGGAAGTATGGTTTAACCGTTAAATGGCCTTAAATTCATCAATCCTTTTTATCCCTTCTTAAATCCAAATGTAAATCCAGCTAGAAAAGCTGCTGCAAATGGAAGGTTCGCCACCACCTGGCTCACCATAGATGTACTTCCACCGGCAATTCCCTTCACAAATCCCTCTATCTTTCCAACCAGCTGCTCATAGTTTACATTTAATATTCCCTGCCACTGAAGATACATTATAGCCAAAGTTACCAATCCAATAATTATAATCGTTATCTTCAAAACTTTTTTAAGGGCATATCCAACTGCAAAGCCAGCTATACCTCCGAAGCCCAGCTGGAAGAGTATGGAGTTTATCTCGCTCAAGGAGATCCCCATTTAAAATGGAATTCAAAACTTATAAACCCTTTTAATTTGTAATTTTCATGATCTCTTCATGTAGATTTCTAAGAATCTCCAAGTATTCAGCCTCTCCTCTCTCAATGGAATCCATTATCTCCTCGAGCATTCTAGTCCTCTCCTCAGATACAAGATCAGAATATTTACTCGTCAAATAATGGTAAACTTCTTTTCCAAGCCTTGTAGGTACAAGTTTCCCCCTCCTAGTCTTAATCACATATCCCCTTTGAAGAAGAGTTTGAATTATCTTAGCATAGGTGGAGGGTCTCCCTATCCCCTTCCTCTTCATAAGAGCTATAATGTCTCCCTCACTGTAAAGCGTTTTCAAAGCCTTCCTTCTCACTTGGACTTTAACAGGCCTATATGTTCCGCTCTTCAATTTCTCCTCCACTTTTAAAGTTGGATTTTCAAGTGTGAAGCCAGGTTCAACGATCTCCACATTTCTTTCAACTCTAAACTTTAAACCGTTAATTTCTATTTCAGCCTCCTGTCTTCTCACCTCTGCCTCCCTCATCTGGCTGGCTATAAATCTTCTGAAGATCAAAGAGTAAGCCTTTAAATGTTTATAGGTGATCGGTTTGATTGGAGTTAGCATTCCTTCAGATATGAGCTTCCTCAACTTCTCAGCATTCAAAGGTTTAGTAGGCCTTATACATTCATGTGCTCCTCCCTCCCTCCACTTTCTAATCCTAACGATTTCGCCGACTCTATCCCCATACTTCTCTTTCAAATATTCCCTTGCAATCATCTGTCCCACACCTGAAACCCTTGTACTATCCGTTCTATGATAAGTGATGAAACCCATTTCGAACAGGTCCTGAGCTATCTGCATGGCTTCGGATGTGGATAATCTGAGAATTCTGGACATATCCTGCAGATAAGTGTCCGTGGTGTAGGGTGGTTGAGGTTTAACTTTCTCCACCCATTCCCTTAAAACTTTCAATTCCACCTTGCTTTCTCCAGATATTTCCACTTCACCCTTAACGATTTCAATTTTAACATTGAACGGCAAAGTTACTTCATAGATTTCCCTTATACTCCTACTATATTCCCTCTCCCTTTCAACTATCCATCCAAGTACAGGTGTCTGCACCCTTCCAGCTGAAAGCCATCTCTTGCCGAATTGAAGCCAAAGCCTACTGCTCAATTCGAAGCCTATCCATCTATCCTCAATTCTTCTAACTATTTGAGCTTCAACCAAATTTCTGTTGAAACTTCTAGGATTACTTATAGCGTTTAATATGGCCTTCCTGGTGACTTCATGAAACTCCATTCTATCAATTCTTCTAGCATATGGATTTATGAGCACCATTAAATCCCAACCTATCTTCTCCCCTTCAGTGTCGGGGTCAGTTCCAATTAAAATGTGATCCGACTCTAAGCATAGTTCAATAATACTTCTAACCATCTCTTCTTTATCAAGGATTTCTCTGCTTCCACATCTCGGACAGCTTTCCAATTCATCTGTAAATTGATAGTTGCATTTCAGGCATCTCTTAATCGAAGCATATATAGGTATATATTTTCCATCAGTTACCATTACTCCATGAATTCCTTCACCTGTAATTAAATCATATAAATGTCCACCTGTAGCTGTGATCGTTATTATCCTCTTCCCCGTTGAAACCTCATATGTCTTTATCTTTCCAATTCTTCTAACACTAGGCTTGCCGAAGAATTGGGCGATGGTTCGCGCCTTATTTGGAGACTCCACTATTAGAAGCGTGAATTTCACAGGATCTTCTAATTCAACTCTAAGCTTCCCCTCCAAAATCTCCCTTATCCTCCTCCTATCCTCATCTATCTCGTCTAGAATGCTATTCAAATTTACTTCTTCAAGCTTCTTCCACGTCATCTCCTCATTTATCCATCTAGCTCTCCTCATAAGTCCCTTCAAAAGCTTCTCGTCTAAAGCTATGGTGACTGCAAGTCCCTTCGTCAATCCACCAGCATACATTCTAGATGTTCTTCCACTGGCCTGAATATATGTCATAACATCTGGAATGGCTATGTAAGTTTTATCTTTCTCAACGGTTATTCTCACATCCTCCAATTGGTCAAGCCTCTTCTTAATCTCATCCCTTGAAAACTCCTCTCTTACAAGTTTCAATGCCTCTCCGAAAGCTCTTACAACAGGATTCTCAACTTTAACTTCTCCGGCCAACATTTCTCTTAAATTGTTGATTCTTTGAATAGTCATCATCGCCAAATATCTTCTCAACTTTCCAATAATCCTCTGAATTTCCCCTCTCCTCTCCTCTTCAACTTCTTGGAGAATGGTTAGAGCTCTGAAAATTTTGAGGGGATGAGGATCCTCAAGCTGAGTGCTGAATTTAAATTTTGGAACTCCTAGGAAAACGGCATATCTAACCCTTTCAGGCAGATCTAAACCGCGCACCATCACTCCATAATAATATGAGATTCCCACAAGGATTTGGACTTCTCCTCTTCTAAACTTCTCTAATGCTTTAAGATTCTTCGATGTGAAAAGCTCTGCCTTTACACCGTTCTTCTCTAAGAAATTAACAATTCTCTCCGCATATTCAACTCCCCTATCTATGGGTATGAATATTAATCCTCCATCTCCAAGCCTTTCAACCAGTTCTTTCAGCTTCCCCTCCAATTCCACTTCATCTCTAACCGTCAAATATGCGTCGACCACGTTTCTAAGAAGCTCCGATCTAGCTCCAACATCGAATCCTAAAAGCTCCCTGAAGAGTTTAACCCTTAAACCTCTAGGCCTCCCCGTCGCGGTTGAAACTATCAGTATTGAATTTTTCCTGCCGATTCTCCTAATTCTTTCCTCAAGCCTCCTATATTTATCCATTAAATCTTTAAGCTCTTTTCCTCTAAATCTAAATCTAGTTAAACTGCTAATTCTACTCTTCGTTTTAATAAGTTCGAAGGCTGTGGAGATCTCTTCCTCCGTATATCCCATCAATTTAAGTATTCTCTCAATGTTCCTTGAACTTTTAAGTATTGCATCCACATCATCCACAAAGATCAATCTAAACTTTAAATTCTCCAATTTTCCATGATGAACTGAAAGAAACTTGGAGGTTGTTATTAGAAGATTGAAATCTCCCTTAGCAATATCCTCTAAAATCTTCTTCTTCTCACTTCTATTCAGATTGGCATGATATCTTAAAATTTTAACATTTAATCCAGCCTTCTCAGCATACTTCGAACATTTCTCATAGATCTGCTCGGTTAGAGGGGTTGTAGGAGTCAAAATATATGCTTTACCATGCCTCCATGCCTGATATAGCGATATTATCATGCCGAAAAGGGTTTTCCCAATTCCTGTAGGTGCAACTATTGTAAAGCTCTTATCCATGAGAACTCTTCTAGCCCATGTTCTCTGAACGCTCCAAGGCCTACTTCCAGTAGCCTTTCTGAACAGCTTCTCAAACTCCCTATATTTACGTTCAAACTCGTAGATTCTCCCATAATTCTTCACTCTGCCACTTCTCTTCAAAATCTCATAGATCTCATCGATGCTCAGCCTCCCCTTATCAGGGATTTTTGGAAGGCATCTGCTGCATGGAAGCTTCATTAAAAGCCTTAAATCCTCTTCTCTGCCACCGCAATTTGGACATGCATGGCCATATATTCCGTGGATTTCATTTATCATCATGATTTCTCCAACCAATAAATAAGTTAGCCTATCATCTTTTATTTTAACCTATAGCTTTAAACCATAACCGTATATAACATGTAATTTAATATTATCTAATGGTGAAATAATGTATCCTAAGAGGAGAAGAATTGAGCAGAGATTTCTTAGAAGCAATGGTAAACCAAACTTTTCAGATAGAATTTACAGGTCAGGTTTAAATTTAAAGTTGATTTCAACGAAACCGGTATACACTCTCTCCCAGACGGCTCCAATACTTGAAGCGGTAAAAACCATATTGAATAATGGTTTCAGAAGACTTCCCATAACTATGCCTGATAAAACGTTAATCGGCTTTGCCACAGCCACAGACCTTGTAAATTATTTTGGGGGAGGAGAATATTTCCAAATAGTTGTGGAACGCCACAACGGAGACCTATATTCATCTCTAAATGAACCTGTAGAGTCAATTATGAATAGACAGGTTGTAAAATCACATCTCTCCGAATCGCTTACAGAAGTATTGGAGAAGATGGTGATGAACAATGTAGGAGCAGTAGTCGTAGTGGATGATGAGGAGAAAGTGGAGGGAATAATCACCGAGAGAGATATATTGAGACATATGGCTGGAAAATTGATTTCAAAATCGGTTAAGGAGATTATGACGAGAGATGTTATAACAGCTTCACCTGAAAACACCCTGCGTGAAGCAGCTGAAACCATGATAAATGTGGGTTTTAGAAGGCTTCCAATAGTCAGTGGAAGTAAACTTGTAGGAATAGTGGTTGCCACAGATATTGTTAAACAATTCGACATTAAAGTTGCATTGGAACATTCGCCGAGAGGATCCATATATGATGTAATTAAAATTCCACTTTCAAAATTTATGGTTAAAAGAGTCTATACAATTCATCCCGACGCAGAGCTCGGTGAAGCTGCAGCTTTAATGAAGAATAGAAATGTGGGTGCTTTACCCGTAGTGGAGAACGGTGAACTGAAAGGAATTATCACTGAGAGAGATTTAATCTATGATTTGGTTCTTGAATCTTCAAAGTAACGTTAAATTCTCCTCTAAACATTTCCATATGGATTGAAATTTCAACCAGTTTAAAACCATTATAAAGAGGAGAGAAATTTTCTAGGATGGTTCAAACTCTCTCTAAAACCTTTCCCGAAAGCTTTCCAGTATGTCTCCCCTTCTCAATAACTATTTCTCCGTTCACGATGACATATTCTACACCTTCAGGATATTGATGTGGATTCTGAAATGTAGCTTTATCCATAATTCTATTATAATCGAATATTACAATGTCACCCCAGAAGCCCTCCCTTATCAATCCTCTATCCCTCAATCCAAGCTTCAAGGCAGGCATCGAAGTCATCTTTCTCACAGCCTCTTGAAGGGAAAGCAACCCTCTATCCCTCACATATCTTCCAAGAATTCTTGGAAATGTACCGTAGTTTCTTGGATGAGGTTTACCCTTCCCGAGAGGTCCATATGGCGCTAAACAGGCTCCATCGGTTCCAACCATTGAGAGATGATGCTTCATAACCATGTTCATATCCTCCTCTCTCATCATATGGAGTATTATTCCAACATTTCCATTCTCCTCCACCAATAGGTCAAATATCAGGTCGAAGGGATCTTTACCCTCCCTCTCCGCAAGCTCCTCCACCGTGAATCCCTCATATTCCCTCTTCCCCTCACATGAAGATATAACGATGTTTCTCCATCCAGCAGTTCCCGCAAGATTCTCCCATCCTGGAAGCCCCTTCAAAATATCCTCCCTCATCTTCTTCCTCAACTCGGAATTTTGAAGTCTTCTAAGCATTTCCTCCAATCCTCCAACATGAACCCATGGTGGAAGACATGCTGCCAAACCGGTGCTTCCAGCAGTATAGGGATAGAAGTCACAGGTCACCTCCACACCGTTCAATCTAGCTTTCTCAAGAATTTTCAAAGCCTTCTCCATTTTTCCCCAATTTCTTTCACCTGCAGCTTTCATATGTGAAATTTCAACTCTAACTTCAGCTTTTTTTCCAATAGTTATCGCTTCTTCAAGAGCTTCGAACAGGTGGTCGCTTTCACTTCTAATATGGCTTGAATAGATTCCTCCATATTTCGCCACTACCCTTGCCAATTCAATGATCTCTTCGGTTTTAGCATAGCTTCCAGGAGTATATATTAGGCCGGTGGACATTCCGAAGGCTCCATCTTTCAAGGAGTCTTCGAGAAGCACCTTCATCTCATCCATTTCATCCCTAGTTGGAGGTCTATTCTCAAATCCCATAACGTTCATCCTCAAAGTTCCATGTCCAATTAAAGGTGCAACGTTAACCGCTATACCTTTCTCCCTTAACTTTTCCTTATAATCTTTAAATGTTGACCAGTCGAATTTTAACTTCTCAGCTAATGCTCCAGCCCTCTTCTTTAAAAGCTCCTTTCTCTCAGGAAGTATGGGGGAACTGCTTGAACCACAGTTTCCTATAACCTCCGTTGTCACTCCCTGCATGATCTTGCTCTCAGCATAAGGATTAACTAGTAAGGTATAATCTGAATGGCTATGCATATCTATGAAGCCTGGAGCAACAATCAATCCCGAAGCATCAATCAACACGTCGGCTTTAAATTTACGGTGCCTTGAAATATCAGCTATGTATCCATTTTTAATGGCTATATTGCCTTTATACCATGGATTACCAGTACCATCAACTATAATACCATTATTTATTGAAATATCATAGCTCATTTCAATCAAATATTATTATAGTGCTGTAGTTTAAAAGATCTCTCTTTAAAAAGATTAGATGGCAGGGGAAGAAGGCTCTAAGACTTCCAAGGATTCTTGTCCGTTTTAATTCCACACTTTTTGCATTCCCAATAGTATTCTAGTCTTATAATTCTCCCCTGCTTATCCTTAATATATTTTGGGCGTCTAATCCATTCATGATTACACTTTTTCGCCTTCGGCATAAATAATCCTCCAATCCAGCCAAAAATGATGTAAAATCACTTAAAAAGTTTTTTATTTTATGATTAGATTTAATATCACGGTCATGATTACTTGAACGATTAAAGAGCTTGCCATTAAACCTGTAACTATCAGCCTTCCCTTTTCATTATAAAATTCTTTACCAAATTTTCTGTCAGTATACCATCTTATGAAGCCTCCTATACCGAAGGGTACAATATAGTTTGGCGGTAGGAAGAGTCCTAAAGCCATACCTATCATTGAAATTGGTGTGAGAAATTCTAGAACTGCACCTAGAATTCCTGCACCAATAAAGATTAAGGGATTTATTGTTCCAATAATATTTCCAGTTGCAAGCATCTTCAAATAGATTTCACTTTGAAGAAAGCCTATAGAGGGCATCATGGGATTTCCAAATCCAACATATTTCCATAGGAAGATTATGAAGAATATGCTGAAAAGAAAGGATGGAATCCAACCGGCAATTTTAGCTTTTATAATATCTTTAAGGGAAACGTCGAATTCATCCCTATATTTTAGGTAGGGGATTATTCCATTTCCAACCCCTATGGATGGACGGAAATATGAGTAAGCCCAGTATCCTGTATAGCCTCTATATCCAAGGCTGAATATTGGCAGATCATATAGAAATATCGATGTTACCCCCATGGACATTCCAGTTTCGCCGGACATTTTAGTTGTAATGACGAATTCTATGAAGCTGCCGAAGAAGAAGATGTACGCTATGAAGAATACTGAAATTACAGGTGGAAACGGATATAATGGATTTAAAATCCAAGCCAAAGTAAGCATACATATAGCTATGAAAGCATAGAGAGTTAGGAAGCGTTTATTTCTCATCAAATTCTTCATGAAAATCTTTAGAAGATATAGGTATCCTAGATTGGTTTCATTATTCTTCGAAACTTTTCCATTAGACTTTCTGAACATTCCTCTAAAGAAGACGAATAGTGAGAGGAGAACTCCACCCAATAGGAGGATTCCGAGGGCCGGTGAAATTGAAAAATTAAATAGAATATTGTTATACATTGACATAAAGTTCGGATCATATGCAATTATACCTTGCCATACTAGGAGAGGTGAAATTAGAAGATATAATATTAGCCCTGTCACCATAAGGCTTAACGAAGTATTAACATTTATAAGATAACCTATACAGATGAAGCCTAAACTGAGAGAAATTGCAAAGATAAAGCCTCTGGGAAGAAAAGGCGTTAAATCTATAAGGGTTAAATTGAATCCCCAGATGGATGGAATATACTGTATAAAGGTGAAAATTAAACCTATAACTGCCGAGATTCCTATTAGCTTAGCTTTTCCACCTTCACTGAAGCAGGTGTCTATGAGAGAAGCTGAAGCTGCTGTGTAGGGCCAGACCATTCTTCTACTCTTAATAAATTCATCTTTCAAAAGCAGTGCATAGAGAACTCCAGCAAGAATGCTTAATAGATAGCTTACAACTATGAAGAGAATTGGGAGAATCCAGTATTGTAGATCCAAACTCTTCATTAAGACTATCTCCGTTGGAGGTGCAAGCCAGGATGGCAGATTAACTGAATGTTCACGTTCAATGAGGTAGAGTATAAAGCCTAAAGCATAGTAAACTGTGAAGGAGGAGGAGCTTGATATTAGAACGAATGATAACTCTTTCTTCGTTGAACCACCCCCAAGTTTATGGAAAAGGGCATATGCAACTATAACTGCTAATGGACCGTAGCCGAAGCCCATTCCAAAATTTATGTTTATATAACCATTTATAGCGCTGAAGAGCATGGCGAAGAAGCCTCCGAGAATTATGGCTCTTATCCTCAACTCTTTACTGCCATTCTGCTTCAATGAAGTAGCATCCACTTCAACCATTCCCATCACATCGCAAATGATTATGATCACAAAAATTAAATTTGTCTCAACAATTTGAACAAAAAATTCACATTATGAGAACGATGAGAATTCTAATTCACTATTTGAAGATGAGAGTTTGACGGGTTTACTTGATATTTTAGCTTCAGGATGTATATTTATCGACGAATGATATTTTATTGTCCCTCTTACCTCACATCCTTTACCGATCTCAACAACTTTGCCGACAACATCATTGCATACTACATTTTCAAGATGAACTTTTCCATGAGCCTTCACATTTTTCACATATAATCTTCCAGCTCCACCTTTTAATCCAAAAATTGTTACTCCAAATAATACTAATCCCAGTTCTTCCTTCTCTCCAATAATTTCAATTTCATCTGCATTTAGATCACCTTTAATTTTGCATTGTCTCTTCAATCTGGCATTGAAGATTTTTGAATCTACATTTCCAAAAATCTCAAATGAACCTTTAAAGTCGATTAATCCTTTACATTTTAAATTGCCGTTCACCCTTATTGAACCTGAACATTTAGCTAAACTTTCAATTTCAGCGGAATTTCCAATGTTAATTGAACCTGAAACTCTTAAAGTTTTGGATTTTACTTTACCGGAAAGTTTAGCTGAACCTGATATGGATATTTCTCCGCAACTTATATCTCCATTGAAGGATGCTGAACCTGAAACTTTTATAAAATCTGCTTTAACATTTCCCAGAAATTTTGCTGAACCTGAAACTTTAACTTGCTTTGTTTTTAGATCTCCCATTATAATGCCGCTGCCGTTGATGGATACCTCCTCATCGCCTACTCTTCCTGAACCGCTAATTTTAACTTGCGGCATCCTTCTAAAATAATCTTCATATTCTTTTAATCTTTCCGACATTATGATTCACCTATTGCAATCTTTAAGAGTTCTTTTATCTCTAATAGAAGATTTTTCATTTCAAGCATTTTTCTTCTCA
>Ga0190361_1000379_pt1 | contig 18169 bp, 11 predicted proteins | sample 48721845_MG_FD_161273 | JGI IMG/M metagenome (GOLD analysis project Ga0190361, IMG submission 161273) | Hydrothermal vent microbial mat bacterial communities from Southern Trench, Guaymas Basin, Mexico - 4872-18-4-5_MG | ecosystem: Environmental > Aquatic > Marine > Hydrothermal vents >... | reverse complement strand
AAAACACAGGATGAGGCGCGCGAGAGGCTGATGGAGCGGTTCAGACTGACGCGTGTTCAGGCGGACGCGATTCTGGCGATGCAATTGGCGCGGCTTGTGGGGCTTGAGCGCCAGAAACTGGTCAAGGAGCGAGATGAGTTGCGCGCCAAAATCAAAGACTGTTGGGAAACGCTGCGCTCACGCGCAAAAGTCCTCTCCATAATCCGCCAAGACCTTCTGGAGATGAAGAAGCGTTACGGCGACGCCCGCAGAACAGAAATCGTTCAGCAGGAGCCGCAGGAGTTGCGTATTGAGGACTTGATAAAGGAGCAGGATGTCGCGGTGACCATAACGCACGCAGGCTACATAAAGAGAACACCGCTTGAGCAATATCGCCGACAGGCACGCGGCGGCAAGGGAATGCTGGGCGCGGGAACCCGTGAGGAGGACTTCTTGGAATATGTCTATGTCTGCTCCACCCACGACTGGCTGCTGGTCTTTACAAGCGCGGGTAAGGTTTATTGGCTGAGGGTGTTTGATATACCTGAGGCAGCACGGGCAACCCGCGGGCGTTCCATAGCAAACCTTCTTCAGTTGGGCAAAAGCGAGCAGATTCAGTCGGTCATCGCCACAAGAGACTTTGCCAAGGGTAACCTGTTTTTTGTGACGGAACGGGGCGTGGTAAAGAAGACACCACTGTTGGCGTTCAGCAGACCACGCCGCGGCGGTATCATCGCCATAACACTTCAGAACGGTGACAGATTGGTGGCGGTGTTGACGACAAGCGGTGAGGACGATGTGGTTGTGGGCACCCGCGGAGGGATGGCGATAAGGTTCAGTGAGGAAGAGGTGCGGGCGATGGGGCGCAACGCAAGAGGTGTGCGCGGGATAAGGTTGCGCAAAGGGGACAGCGTTTGCGGTGCGGTTGTGGTGGAGGAAGGCGGCACGCTTCTTTCGGTGCTGAGCAACGGCAACGCAAAAAGGAGTCCTTTTGAGGACTACCGCCGTCAGGCACGCGGGGGGGTCGGACTTATCAATGCAAGACTGGCAAGGAATGTGAGCGTTGTGGGTCTGCTTGCGGCGCACGATGAGGATGAGTTGGTGCTGATAACCGAGGCGGGGAAGATGATAAGAGTGGCGGTGCGGGATATTCGCGTCACAAGCCGCGCCACAAAAGGAGTGCGTCTTATCAGGCTGGAAAAGGGCGATAAAATCGTGTCCGTGGCGAGAGTGGAGAGGGACTGATGGGTCGCCGTCCACTTATCCTTCTCAATTGCAGCCATAGGAAGCGCTACGGGCGTGATGTGCAGTTCTGGGACGGTGCCTACAGCGATGCGGTCTTTGAAGCGGGTGGTGAGCCACTTGTGACAGCCTGCATTGCGGACGGAGACCACATAAGGCGTCTTGTGGCGATGGCAGATGGTTTCGTTCTTGTGGGGTCAGACGACATTCCGCCGAACTGGTTCGGGCAGAAGAAACATCGCCGCACAAAAGTTATGACACCCCGCCGCGCCGCCTTTGACAGACTCCTCGCACAGGCACTGCTTGCGTCTTGTGCGCCTGTCCTTGCCGTCTGCGGCGGTCTACAACTCATAAATGTGATTGCCGGCGGCACACTCATCCAGCATCTTGAAAGTTGCGATATTCACCGCGGCACCAACAAAGAGGCGAAGCACCATCGCCTGAAGGTGAAGACCGCAACACATCTGCGCCGCATCCTTAAAGTCGCATCCTGTGAGGTCAACTCCTTCCACCATCAGGCTGTTGATACAGTCGGGCAGGGACTGCGTGTCTCTGCGGTAAGCGAAGATGGTGTGGTGGAGGGGCTTGAAACGCCTGATGGACGGATTGTGTGTGTTCAGTGGCACCCTGAGCGCGAGGATGACAAAGGGGTCACCAAATCAGCGCTTTTTGGCTGGCTCGTGGAGACGGCGCAGAAGTCCCGCCGCAATAGCACCAAGAAAAAGCCCATATAAAAGATGATGCAAAAAGCAAAAAAGGAGCATCCTTAAAGAAGGCGACAAGTCTGCCGCTATCATCGCCTGAAGGTTGGCTATATGGAAGTTCGGGACAAGCCCAGCCAATCTCTTTGCGAGCGTGCTTTCAGAAAATGTGAGCATATTTGAGGCGGAGAAGAGGAGGAAAAGGATGGCGGCGGTGGCGACAAAGCCTGCTCGTGGGGCTGAAAGTTGCACAAGTGATGCTGTTGTGAACAACACGGCAAAGCAGGGCACGGCGACAAAATATGCTGCCCTTGGAACGAAGGCATCCCCCAGAGCGGCGGTTATGTGAAAAACAGCCGCCAGTATCGCAAGCCCTACAAGGCTCCCAACCACTATTCCCAACACCCTGCCCGCCACCTGCGCAACGGCTCGTGTAGGACGCACCGCCAACAGGTCGCTTGCACCCGCTCGCCTCTCCCACTCCAACACATCCGCCGCGCAAAAAAGCGGTGCCACAAGCACATAAAGGAGTGCTACCGCCGCATAGGTCTCCGCAAACAGCGTTGACGGCTCCCCAAACCCGAAAAGGTCATAGAAATAAGCCAGAACGATGAAGGCACCGCACACACCCACCAAAACCCAAAAATTGACCCGCTTCAGAACCCCCTTAACAGCGAGCCAGAAAAACGGTGCCACGCCTATCCTCCTGGTGGCGGTTCAATGTCCGCAGACTCCTCTCCATCCTGGCGTTCCTGTGGTTTTTCCTCCACCACCTCCGCTTCGGTCACCTCCTCTTCCCGCTCCTCCACCGTCTCCGCCTCAATCACTTCCGCCTCAGAGGGCTCCTCTGCCACCTCCATCTCTACTACTTCTTCCTTGCCTTTCGGGCGGTGGTGCAGACGCTCCCTTACAGACTCAAGCGTGACACGACCTTTTAGTTTCTCATACCAATACGGATGATGCATTTTGAGGAAGCGCTCTGTCGGTTTGCCGGATGTCAGAAGCGCGAACCGTCCCGGCGTGGCTGCATAAAGGAAATAGACATAAAGGAGTGAACCGCAAACAAGGATTATGAAAGAAGCGAAATGGAGGTTGAGCGCACCGCGAACAATGTTCGGCGGCAATTTGTAGGGCATATGGATGCCAATGCCGCTTATTCCGTATGCCAGTCCCACAACAAGGGCAAAAAGCGTGAACAGTTTCTGTCCCGCGTTGTATTTGCCTGCAGGGGGAACGGGACTGAAGCGGCGCGCGTATCCCCCCAACTTCTTCAGCCACTCAATGTCGTATGAATGCCAGACAAGGCAGAACGGTAGACGAAGTCCGAACTGAAGAAGAAGAGCGAACAAGAAAAAGCAGATAGCGCCCAGATGAAGAATATTAAGGAGGTGGTATCCCCCGATTTGGGTTGGGACAATATTCACCTCCCTCCACTGCCAGCCTACTTCAACGAGGCAGCAGAAGAGAAGCGCAGCAACAAAAAGCCACGCCCGCGCCCGCTCAAAGCCACCAACCGCCTGAACTCGCTTCTCCGCCTTCACAGGCTCAGTCCTACCCCTTTTGGCGAGTTTCCTCACCCGCGCCTTCGCCATCTGCTTCCCTATTCGTCTCCTCTTCATCTCTTCCTCCTCCGTTTCCTCACAACCCCCTTACGCCGCTTCAACATCCGCTCATATCGCTTGTCATAGCCTTCCGCCATCTTCTTGCCCTCAAGCCGCTTCTGCCGTATCATCCGCGCATACTCTTCTTCGGTCAGTTCGCGCTCTTCCTGCTCCTCCACCACTTTCACCCCAAGGCGTCCGATGAAGACGGCGTGCAGAAGCATTATGAGTCCGACAACTCCAAGTGCGATGAATGACGCAGGCTTTAATATGGAACGCCACAGGCGCACAGCGGACGGGAAGCGCGGAACGGTGGGAAAGAAGTAGTCGCGGGAGTCGCCTGTGGCAAGAATGTAGAGGACATTTGAGCCGCCAAAAGCGTCAGAAGGAGACCAGAAGCAGGCGCCACGCTCCTCGCGCTGCTGAGTCCCGCGCCTTGCCGCCTCCCTCCGCAACTCCGCCGCCTCCCTCAACGCAACCCCATCCGCAAAAATCAGAGCGCCTGTCGGGCAAGCCTCAACACACGCAGGCGCATCCCAGGTTTGACGCTCAGAAATAACATATCTCCAACCCTTCCCCTTCTCCCTTATCCTTTCCCCGAAACGCTCAAAACAAAGATTGCATTTCGCCTGTATCACATCTCCGTCTGCGGGGACGAGGACTCCGAAGGGGCAAGCGTAGGCGCAATACTGGCATTTGACGCATTCGTCCTCACACAAATGAATGACGCCGAACTCAAGGCGCATTATAGCCTCCGGAGCAGGGCAGGCAAGCAGACAGGGCGCCTCGACACAGTGAGCGCAGGTCTGGGGCAGCGCAAGCCAGGAAACGCCGCTTGTCAGATGTGCTTCGCGGCGCATAATGCGCAGCAATGTCGGTCCCTCCGGGGTCACCCCCAAAGGTGGTGAGGAGTATCCAGACCGCGCGTGGGGAGTCCACATCCCCCACATAGCGCAAGCCATCTCACAAGCACCGCATCCTACACATCTTGCCCCGTCAATTATGAGACCGAACTCTTCCATTTGCCCCATAACGGTTATCTCCTCTCAAGGGTGACAAAACCGACCTCGGCTGCCGCCAGACCGTCGGTCTCCTGCGGCAGATGCCACAGTTTGGCGGCGAGGTCAATCGGCAGCGCCGCAGAACCCGCCACTATTCCACCACCCATCCAACGCTTCAAGCGTTTGGTGACCACAGCCGAAGCCTCAACCTCCCCCGCCGGACCCTTCAGTAACACCTTCTGTCCATCTTTGATGCCGAACTCCTGCGCCGTCTCCTCGTCTATCTCCACAAACGCGCCGCCACTGACGCGCTTTGAAATCTCCGCCTCAAGTCCCAAAAACGGCAGACGCCCAAGCGGCATAAAGAGTGTCGCTATCACCCCGCTTTTGCTGGCACCTTCCGCCTCAAAACGGCGCACCATCACCGGCACCGTTCGCACCGCCGGTGTCAGCGCGTTTTCAAACGGCAGAAGCGGCTCCTCGTAGTACACCGGCAGCGGACCCGACTCAATCTCATTTGAGAATATCCGTGCTTTACCATCCGCAGTTGCAAAACCGCCTCTTTCCGCCGGATAGGGACCGTCAACCACATCCTGCCCCGTCCATTTGCCTCCCTCGGCCGCCAGAACAACACCGCTGCCGCCTTTGCCTGTAACCACCACATACGGTTTGCCTCTCTCATCTGTGCCGGCACGGTTGAACGCCACCCGCACATTGTCGGGACAACTCCAGCCCAGTTGCGGATAAAGCCCAATTCCGCTTGTGTCTCTGTAGTCGGGGCTGGTCACTCCTGCTGCGCATCCGGCGTAAAGCCAGCAGAACGCGGCAGACTCCTTTGTCAACGCCTGCGTATGAGGCAGCGGCGTCTTGCCCTTCAGACCTGAGAGTGCGTGTAGCACATCGCCGGTTCTTTGCAGTTGCTCCCATCTAACCCGCGACAGATTCGCTTTGTCAGCAAGTGCTGCCGCCAAAGCCCCCAGAAACTTCACATCGGTGGGACGCTCCGTTGCCCAACCTTCAGGGGGGCTTGTCCACTGAACCGTGCGGAAAACATTGGTGTAGGTTCCTTCTGCCTCCCAGAACGGACGGGCGGGAATGTATAAAACAGATGCCTTGCTATCTTTTGCCCACCAGGGTCTGCGCCAATCGTATACGACAACCCATTTAAGATGTTGAAGTGCTTCAAGCCACAGTCCACCAACCGCCTCAGCAGGGTCCTCCCCCAGAATGATAACACCATCCAACTCACCTGCTACAGCCGCCTCCACTATTGCGTAAACAGTCGCCTCATCGGGCTTCGCCCTTGGAATGAGCGCGAAGGTTTCCTCTGACGCATCTCCGTAAAGGTCGTTTAAGAAAGCGCAAAGCAGCGTCTCTACCTGCTCTTTTGTGTAGCGTGAAAGCGCACCACAACGCTCAATATACTCGTCCATTCCCTCTCCCGGAAGTGGTGAAGGCAGATAGCCTGGTAGGTATCCTGCAAGGAAGCCCAGGTCGCAGGCGCCCTGAGCGTTGCCGTTCGGACAGACAGGTATCAACCCACCACCTGGCACGCCTATGTTTCCGAGAAGCAACTGAAGGATGGTCAAGGCTCTGACACCTTGAGTGCCGTTGCTGCGGGCGGTGAGTCCTGCGCCAAAGACGGCGACTCCGCTCTGGGATGATGAGGATGTTCTGCCGACGAAGGGGCGGAAAGCGGTGTAGAACTGGGCGCGGCTTATGCCACAGGTGGAGCAGACCCCCGACCAGCCATAGGCGGAGAAGTGCTTCTGCAACACAGAAAGAAGAACACGCGGGTGGTGCAGTTTCTTGTCCTGAACCACCTTGCCCAAAAAGTCGTGGATGTAGCGCCAAGACGACTTGTCATAACGCCCATCTTTCAAACCTGAAAAGAGACCGTTGGCGTCGGTCACCGTGCGAAAAGCGTCGTTTATAAGGAAGGAGATGTCTGTGTTCTTGTTGAGGTATGAGGAGACAAACATCTTGCGTCTGAGTGCCTCTGCGATGAGACCAAGGATAAAGGCGGCTTCGGTGCCGGGTCTGATGTGGATGAACGCTTCCGCACGGGCGGCAAAACCGCTCTGGCGGGAGTCCACCACGACCAACTTTGCCTCGTTGGAGCACTGCGCCTCAAACAGCCAACGAGAGAGAACAGGCATTTCGGTGGCGGGGTCAGCGCCTATGACCAATATGGCGGAGGTGTTGATGATGTCTGTGGGGGGATTGGTAGCGCCTGGTCTGCCGAGTGTGGCAAGAAATGCGGCTGTGGTGGGACCCATAATACGGCGGCTCACAGTGTCCACAAGAGAAACATTGAGACCGAAAAGTAGCCTACGAGCAAGATAACACCCCTCGTTTGAAAGACCTGACCCTCCGATAGCCGCAACCTTTGATGATGAGCCTATAAGCGCGGCGGCTTGGGCGACCGCAGCGTCCAGCGTTACATCCTGCTCTGTGCCGTTCTCAAATTTTTTTGGCGTTGTGGGTAGAAGACCGCTCAACTCCGCATCAATCGCCGAAAGCGGTCTGTGGCAGAGAGACAAGTAGAATGCTTCCACATCAGGAGGACCGACCTTTCTATAGCCGCAATACGGGTGTTGGGGGCAACTGCCGGCGAGGTATACATTGTCGTGCTCATCACGGGTGACGCGTGCCAAGCAGTGCAGACCGCATAGGTTGCAGAGTGGAAGATGCGGGAACGATTTCGCCGCGCGTTCCGCTACCCTGCGCCAGCGGGTCGGCTTCTTCTCCGCTTCGTCCTGCGCCAGCGTTACATCAAGCGAAGCCGCCGCTCCCCCAGCAAGCAACAATTTCAAAAACTCCCTGCGCGTAACTCCCATCTCGCTCCCCCTATTTGCTACCATTTTGGCATATAGACAAGCAGGGGTCAAGAACGCATACAATTCAGTTATGCAGTTTTGACAGGACGCCCTCTCAGCGGCACGAGTATCTCCTTACTGAAAGGAGTCAGATTCTCTATCGTCCCGTCACCGTGTATCGCCACCACATCCTCAAGCCTCACTCCAAAACGCTTGTCAGGAAAATAGAGTCCCGGCTCAACAGTGAAAACATGACCTGCGGCAAGTGGGGTTTTGTCTCCTCGCAGCGCAGACAAAAAAGGCATCTCGTGTATCTGCAAGCCCACCCCGTGCCCCAGTCCGTGCACATATCCTGAAGAGGTGCCGGGTTTTTTGCGAGGGGTGGGGTATCCCCATTCCTCAAACATAGAGGAGCAGATTTCGTCAAACTCACAAGCCGCGCGTCCAACCTTCAACTCCGCCAGCACCCGCGTCTGCACCTCAAGCACCCGCCGCCACACAAGCGCCACCTCATCGCGAACCTCACCAACACAAAATGTTCGTGTCATATCAAAGAAATACCCGCCCCCCTGCTCACAAGGACAGAAGTCAAACACAATGGTCTCCCCAACCTTTAGGGCGTCTTCGTTTGTGCCACGGGAGTGCGGAACCGCTGCGTCGTAGCCTTGCGCGAATATCACCTCCTCTGCAGATGTGTCAATCCCCAACTCGTCCGACCACATCCTTATCAGACGCTTCATCCGTCCCACCGTCACGGTTTCTCCGTCCTTCTTGAGAACTCCTTCCCTGTCGCTGTCACAGGATGAGAGGAACTCCACAACACGGGCGAAGACTTCCTGTGCTCTGCGTCCAACATCCTTTATCCGCGCAATCTCATCCTCGTCCTTCCTCATCCGCGCAAGTGTGAGCAAAGATTTGCCGTTCTGCTCAAAGACCGCCTCAAACGGCGCCTTTTTCAGTGATTCAATGAGGACGGCGATATTACCCAAAGACCCATGCCCGTAGAAGGCGACCTTCTTTGGAGAGAATGGTTCAAGGATACGGCGTAGGATTTCAACTGTCGCCGCCGCCCCGCTCCCCTTCTCCTTCACCACCTCCTCCCAACCGAAATCCGAAAAAAGGCGAACATTGAGCCCGCTTTTTGCCGCCTCATCCCTCTCCATCAAGTTCACAACCAGAAAAGCATCCCCGCCGCGTGGTTTAACAAGATAGCCTCCTGTTATCTTGATGGGACCGCACAAGTACGCCATATCGCGGCAGGTCGCTGGACGCCCCATCACAACAAGGGCGTCAATCCCGCGCTCCTCCATCAGGTGGTCAATCTCTTCTCTCATCTCTTTCCCCTTCCAACACAGATGACAAACTCTTCTGCGCCCTTGCCGTAAAGCACAGGTTGTTGGGGACAGGCTTCCATCTGCGTCTCTTCAGCGACACGGGGGAAGGCGTAGTTCGTCATCTCCGCTAATGTGAAGCGTCCATCACGGTCTGTGTCGGCTTCCGCACCCGCTTTTTGCGCTGCCACAAGATAGCCCGTCAGAACACCCGCTTTGTGGTGCTCAAACTCCGCCGCCCCGTCAATACAATACCGTCCCGCAAGGAGAACAAATCTTCCCTTCTTGCCCACAAACGCTTTCAGCGGTTCATAATCGGGCTTCCCTTTTAGGTTTTCTTCCGATGCTCCGCGACAGGGGCGTTCGCTGTTGAAACCACAATCCAAAACGACAAGAACCTTTCTCGCACGACAAGCAGAGAGAATTTTCAGCAACTCTTCCATTCCCAGACCGGGCTTTTTCGCCTTAGGGTTGCTGTCAAAAAGGAGTATGAAACCGCTCAGATATCGTTTTTTAACATATTTGACCTTCGGCTCTTTTTTGAATTGGTTTTTCTTTTCACCATTTGCTTTTTTCTTATCCTTGTTGCTTTCCTTATGGGGCTTTTTGGGGGCTGGTTGAGGTTCCGGCACGGGAAGGGGGATTTTTTTCTCTATTTGGCGAACGGTGCCGTAGCCTGCGAAGTAGACAATGACCTCATCATATGGGGTGGAGCGCCGAACGATTCTGTTAAGCGAAGCGAGAACGGCGTCCTTTGTAGCGGCGTTGTCAACGAGGACGGTGAAGTTTCTGTTTACGGTGGGTTGGTTTTTGGGTCTTACGAGGCGTGCGAAGTTGGCGGCGTCATCGGCGGCGAAGGAGAGCCGTGGTAGTCCGCTGCTTCTATAGCGGTTTATGCCCACGAAGAGTCCGCATCTTTTACCGAGTTTTGCGAGGATGCTGGGCTCCTTTAGGGCGCGTCTTGCGTCCTGATGGAGGACTTTGAGCAGCGCAAGTTTTATCTCCTTCTCAACAAACGGCTTAAGTGACCTGTCCACCTTGAGCCAGTTGGACTCGTTGAGCGATTTTGGAACGGTGAAGATACCGAAGAACTTCCAGCCACGCTGGAAATCGTCCAGACTACGGCTGGTTTTGAAGGCTGCCACGCCGCGCCACAGAAGTCTGCCGGAATGGCAGGATATAAAGCGCAGTTCAATCTCGCCGCGGACGCCGTATAGTTCGTCCCGCACAAACCACGACGGCGCCCACAGGAATATCCAATTTATTATGTTCCATATATACAGTTTGTTGGAGCCTGCGTAGAAGGCTTCGTATATGAGGAGGTGGGGGACGATAAGGATATCGGCATTTGCTTCCCACGCCGCCGACAGCGCCGCTTCTCCTTTCTCTTTCAGCGAAATCACCTTTTTGAGGACTCGGCTTCTCTGGACGGCGTTCGTAATCAAGTTGTTGAGCCATTTGGAGTCGGGCTTTAAGGCGTGGCGGTCAACTGCTCCTTTGTTCAGGACGGAGGGGTCAAAATTTATGGAGCAGGCAGCCACTGCACCACACCACTCTGTTGGGGTAGCGTTGTGCAATTGCACCATTATCGGCTCTGCATCAAGCGGTTTGAAGGGCGGGTTTACGGCGCATCCCATAAGGAGAGTTGTAACTGCAGACAGAATACTCCATCGCATCAGTGACCCTCCGGAAGAGGTTTGGGACTTTTCGCGCATCTAAAGCCCATGTTGGGGGAGCGGTAGAGAGGGTTGGGACATTTTCTTTTTGTGTTACGGGCGAAGCGCATAAGGGTTTCTGTGGTGAGACCGAAGGAACCACCTTTGACAACGCGGTAACGGGGGTCAGTGGGGGATGGGTATGGGGAGTCTGTCCACTCAAACGCGTTGCCGCCCATATCAAAGCAACCTGCGGGGCTCTGGTCGCGGCTGCGAGTGCCCACCGCAACAGGTTTTGCGCTTAAGAAGTTGCCAGCGTTGGGGTCCCATTTATCACCCCAGGGATAGAGGCGACGCGTATTGGTGTTGGCATCATATGAGGCGGCGACTTCCCACTCCTCTTCTGTGGGAAGGCGTTTGCCCGCCCACCTTGCGAATGCTCGTGCTTCATACCAGCAGACCCCTGTTACGGGTAGTTTCTCCGTTCCGGGAAGCGGTTTGCCGTCCTTCCAAGTGGCAGGACCCGGTTTGCCTGTTGTGTCCACAAAACGGGGAAGGGAAGGAAGGGCTTGTGTGTCCCACCATTTCATCTGCTCATATCCGCCCGCTTTCACGAACTTATAGAACTGGGCATTTGTCACCTCATATCGGTCAATGTAGAAGAATTTGAGTTTGACGCGGCGGTAGGGGTTGCGGTCATCACGAACATAACTGCCCACCTCATATGTGCCTGACAGAATAAAGACCATATCGGATGGGCATTGTGTCGCCCATAGCGACTCCTGTAGGATGTTTTTGATTTCGGGGTCGTGTTGTAAGGAGAGCGCTTCTTTTGCGGCGGCAAATGCGGTTTTAAAATCGCGGCGGTTGAAGGCGTCTTTTGCCTGTTTTGCGAAGCGGTTGAACGCCTGCTGGCGGCAGCGCTCCTGTATAGTTGCTATCTGTTCGGGGTCTGGTGCGACTTTGGCGGCTTCAGCATAGGCAGCGAGCGCCTCCTTATAGCGCCCGCTTTTTTCAAGTTCTTTTCCGCGGCTTAGAATGCGGCGGTATTTGATAAGCATAAGGCGCTCCTTGACACGGCGCGTGCCGGCAATCACCGCATCCGCCTGCTTATATTGCTGTTCCGCCTCATCAAGGTTGCCTGCTCGCAGCAATTCCTCCGCGCGCTCAAGGTGCATCTGATAACGCGCTTTTTTCAGATTCTCCTCCAGTTTCCGCCGTTCCTGCGGCTTAAGAAGTGGCTCAAAACGGGGTTTTAACGCTTCCTGATAGTTGCGGATAGCCTGCTGGTAATTGCCTTGAGCGAAGGCGCGCTCGGCTTGGGCGAGCAGTTCCTCAAAGGCGCGCAGACCTTCCCGTGCCGTCGCCGTCCTCTCCTTCGCCGACTCCGCCTTCTCGTTGTCCACACCAGTCCTTAAGGCGTCCTCATACATCAGAAGAGCCGTGCCGAAATCACGCCGCTTATAAAACAAATCGCCCAGACGCATACAGACTTCAAACTTTTTCTTCTTCGCTTCCTCAAGGTCGCGAACTTCAGAGAGTGCCGCCTCGTAGCGCCCTTTGGCGTCGTAGAGAAGCATTATGCCGTCCCACTCTTTTCCTGTGGTTATTTTGTCTTCGGCTTCCCGAACAAGGTCATCAGCCTGCTTTATGGCGGCTTTTGCGCGGGCAAGACGGGCTTCTTCCGCTCTCTTGCGCGCCAACTCCCGCTCGGCTCTCTCCACCTCAATGCGCAACTCCCTTGCCCGCAGGTTTTGTGGCTCGTCTCCCAGAACGAAGGCGATTTGCTCGCGTGCGCCTTTTAGGTCGCCTTTCTGGATGAGTTGCTCAGCCTTTTTAAGTGCGGCATTTATGCGCGCGCGGCGTTTTGCCTCCTCCTCCATCTGACGGCTCACAACGAACGCCACAACGCCAACCACAATAACAGCCGCAATAAGTATCGGCACATTCACATACCAGTATTTTTTGAAGCGTTTCCAACTTTTATAGAAGAAAGAAGGTGGCTGAGCAAGGATGGGTTCGCCACGCAGATAGCGTTCTATATCTTCGGCCAGTTCGCGGGCGGATTGGTAACGCCGTTCGGGTTCCTTCTCCAACGCTTTCATTATGATGGTCTCAACCTCTTTAGGGATGGATGGGTTGAAGCGGCGCGGTGGGGTGATTTCGCGTTCTATTGTTTTCAGAAGCGTCTGCAGTCCGATTTGACCACGAAAGATGTAGGTGGGGCGTCCTGTAAGCATCTCATACAGAACCGCGCCTATGGAGTAAACATCGGTTCTTGCGTCAATCTTATCTCTAATGCCGTGTGCCTGTTCTGGCGCCATATAAGCGGGTGTGCCCATAACGATTCCCGCTCGCGTAAGGTTCGGGTCCAACTCCACATCTTTTGCCAGTCCAAAGTCGGTTATCACAGGCTCTCCTGTCTCATCTAGCAAGATGTTTTCAGGCTTTATATCGCGGTGAACCACGCCGCGTCCGTGGGCATAATCAATGGCGTAGGCTACTTTCTTTATCATATCAAGCGCGACAGGAAGTGGGATGCGTCCCTGCTCGTTCATAAGCGCCCGCAGCGATTTGCCGTGGATGAAGTCCATCGTGAAGAAGTGCTTGCCCTCAAAAACACCGACCTCGTGAATCGGAACGATGTTTGGATGGCGCAGTTTGGCAATAGATTTCGCTTCAAGAACGAAACGCTTTATCATCTCCTCACTGGCGGCATCCCCGCCGAGGAGCACCTTCAGCGCCACTATTCTATCCAACCCTTTCTGACGCGCTTTATATATCACGCCCATACCGCCCTGAGCCACCTTCTCTATTATCTCATAGTTGGCAAACTCCCGCGTAGACTCCCGTTCACCTGCCACCGCCTCCCCGAACATCTCTGTCACAACCCCCGCATCCGTCGTTCCAATACCCTCTGTCTGCTTTGGAATCGCCACCTCAAGCGTTTCGGGTCCTGCTGTCGCGTGCACTTTGTCTGTCTTTTTCTCCGGTATGACAAGACGGTGTCCGCATTTGCGGCAGCGGAACTTCTTGCCCGCCGGCAGTCCCTCCAGAGAGTATGGTGTGCCGCAGTTCTCGCAAACTATCACCTCCTCTTTCTGCGCCCGCAGAATATCCTGCACCTGCTCCGCCGTCATAAAACCCAGTCTCACCGCCACCTCGCCAAGACGCAGATTCTCCCCAAGTCCCGCAAGACGCTTCTGCTCCTGCAGGCACGACTGCAATTGTTCATTGGACAGCAACCCCTTGCGCACCGCAAGAACACCAAATAAACCTTCCCCGTTCACACCCACACCACTTCTCCAACCATTCCACTCTGTTATTATACATTAAGTATCTCTTTGTGTCCAGACAAGAGGTTATGTGTCGTTTCGCCTCTCTTTTTCTTTTGCGGTTAATGTCGCGCTGGTATCATACAGAACCGATTTTGGAGGAATAAGTTGGTCTCTGGCGGGATAACGGCGAGGGGGCTTGAGGCGCTGTATCGTGCTGCGGTGTTGCTTAACGCGGGGCTTTCGCTTGAGGAGACCCTGCAGCGTATCACCGATGCCATAACCGATGTGATGGGTTATCCTGTCTGTTCGGTGCGTCTGTTTGACCCTGCCCGGCGTGTGCTTGTGACCTTAAGCGTAAAAGGCACCTGCAAGGAGTATCTTGAGTTGCGCAAAGAGGTAAGGCTGGGGGAGGATATAAGCGGCAAGGCTGTCCAGACAGGAGAATTCCAGTTCGTTGAAGATACGACACAGGAGAATCTTTCAGATACGGCGCGAAAACTGGTTAAAAAGATGGGGGTTAAGACATACATTGCGGTGCCGATAAAGGTTATGGGCGAGGTGGTGGGTGTTTTCAGTGTAATGATGCGCCGCAGACGCCGTCTCACCGAAAGCGAAAAGCGTCTCCTTGAGTTATTCGCGGAACAAGCAGGGGTTGCCATCCACAGGGCGCGGCTTTATGAGGCTTTGCGCGAATCGGAACGCTCCTTCCGCGAACTCTTCAAACTCCACAGTCAGATTCTTGACAACATCCCCGCAGGTATCGTTTGGCTGGACAAAAATCTGCAAGTAGGCTGGGAGAACCCAGAAGCGCGGCGCATCTTCGGAACCCCAGGCGTCCTTTTTGACCGTCTCGTGGGCAGGGACATCCGTGAGGTCGGCGGCGTAAAGGAGGCGGGACTTGCGGAAAAGTTGACTCGCCTTATGGAGGGGGAAGAGTTCCGTTGGGAGGGTCCCTACACATCGTCGTCGGGGAAACGGTGTTATATCGCAGCCGTTGGGGTTCCTGTGATGGAGGGTGGGCGGTTCTGTGGTGCGGTGGTGGCGGTGCGTGACATATCCGACAGGGTTGCGGCGGAACAGGCGCGGCGGGAACTGCAAGCACAGCGTGCGGTCCTTAAGCGCTTGCGTGAGTTGAATCGTCTCAAGAGCCAGTTTGTGGAAATGGTGGCGCACGAGTTGCGCACACCCATAACACCCATAAGAAGCCTCGTTCAAATGTTCCTTGACGGCGATTTTGGACATCTGACGCCGAAACAACGCGAGCAAATGGAGGTTCTATCTCGCAATGTGGAGAGGCTTGCCCGTTTCACAAAAGATGTCCTCTCCCTTTCGCGTGTTGACTCCGACAAATATCCACTGCGTCCGCGCAATTTTCCCCTTAAGGAGGCTGTTGAGCCAGTCGTAAAACTGGTTGAGAAAGAAGCACTTACTGCTGGGATGGTTATCAGCGATGAGGTGCCGCCGGATATCTGTGTCTACGCCGACCCTGACGCCGTCGCAGAAGTTCTTACCAACCTCCTTATAAATGCTGTTACGCACTGCCCATCGGGGACAAAGGTTCTGGTCAGCGCTGATGTTTGCGGGGAAAACGCCGAAATCGCCGTCTCTGACAACGGTTCTGGAATCCCCTCCGATATGCTTGAGCAGGTTTTTGAGCCGTTTGTGCAGGCGAAGCGCAAATCGGGTCCAGGCTATCGCGGTGCGGGAATGGGGCTTGCGGTCTGCAAATCGCTTGTTGAAAAGATGGGTGGTAAAATATGGGCGGAGCGTAACCAAGAAGGTGGCACCACATTTAGGTTCACTCTTCCTGCCGCCAAAAATCAGTAGCATACCTCTTCAGGTTCCGCCCGTCTTCGCAACACCTTAAACTCGTCTCCGTCCCATATCACCTCCGCCGGCAGCGGTCTGCCGTTGTAGGACGACGCCATCGTCGCACAATACGCACCTGCATCCAGAAATGCGAGCAGGTCTCCCACCTTCGCCTCCGCCATCTCAACATCACGCGCCAGAACATCGCCACTCTCACAAGCATTGCCCACAACCCGAAAATAGGTTTTTCTCGCACGCCCAGCATCGCTTATGTTCACAACCCTATGCCGCGCACCATACAGTGCCGGTCTCAAAAACTGCGTGAACGGACAGTCCACTCCCACAATCTCTCCTGAAGCCACCCGCTTAACCGACACCACACTAACGACAAGATACCCCGCCGCCGCAACCACCCACCTCCCTACCTCCACATATAGTCTCAAACGCCTACCCGTCCTGCCCGCAAACCCCTCAAGCCTTCCGTAAACCCCCTCCGATAGACCAGACCAGTCAAACTCCTTCTTGCCTGAATAGTCATATCCCATCCCACCACCTATGTCCACCGCCTCAACCGCCTCCATCTCCGCCGCCAATTCAAGCAGCACATCCAACGCTTTAATGTAATGCCGCACATCAAAAAGCATAGACCCTATATGGCAGTGGAGTCCGACGATACAGAGGTTATACCTTTTGGCTGCTGCCTTTGCCGCATCCCAGTCGGCAAGACGCACCCCAAATTTTGAGTCCGCCCCCGCCGTAGCAAGATACGGATGGGTGCGTGGCGCTATCTCGGGATTCACCCTCACCCAGATTCGGCTTGCCGGCGCCAGGCGTCCAAACGCCTCCAACTGGTCTACTCCATCAAGGTTAACGCACAATTTCTCCTTCAGTGCAAAACGCATATCCCGCTCTGATAGGTTTGTGCCCGTCAGGACGATATGATGCGGCGGGAATCCCGCCTTCAGCGCCGCTGATGCCTCCCCCGGACTTGCCACATCCGCGCCCCACCCTGCTTCTTTGAACATCTTAAGAAGCGCTACTGCGGGATTCGCCTTCACCGCATAAAGTGTCGTTGTGGACTCGCCTCCGAAATGGCGCCCTATGTGGTCTATGCGCTCCCGCAACTTTCCCGCATCGTACACATAAAGCGGCGTGCCGAAGCGTCGCACCGCTTCCAGCAGAACATCCCTGTCCATAATCTACCCCTCAAAAAACTCGGCGTGGACAGCACGCACCGCCTCGTCCACATTCGTTTCAGCAACGACAGATGTCAAGTTTATTTCGGATGCGCCCTGCGAAATCATCTCAATGTTGATTTTGTGTTCAGCGACGGCGGCGAAAACACACGCCGCTGCACCAACAACCACCTCCGAATCCCCTTCTTTGTGGTCAGAACGACCGACACGGTGCGCCTGACTATTGTTTTTCGTAGCAGCCGATGTCAACGGTGCCGTTGACTATGCGTGGGTTGCCGTCCAAATCGGTCGTCACACCCGATACATAACCGTTGTCGCCGGCGTCTATGCAGGATGAACCGCTCCCCAAATGCAGGTCTTCATCGCCCGTACCGGCCTGCCCGTCAGGACCCAGTTCGTCCACAAATTGCGGGTCGTCGTTGATGATGTTGGTCTCCGTGATGCGGCTTGTATTGCCGCCGTAGCCGTTCGCCGAGACGCAGCAGTGGTCAAGCGTTATGTCGCCCGGAGAGGAGGCGTTGTTGTGCACCTCATTACCGCCGCTTGAGGCGGTGTCGTTCCAGAGGATGGTGTTGTAGATATAGATTTGCGCACCGTTGTAGCAGTAGACGGCGCCGCCGTGGTCGTCCGCAGAGTTCGCACAGAATGTGCAGTTCGTGATGGTGAGGTCGCAGGTGGCGTCGCGGGCGTAGATGGCACCGCCATTGTCGGCGGAATGGTTGCCGACGAAGAGGCAGTTTGTGAGTTGGTGTGTGCCGCCGCTTAAGGAGAGCGCGCCGCCGTCGTCGTTCGTGGTCTTGTTGCATTTGAAGACGCAGCCGGTTATGGTAAGGTCGGCGTCTTCGCTGTATATGGCGCCGCCACAGTCGTCGGCGGAGTTGTCCTCTAACACACAGCCGGTAATCGTCGGGTCGCTGTCCTCACACAGGACGGCGCCGCCGAGGTTTGCCTTGCCGCTTCTGAGGGTTATGCCTTCTATTATCGTCGACGAGGTCTCGCCGCTGTGGAACCAGAACGCGCGTCCCTGCTGCTGACAGTCTATGATACAATTGGCGGGGCCGTTTGCGCTCTTTAAGTGCATCTCCTTGCCGCAGAAGTCAAGGTCATGCTCGTAGTATGTGCCGTCGGCAAGGATTATGGTATCTGTATCCTGCGCCACGAACAGCGCCCATTCAATTGTCGCAAACGCCTCGGCTGGCGATGTGCCGGCGTTTGAATCATCGCCGTTCTGCGGGTCAACATACCAGGTGGTTGTGCCGCTGCGTGCAGGCAGAATGAATAACTGGAACGTTTTGCTTGTCTGCCGTCCGTCTGCGTCGCGAACCGTCACGGTGATGCTGTATGGCTGCGGTCCGGAGGAGCCTGAAGCGGGCGTGCCGCTTATTGTGCCGCTTGAGGCGTCTATTGATAATCCAGCCGGCAGGCCCCTCGCGGACCAGGTGTAGGGCGTTGTGCCGCCGTAGGCGTTCAGAGGATAGTTGTACGAAACGCCCACATATCCGTTCGGTAAAGCCACGACCATGGTCGTCACCACGAGGTCGGGCCCCTGCCATTCGT
>Ga0190361_1000378_pt1 | contig 18186 bp, 14 predicted proteins | sample 48721845_MG_FD_161273 | JGI IMG/M metagenome (GOLD analysis project Ga0190361, IMG submission 161273) | Hydrothermal vent microbial mat bacterial communities from Southern Trench, Guaymas Basin, Mexico - 4872-18-4-5_MG | ecosystem: Environmental > Aquatic > Marine > Hydrothermal vents >... | reverse complement strand
TCAAGCGGAACTACGAGAGTCAGGAGTGTTATGTGGCGTATGCGCAGGCGTGGGGAGTCTATTTCTATCTCATCAAGCGCCAGAAGGGGCGCCTGATGCGTTATTTACGGGCGCTTGCGGCAGGCAAAAAGCCCGATTTGAGCAAAATCGTTCCCGACCTTGACAAACTGCATAGTAAGATGCGAAAATTTGTTGGTTCGTTGAAGTAGCGCTTATTAGGGGGAAAAGCATGCGGCGGGTTGCCATATTGGGTGCAGGTGGGAAGGACTTCCATGTTTTTCTTACTCTTTACCGTGACGCGCCCGATGCTGAGGTCGTCTTCTTCACCGCAACTCAGATACCAGGCATTGAGAAGCGCATATTCCCGGCGAGCCTTGCAGGACCCCGTTATCCAAACGGCATACCGATATATCCCGAAAGCGAGTTGCCGACCCTTCTGGAGCGCCACCACATAGATGAGGTGGTTTTTGCTTACAGCGATGTGTCGTATGAGTATGTGGAACAGCGTCGGCGGTTGGTGGAGTCAAACGGCGCAAAATTCGTTCTGCCTGACCCCAAGGCGGTGATGCTTGAAGCAAGCAGACCGGTGGTGGCGGTCTGTGCGGTGAGAACAGGCACAGGTAAGTCCCCAACATCTCGTCTTGTGGTTTCCACTCTGCGCGCTTATGGCAAGCGGGTAATCGTCATCCGTCATCCGATGCCATACGGACATCTGGAGGACCAGCGTGTTCAGCGTTTTGAGAAGTTGGAGGATATGGAGAAAGCAAACTGCACGATAGAGGAGATGGAGGAGTATGAGCCGCACATACGAAACGGCGCGGTGGTGATGGCGGGCGTGGATTATAAAGAGATTTTGAAGGAGGCGGAGAAAGAGGCGGATGTGGTGGTATGGGATGGCGGAAATAACGACACCCCTTTCATAAAGCCAACAGTCCACATAACGCTTCTTGACCCGCTGCGGGCAGGGCACGAGTTGACCTACTACCCAGGACGCGAAAACTTCCTCCTTGCTGATGTTCTGATTGTGAGCAAGGTTGATATGGCAACCCAGCAGCAACTGGAGACGGTGGAGAAAAACATAAAAGAGCACAACCCCAAAGCGAGTGTGCTGCATGGTGTTCTTGAAGTGGAGGTGGAGAACGAGGATGCGGTGAAGGGGAAGCGTGTGCTGGTGGTGGAGGATGGACCAACAACGACGCACGGTGAGATGGGTTTTGGGGCGGGCGTGGTGGCGGCAGAGCGCTGCGGGGCGGCGGAATTGATAAACCCCCGTCCCTTTGCGGTCGGCTCCCTTGCACAGACCCTCGCCCGCTACCCTGATGTAACAAAATGCTTGCCTGCGCTGGGATACGGTAAGGAGATGATAGAGGATTTACGCTGCACAATAGAGCGAGCACAACCCGAATTGGTTGTGGTGGCAACTCCTGTTGACCTACGCCGTGTTCTCAAACTCCAAATTCCCTCCGTAAGGGTGACCTACAAAATGCGTATAGTTAAAGGGTCGCTGGAGAAGGTGCTGGAGCCGGTTCTGCCCTCCTGACGGACGGGTTTGTCAAAATTTTCCGCCTTCTGCTTGAAAGATTACGGGGATGTGTCAATATAATTGAAACGGAGCAGGTTGCAGGAGGTCCGTAGCTCAATTGGCAGAGCACCGGATTCCAAATCCGGCGGTTGGGGGTTCGAGTCCCTCCGGACCTGTTTTGATTGTTTTTAGGCTGATTGATTTGGGGTGGTTTTGATGCTCGGAGTTTACAGGAGGGGACAAGGGAAGTGGGCGCGTCTGATAGCGGCGGGTTGCGTTCTGGCGCTGGTCATCTACGGCGCGTGGGCGCTCCACGACTTCCTTGTCGGATATGAGAGCCTTAAAAAGGTGCTTTTTGTGGTGCCGGGGCTTGACCTGCGCGTGTCAAGCGCTTTCATAATCGCCGCCGTGCTGTTCGCCATCTTCGGCTTTCTGGTCTATTACTTTCTCACCCAGCACAAAAAGGTTTGCGATTTTCTCATTGAAACAGAAATAGAGATGAAGAAGGTGACCTGGCCGAGCGCCAACGAGATTTGGGGCTCCACCCTTATTGTGCTGGCGACGGTGGTGGTATTTGCCCTCTGGGCGGTGGTGTGCGACTACTCTTTTTCTAAGTTGATGTATCGTGTCTATACGCGCAAGCCCTTTGTGACGACAACATCCCTACCCAAAGGGGTGGTAGGCAAGCCCTACAATTTCCGCCTGAAGGCGAAAGGCGGCGAAGCGCCGTATGTTTGGGATATGGAGGGGAAACTGCCTGAAGGGCTGGAGTTTGATGTCCGCACAGGAACCATAAGCGGCACCCCCAAGGAAGCAGGAAAGTTCCGCTTCAGAGTTCGTCTGATGGATGCTGCCAACAAAGCGAACACTGCCGATGTGAGCCTTACGATTGAGCCGTCACAAAAACCGCAAAAACCACCAAGCAAAAAAGAGAAGACAGGGGAACCAGCATTACCAGAGAAGGGGAAGTAGGAAGGGCGGTTTGGAGGAAGATGTTTTGCCCACGGCGAGTGACTTTCGCAAGGCGTTGAAGAAATTGCTCAACGAGGAGAAGAAGAAAGGGGCGCTGTATGTGGATGTGAGGGCGGCAAATCTGCACCGCAGTGTAGGTGACTACCCAGGAAAAAACAATCGTATGTCCCTTTGCTGTGAGGTTATGCGCTCTATGATGCGCCAAGGTGATGAGGTGTTGAAGGAGCCGAAAAAAGGATACGGTGCTTCCTTAACCATCAGATACCATCTGCGGAGCAAAAAAGCCAAGGGTAAGGAGAAAACTGAAACACCGCCTCCCGAGGAAGAGAACCAGAAAGATGAACAGAAAACGGCACCATCCCCCTCTGTGATACACAAGATTAGAGAAATGGTGGATGAGATGCTGCTTGAAGCACGCAAAAGGGGCAAGGAACACCTGACACTAACCTTTGATGCGATAAAAGAGCAACTGGAAGATGAGGAGATAACAGATGAGGAGATAGAGGGTGGAATGCGCGCGGCTATGCGACCAGACGACACGATAGAAAGTGAGAAACCGCTCAAAATCACATACGGTTTGAAGGAACGAGGCGAAAAGAAATGGTTCGTTCTGAAGGTGGAAAGTGGGCGAGAGGAGGCGATAAGGGATGCGTTGCGGGCACGCGTCTCCGCCAACCGACTCACATACCTGATTCCCCGTGTGCTTGTGCCAGTGGAGAAAGTTTCCGAAATCCGTGGAAGGAAGAAACGAGTCGTTGACCGTAAGTTGTATCCCGGTTATGTGATAATAGAGGTGGAAACCGATGAGGACGGCAGGATAACAGAACCCGCTTGGTTTCTGATACGGGAGACTCCCGGCGTTCAAGGGTTTCTGGGGGTGCCGTTTGACCGCCGCACAAAAAGACCACCAAAACCGCTGCCGATGAAAAGGCACGAGGTGGAGCGCGTCCTTGCATTGATGGAAGAGAAACGCGATATGCCCAAAATCCGCGTTGACTTCAAAGTCGGCGATACGGTGCGCATCAAGGAAGGTCCCTTTGAAAACTTTGACGGCTATGTTGATGAGATAAACGCCCAAAAGGGGATTGTGAAGGTGGTTGTGAACATATTCGGCAGAGCAACGCCGATAGAGTTGGAATACTGGCAGGTTGAGCCGCTGTAAAGATGGCAAGGTTTTTGCATATAAAACATCATAAGAGGCTTGACGCGGCTAAAAGGAGCAATTAAATAGAGGGATTGCCCCGTAGGGAGACAGCGATGGCAAAACCCAAAAAAGAAGTCGTTGCGAAGATAAAGTTGATGATACCTGGTGGGCAGGCGACTCCGGCACCGCCTGTAGGACCTGCTTTGGGGCAGCACGGTGTCAACATAGGTCAGTTTATCCAGAAGTTCAACGCAGCCACGGCGAATCAACGCGGTGTTACACTTCCTGTTGTCCTCACAGTCTACAAGGACAAAACCTTTGATTTTGTGGTGAAAAAGCCGCCCGCAAGTGTTCTTATTAAGCAGGCAGCCGAGATAGCCAAAGGTTCCTCTGAAGCGGGGCGTCAGACGGTGGCGAAGATAAAGCGGGAAAAACTGGCTGAGGTTGCAAAACAGAAGATGGAAGACCTTACAGCCAGTGACCTTGAAGCCGCTGTCAGAACACTTGAGGGAACCGCCCGCTCAATGGGCATTGAGGTCGTGGATTAAGGAATAAGCCGTGGCAAAGAAGAGCAAGCGTTACAAGCGCAACCTTGAGAAGTTGGGTGGGGAGAAACGCCCCCGTATGGAGACCGCCAATGCGATTGAGACGCTCAAAAAACTTGAAGGTCCCAAATTTGACCAGACGGTGGAGTTGGTGTTGAATCTGGGGATAGACCCGCGTAAAAGTGACCAGCAAGTTCGGGGGACATTGAGTTTGCCGCACGGTCTTGGCAAAGAGCGGAAGGTGGTGGTGTTTGCGGAAGGCGAGGCGGCGGAGGCGGCAAAAGAGGCGGGCGCTGACTATGTCGGTGGCGTTGACCTTGTTCAAAAGATTCAGAAAGAGGGATGGACCGACTTTGATGTCGCCATAGCCACCCCAGATATGATGCGCCATGTCTCCAAACTGGGAAGAATTTTGGGACCGCAGGGCAAGATGCCCTCAAGCAAAACAGGAACGGTGACAAACAAAGTAGCCGAAGCGGTCAAGGAGTTCAAATTCGGACGGGTGGAATACAGAAACGACTCAACAGGCAATGTTCATCTTCCTGTAGGGAAATTGAGTTTTGAGACGGAAAAATTGGTGGAGAACATACAGGCGGCGATAGAGCATATAAAGAGTGTGCGTCCCGCTGCCGTCAAAGGCGCTTACCTCAAAAAGGCTTTCGTAAGCGCCACTATGACGCCCGCTATTGAGTTGATTGTGGAGAAGTAGGATGACAGAGTCGGTGAGAAGAAAAATCAAAAAGTGGATAACAGAAGAACTTGTGCGCACATGGAAAGGCAGTGACTGCCTTGTTCTTGTGGACATAAAGGGGGTGAGCGCCAACGATATGACATCCCTTCGCTCCTTTCTGCGTTCCAGAAATGTGCGTCTTAAAGTCGCCAAAAGCCGCCTCATAAAGCGCGCACTCGCCACCCTCAACAAACCCCAGCCCACAGAAATGCTGCGAGGAATGACCGCCGTCGTCTGGGGCGGGGAAGGCGCTGACCCCGTCTCTGTCTGCCGAACCATCGTTGACTGGCAGAAAAAAGAGGGGTTCCCGAAGATAAAAGGCGCTTTGTTCCTTGAGGATGTGCTGGACGCAGCAGGCACCGCGCAAGCAGCAGCGCTTCCCACAAAAGATGAAATGATAAGCCAAATAGCGGGGCTTTTTTACTCCTCGCTTGCGTCCTTCGTCAACATCCTACAGGCACAGTTTGTGAGATTGCTTGCCTGCCTTCAGGAACACGCACAGAAAATAGAAAGCCAAAAAGCGTAATAGGAGGATAGGAGTTGGCAACGGAGAAAGTGGAGAAGATTCTGGAGTTGGTGGAGCAGTTGAATCTGATGGAGTTGAAGGAGTTGATAGACGCCTACAAGGAGAAGTTTGGCGTAGAGGCGGTGGTGGCGGCACCTGTGGGTGCGGCAGCAGCAGCCGCTGCACCGCAAGAAGAAGCAAAAGAAGAGAAGGCAACCTTTACTGTCGTTCTGCAGGGTATCGGTGAGAAGAAAGTTCCTGTCATCAAGGTAATACGACAGATACGACCTGACCTCGGGTTGAAAGAGGCGAAAGAGTTTGTGGAGGGTGCTGCCAAGGAGCCGAAAGAGGTGAAGACCGATGTGCCAAAAGAAGAGGCGGAGAAGATGAAGAAGATGTTGGAGGAGGCAGGGGCGACGGTGGTTCTGAAGTAAAGTGATGGCGCAGGTTGATAGGAACGGCGGGAGGGGGGAATGTTTTTGGCTTTTTGAGGGCGTTTTGGATGTTTAAGCAAAGGCGCCAGATAAGTCGCATCAGCGAGATTTTGCCCACGCCGAACCTAATTGAAATTCAGCGCCGTGCCTACCAACAGTTCCTTCAGCCCGATGTGGAGCCTCAAAAAAGGCTCAATGTGGGACTGGAGGCGCTGTTTAGGGAGACCTTCCCTGTTGAAAGTTATGACAAGAAGGTGCGTTTGGAGTATCTTTACTACACTCTGGGTCGGCAGCGTTATGATGTTGACCAATGCCGCAAACTGAACCTCACCTACGGTCGCCCGCTCAGAGCCCGTTTTCGCCTTATCAAACCCGACGAGACGGTGGAGGAGGATGTGTACCTCGGCGATGTGCCGATAATGATTGGAGGTGGAGAGTTTATCATAAACGGCTCCGAACGCGTCATTGTGAATCAGATACACCGCTCACCCGGCATAGATTTCAGCGAGGAACGGTCAGCAACCGACAAGGCGCTTTTCTCCTGCCGCATCCTCCCCGAACGCGGTTCCTGGATTGAGATGGTCGCCAACCGCTACGACTGGATTGAGTTGCGGATAGACCGGTCGCAGAAAATGCCGGCAACCTTACTGCTACGCGCTATGCTCAATCCCGACGACCCTCATAAAGGTTCTCCACCCTTTGACACTGACGCCGACATAATCCGTGCATTCCACCCCACAGAAATCGTCAAACTGTCATCCAAAGACTACCGCCAGAAACTGCTAGGTAAGGCGTTCGTCTGCTTCACTCTACCTGATGAGACGCCAGAGGAGCAGCGCAAAGCGGCGGAGGAGAGCCTTGCCGCTGTAAAGACGGGTGATGTGATAACACCCGATATGATAGACCTTTTCAGTCAGGCGGGGGCTGACGCGGTTGAGGTAATAAGTGAGCCCGAAGGAAAACTTGACCGCCTTATACTGAATACAATAGAGGAGGAACACCGTATCGGTGTGCGCAGCCATAACGACGCCCTTCTTGAACTCTACAAGCGGCTGCGCCCCGGCAACCCTCCGCGCCTTGACAAGGCAAAGGAACTGTTCCACGACAAGTTCTATTCCAGCAACCGCTACCGCGTCGGTAAGGTAGGGCGTTTCCGCATCAACCGCAAATTCAGGCATAACCTACCCCCCGATGAGATGCGTCTTATGCCGCAGGACTTCCTTGAGTCGCTCAAATACTTTCTTAAACTACGCCGCGGTGAAGGTGAGGTGGACGACATTGACCACCTCGGCAACCGCCAAGTCAGAACGCTCTGTGACCTTGCCTGCGAGGAGATAAGAAAGGGCTTTCTGAAACTGAAAAGAACGGCGCAAGAGCGGCTCTCCATTATGGAGAAAGCCGAGATGCGTCCGTCTATGGTGATAAACACAAAGACCGTCTCAAGCGCCATAGAATACTTCTTTGCCCGCAGCGAGTTGAGTCAGGTCGTTGACCAAACCAATCCGCTTTCGCAACTGACACACGAGCGCCGTTTGAGCGCTTTGGGACCTGGGGGACTTAACCGCAAACGCGCAGGCTTTGAAGTTCGCGATGTTCATATCTCACACTACGGGCGCGTCTGCCCCATTGAAACTCCAGAAGGCACAAATATTGGTCTTATCAACTCCCTCGCGCTGCACGCCACATTGGATGAGTATGGTTTCCTCATCACACCCTACCGCCGTGTCGTCAATGGCTCGGTTCGCCAAACCTTTGACCTCACAAACAAAAAAGAGCGGGAAAAACTCGTTAACTCAAACAAGACACACCATTTCCGTCTTTTCCGCGATGTAATCTCCCCCAAGACAAAAGATGTCCTCTTTGAAGCAGGAACCCTTGTTGACAAAAAGGTCATGGAGACCCTGCGCAAAAACGGCACCGAGAAGATAGATGTGGTAGAAATAGTCTACCTTCACGCCGACGAGGAAGAGGGCAAAGTGATAGCACCAGGCGACACTCCCACCGATGAGGATGGAACGCTTCTGGGACTGCCTGGTGCGAAGGGCGCACATACAGGCAATATTCTCGCCCGCGTTGACGGCTCCTTCAAATATGTGGACGCCAAAGAAGTGGACTTCATAGATGTGAGTCCACGCCAGTTGGTGGGGGTCAGCGCAAACCTTATTCCCTTCCTTGAACACAACGATGTGAGCCGCGCCTTGATGGGCTCCAATATGCAGCGTCAGGCTGTGCCGCTGGTGAAACCCGAACCGCCACTTGTCGCAACAGGCATTGAGCGCGATGTCGCCAGAAACTCCGGTATGGTCATTGTAGCACAGCAAGATGGCGTGGTCTCTTATGTGGACGCAAAAAAGATAGTGATAAAGGATAAGCGTGGACGCCAGCACACCTACAATATCCGCAAGTTTGAAGCGCTCAACGAGAAAACATGCCTTAACCAAAAACCTTGCGTCAAAGAGGGGCAGAGCGTCAAAAAAGGCGAGGTTATTGCCGACGGTGCCGCCACCTGCAACGGTGAACTCTCCCTCGGCAGAAATGTGCTGGTCGCCTTTATGCCGTGGGAAGGCTACAACTTTGAGGACGCTATCATCGTGTCAGAGCGCCTCGTCAAAGAAGGGCTGTTCCTCTCCATCCACTTAAACGAGTTTGAGGTGGAGGTGCGGGAGACAAAACTTGGGCGTGAGGAGTTCACCCGCGATATCCCCAATGTTCCCGAAAGGATGCTGGCAAATCTGGATGAGAACGGTATAGTGCGGATAGGCACCAAGGTGCGCGCAGGCGATATCCTCGTCGGCAAGGTCGTCCCAAAGTCCAAAACGGAGTTGACCCCTGAGGAGAAACTTCTGAAGGCTATATTCGGACGCGCAGGCGAGGATGTCAAAAACGACTCACTTGAGGTTCCAAGCGGTGTTGAAGGTATCGTGGTTGATACCCGTAAGTTCAGCAGAAAACACCATCTTCCCAAAGAGCAGCGCGCAAAGGATAAAAAAGAGGTGGATGAGTTGCGCCAGCGTTACAGTGACTCCATCCGCAGTGAAATAGAGAATCTCTTCAACGAAATTTCCGAAAAACTGGGAGTGGAAATGCCGCCTTCCAAGCGGGAGGAAGTCATAGAGTTGGACAACATAACTGAAGCCCGCCCCGCCGACATCAAAGAGGCGTTCCATCCCGACAACCTGGATATACCGCCCAAACATCGTGAGGTCTATAACGAGATAGTGAACCAGTATCTGCGACGAATAGAGCACTGCTACGAAGAGCGCGACAGAGAAGTGACCCGCCTCCTGCGAGGAGATGAGTTGCCAGCAGGCGTGCTTGAACGCGTCACCGTCACCATCGCCACACTCCGTAACCTTTCCGTAGGCGATAAAATAGCGGGACGCCACGGGAACAAAGGGGTCATCGCCAAAATCCTGCCAGAAGAGGATATGCCTTACCTTGAGGACGGCACTCCTGTGGATATGATTCTCAATCCACTGGGTGTGCCTTCCAGAATGAATATTGGGCAGATATTTGAAACACATCTTGCGTGGGCGTGCAAGCGGCTCGGCATTCAGGCAATCTCGCCCATATTTGACGGTTACTCTGAAGAGGACATCCGCGAGATGCTGAAAGAAGCGGGACTACCAGAAGACGGCAGAGTGACCCTATATGACGGCAGAACAGGAGAACCGTTCAAGCAGAAAGTGACGGTAGGCTATCTCTATATGATGAAACTGCACCATCTGGTTGACGACAAAATCCACGCCCGCGCGACAGGTCCATACAGCCTCATTACACAGCAGCCGCTGGGAGGTAAGGCGCGCTACGGTGGTCAGCGTTTCGGTGAGATGGAAGTCTGGGCGCTGGAGGCATATGGTGCCGCAAACACTCTTCAGGAAATCCTCACAGTCAAGTCCGACGATGTTGACGGGAGAAACCGTGTCTATGAGGCGATGACCAAAGGTGAAAACTGGCTTGAACCCGGCACGCCCGTCTCGTTTGAAGTCCTAATAAACGAATTGAAAGGGCTGTGCCTGAATATAGAGTTGCGTAAGACGAAACCTGAACTGGACTTTTAAGGAGGGGCGGGATTGATGTATGAAAGTTTTGAAAGAAGTTCTGAGTTTGAGTTGGTTTCCATCCGTATCGCCTCGCCGCAGGACATCCGTTCCTGGTCATATGGCGAGGTGAAAAAGCCCGAAACTATTAACTACAGAACATACCGTCCCGAGAAGGACGGTCTGTTCTGCGAACGCATCTTTGGTCCGGAGCGTGACTATGAGTGTTTCTGCGGTAAGTATAAGGGTATCAAATATCGGGGTTTGACCTGCAGCAGGTGCGGGGTGCTTGTCACCCACAGCCGTGTTCGCAGAAAGCGGATGGGGCATATAACACTTGCTGCACCTGTAGTCCATATCTGGTTCTTCAAAGTGACACCATCCCGCATCGGTCTAATACTTGATGTGAAGCGGACATATCTTGAGCGGGTGATATATTATCAGGACTACATCGTTCTTGACCCCGGCGATACACCACTGCAAAAATGCCAGACCTTAACTGAGGACGAGTATCAGGACGCGCTCAATGAATATGGGGAAAGATTCAAGGCTGGTATGGGCGCTGAGGCGATAAAGATGCTGCTGCAGGGTGTGGACATAGGAGCGCAGGTGCGGGATTTGCGCGCACGCCTTGCCACCACCACATCCAAACAGGCGCGTAAAGAGATTGTCCGTCGCCTTGATGTTTTAGAAGACATCCACAACAGCGGTAACCGTCCTGAATGGATGGTTCTTGAGGTGGTGCCTGTCATCCCACCTGACCTGCGTCCTTTGGTTATGCTTGACTCCGGAAATTTCGCTACAAGCGATTTGAACGACCTTTACCGCCGTCTTATCAACCGCAACAACCGTCTCAAAAAACTGATTGAGTTGAACGCGCCCGAAATCATTATACGCAACGAAAAACGGATGCTGCAGCAGTCGGTAGACGCCCTCTTTGACAACAGCCGCTGCAGAAGACCCGTTTTGGGTCCCAATTCCCGCCCATTGCGTTCGCTTTCCGATATGATAAAAGGAAAGCAGGGACGCTTCCGTGAAAACCTGCTCGGCAAGCGCGTTGACTACTCCGGCAGAAGCGTCATTGTGGTCGGACCCAAACTGAAACTACATCAGTGTGGTTTCCCGAAGGCTATCGCCCTTGAGTTGTATCAGCCGTTCATCATAAAGAAGTTGAAGGAGAAGGGGCTGGCGACGACGATACGCGCCGCCAAGAAGATGCTTGACCGCCGCAGTGAGGAGGTCTGGGACATCCTTGATGAGGTGATACGCGACCACCCCGTGCTCCTCAACCGTGCGCCCACGCTTCACCGTATGGGTATTCAAGCATTCCAGCCCGTCCTTGTTGAGGGCAACGCCATAGAGATACACCCCCTCGTCTGCGCAGGTTTCAATGCCGATTTTGACGGCGACCAGATGGCGGTCCACCTCCCACTTTCCTTTGAGGCGCAGATTGAAGCAAAACTCCTTATGATGTCCATACACAATGTCTTCAGTCCTGCTCACGGCGGTCCCATTATCCAACCCTCCCAGGATATGGTGCTTGGCTGTTACTGGCTCACATATATGGCAAGCGACGACAGAGAAAAGACCCAGGAGAAGATTTCCACAGAGTTTTGGTTCAGCGATATAAGCGATGTTCTGTTCGCAATGGATGCAGGCAAATTGGACTATCACACACCAATAGTCTTCCGCATAGGCGAGCGTGAGGTGGTGGCAGAAGGTGAGAACGAAAAACCGCACAAAGGCAGGATTGTGACGACGGCTGGACGCGTTGTCTTCAACGACATTCTGCCTGCTGGGATGCCGTTCTACAACAAGGTGCTTGACAAAAAAGGGTTGGGTGGTGTCATAACTGAATGCTACAACCGTTTCGGGATAAAAGAAACGCTGGAACTGCTTGACAGGATGAAGGCGCTTGGCTTTGAGATGGCAACCAAGGCGGGACTTACCTTCTCTTCAGAGGACTTAAAACCCTACAGCAAGAAAGAGCAGTTGCTGTCCAAAACGGAGCAGGAGGTGGCGCGCATAGACAAAGCATATCAGAAGGGGATAATAACCGAAGGCGAGCGTTACAACCAGATAATAGACCGCTGGACGCACGCCACAGAATGGGTGACCAAAGGAGTGATGGAGGAGTTGGCGGCGGACTGCAGCCGCGACTATGTCAACCCCATATACCTGATGGTGGTCTCTGGCGCACGGGGGTCAGAACAGCAAATCCGCCAGATGGCAGGTATGCGCGGACTTATGGCGAAACCGTCAGGGGAGATAATTGAGACCCCAATCCGTGCCAACTTCCGCGAAGGTCTTCGGATGTGCGAATATTTCTCATCTACCCACGGTGCGCGAAAAGGGCTCGCCGACACAGCCCTTAAAACCGCCGATTCAGGATATCTCTCCCGACGGCTCGCCGATGTTGCTCAAGGGGTCGTTATCACTATGAAGGACTGCGGAACCCTGCGTGGCGTTACAAAAGGACGCATTGTCCGCGGCGATAAGGTGGAACTCTCCCTCGCTGACGCGATACGCGGGCGCGTCGCCCGTGACACCATCGTTGATGTCGTCACAGACGAGGTCATCGTCCGCGAAAACCAACTCATAACCGCCGAGATAGCCAAAAAGATTGAGGAGTTGGGCTACGACAGAATAAGGGTTCGCTCGCCGCTTACCTGCGAGGCGCCACGCGGCGTTTGCGCTATGTGCTATGGAATGGATCTCTCCACAGGACGCCTCGCTGAGGAAGGACTGGCGGTCGGGATAATCGCCGCCCAGTCCATCGGCGAACCCGGAACACAGTTGACGATGCGCACATTCCACATCGGCGGCGCCGCATTCCGTGCAATAGAGGAGTCCACCATCCTCTGCCGCTACAAAGGGCGTGTGCGGGTGCCGCCAGGCAAACTTATCTGGGCGATAAACGAGGAAAACCAGATGGTCGTTCTGAACAAGAACGCCAAGATAGAGGTGGTGGACGCCTCCGGTCGTCCGATACCGTCAGAGGGTTACGCACCGCCTGTGGGTGCCCGACTATTCCCCAAACTCTTCGTCGGCAAAAGCCGCGAAGAAGCCCGCGCCTTGGCGGAAAAGATAATTGACGAGGGCATAACCATAGAGGCGGGTGAGAAGATTGCTGAATGGGACACCCACACTCTGCCGATTCTGGCGGAGAAATCGGGCTTGGTGGTGTTTGAGGACATAGTTGAAGGCGAGACGATACGAATACAGGTTGACCAGACGACAGGCGCTCGTCGCAGGGTTGTTATCGCCCACAAAGGCGACAAACACCCCCAAATCCTGATAAAAGACCAAGAAGGGCACGCCCTGGCGGTCTATCCACTTCCTGAGAAAGCCTACATTCAGGTTGAGGACGGGCAGGAAGTGAACGCTGGTGCGCTGTTGGCGAAAGTCCCACGGGAGATAAAGGGAACAGAAGACATAACGGGCGGTCTGCCGCGCGTGCAGGAACTCTTTGAGGCACGCCGCCCCAAAGACCCCGCCATTATGAGCGAAATTGACGGTGTTGTGGAGTTGGGGGACAAACGACGGGGTAAGCGTATTATAAAGGTCAAAAACCCCGAAACAGGCGTGGAGCGCGAATATCTTATCCCGCCGGGTAAGCATATCCGCGTCCAGACAGGTGACTGGGTCAACGCCGGCGCCCCGCTCATTGAAGGTCCGCTTGTGCCACAGGACATACTGCGTGTCTCAGGTGTTGAAGCGGTGCAGCAGTATCTTCTCAATGAGATACAGTCGGTTTACCGCAGTCAAAATGTGAAGATAGATGACAAGCATATAGAGATAATAATAGCACAGATGATGCGCCGTGTGCGTGTCATTGACCCAGGCGACAGCGAACTTCTGCCCGAGCAGATAATAGACAAGTTTGAGTTTCAGAAGGTGGTGCGCAAGATGCAGGAGGAAGGCAAAAAGCCGCCGACGGCGGAGGAGATGATACTGGGCATAACACGGGCGGCGCTTATGAGCGACTCCTTCATCAGCGCCGCTTCTTTCCAGGAAACGACCAAAGTCCTGACCCGTGCCGCGCTCCGTGGACAGGTTGACAAACTGGAAGGACTGAAGGAAAATGTCATACTGGGGCATATGATACCTGCGGGAACGGGCTTCAGACCCTACCGCAGAATGCGCGTCAAAAAAGAGCAGTTGGTGGAGACGCAGGAAGCGACAGGTGAGGAAGCCGCCACAGGATAAATATTTTGGGAGATATAGAGGATGCCGACATTCAACCAACTGGTGCGAAAGGGCAGAAAACTGCACGCGAAGAAGCGCAAGAGCAAGACCGCGGCGTTAGAGGAATGCCCCCAGAGACGCGGGGTGATACTACAGGTCAGAACGATGACGCCCAAAAAGCCCAATTCGGCGCTGCGCAAGGTCGCCCGTGTGCGCCTCTCAAACGGCAAGGAAGTGACCGCCTACATCCCGGGTGAGGGACACAACCTGCAGGAGCACTCAATAGTTCTGGTGCGAGGCGGGCGTGTAAGGGATTTGCCCGGTATCCGATATAAGGTGGTTCGCGGTGCGTTGGACTGTGCCGGCGTTGAGGGGCGCCGCCAGTCCCGTTCCCTCTATGGGACGAAACGACCCAAAAAGTAAGGAGGGGAACCATGCCACGCAAATATAAGTCCACAAAGAGGTTTTTGAGACCCGACCCACGCTACAATGACATTCTTGTCTCCTGGTTCATCAACCAACTGATGCTGGACGGCAAAAAGAGCAAGGCGCAGAAGATAGTCTATATGGCGCTTGAGCGGATAAAGCAGAAAATGCCGGACAAGGAGCCTTTGGATGTGTTCAAAAAGGCGCTTGAGAATGTTAAACCTCGTCTTGAGGTGAGACCGCGCCGTGTGGGTGGCGCCACATATCAGGTGCCAATGGAGGTGAAACCAGAGCGCCAAGCATCGCTGGCGATGAAGTGGATAATCACCGCCGCGCGTGCCAGAAAAGGAAAACCTATGTTTATGCGTCTCGCAGATGAGTTGATTGCCGCCTACAACCACGAAGGCGCCGCCTTCAAAAAACGCGAAGATGTCCACCGTATGGCTGAAGCCAACAAAGCCTTCGCTCATCTTGCGTGGTAGGCTGTCTATGCTGGCTTTTTACGGATATCTGTTATGGCGCAGGAGAGTAGAGTTCGCAACATCGGTATCGCCGCCCATATTGATGCCGGCAAAACGACCCTCACCGAGCGCATCCTCTTTTACACCGGCAGACAGCACCGCATCGGTGAGGTGGACGACGGCACCGCCACGATGGACTACCTCCGTGAGGAGCAGGAACGGGGGATATCAATAATCGCCGCCGCCACCACCGTTCAATGGCGCTCCTTCCGCATCAACATCGTTGATACCCCAGGTCATGTTGACTTCACCGCCGAGGTGGAGCGTTCCTTGCGCGTTATGGATGGCTGTGTGGTCATCTTCTGCGGTGTTGGTGGGGTTGAAGCGCAATCCGAGACTGTCTGGCGCCAAGCCGACCGATACCGCGTTCCCCGTATTTCCTTCGTCAACAAACTTGACCGCATCGGCAGTGATTTTGACCGCACCGTCGCCATGATTGAAGAGCGTCTCGGTGTTGCCGCCTTACCGCTTCAGATACCGATAGGGAAGGAGCAGAAGTTCCGCGGCGTTGTTGACCTGCTCAAAATGCGGGCGCTCTATTTTGACGAAGAAACCTCTGGCAGAAAAGTGGTTGAGGATAAGATTCCCGAAGAGTTGAGGGAGGAGGCGGAACTGGCGCGGGATTTGCTTCTTGAACGCTTGAGCGAGTTTTCTGACGAGTTGTTGGAGGCTTTGGTGGAAGGGAAGGATGTTGAGGAGGGGGTGATAAAGCGTGCGGTGGCGGAGGCGACATTTACCTGCCGTGCAACACCTGTTCTGTGTGGTGCGGCTCTGCGAAACAAGGGTGTGCAGCCTGTGCTTGACGCGATATGTGATTATCTGCCCCCCCCTGAAAAAGCAGGCTATATTGTAGGGCGCCATCCCACCCGCGATAAGGATGTGAAATTCCGTCTAACCCAGAAAGACCCATTGGCTGCGCTTGCGTTTAAGGTTGTTGTGGAGCCGCACGGTCCGCTCGTCTATCTACGGCTCTATTCGGGGCGAATAAGCCGCGGCGCAACCGTCTACAACCCACGGCTTCGGAAGCGGGAGCGCATTCAGCAGATATACAGAATGCACGCCGACAAGCGGGAGAACATTCCCGAGGCGGTAGCGGGTGATATCGTTGCCGTAACGGGGCTTCAGCAGACAACAACAGGCGATACGCTGTGCCAGAAGAACCACCCCATAGTGCTGGAGCGGATGGAGTTTCCCGACCCTGTGGTGCAGGTGGCGATAGAGCCGCGGAGTCAGGTGGAGCGGCGTAAATTGGAAGAGGCGCTGGCGGTGATTGAGCGTGAGGACCCCACATTCCGCGTTCGCAAGAACGAGGAGACAGGGCAGACGCTTGTGGCGGGGATGGGTGAATTGCACCTTGAGGTTTTGACGAAGCGGATAGTGGAGGAGTTCAAGGTGGATGCGCGGGTGGGGAAGCCGCAGGTGGCGTATCGGCAGACGGTTAGGGGGGTGGGGGATGCGGAATTTGAGTTTGCGCGTCAGGTCGGCACAAAAATGCAGCGTGGAAAAGTCTCTGTTCGGGTGGAAAAGATAGAGACTCCTGGTGTAACCTTTGACAACAGAAGCGATGGTGATACAATACCGCCATCGCTTGTTGAAGCGGCAGAAGCCGGATTAAGGTTTGCAACCGACGGTGGTGTCGGTTATGGTTATCCATTTGTGAATATAAGGGTTGAGTATATGGCGCAGATGGTGGAGAATGAGGCGACGGAGTTAGGTTACCACAGTGCAGCGGTGGAGGCGATGAGACGCGCCGTTGCCGCCGCGGGTCTCGTCCTCCTTGAGCCCCGTATGCGCTTTGAGATTCAGGTTCCCGAGGAGTTTGTGGGGGAGGTTCTGGCGGATTTGTCGGTGCGCAAGGCGGTGATTGAGGAGGTCAAAAGTGTTGAGCGCACAAAGGTGGTGCGCGGAACGATAGCCGTCTCCCGCACTTTCGGCTACGCCACCACACTGCGCTCCCTCACACAGGGCAAAGGAACAAGCAGTATGGAGCCCTGCGGCTACACCGAGGTGGCGCCAGAAGAGGCAGGAATAACCCTCATTGGAGGATAAAAGAGCGTGGCAGTGCGAAAGATTCGCATCAGGATGGAGGCGTATGACCACAGGCTGCTGGACGAGAAGGCAAAGGAGGTGGCGGAAGCCGCCTTGCGCACAGGCGCAAAAGTTAGCGGTCCCATTCCACTTCCAACACGCATTGAACGCTACACCGTCATCCGTGGTCCACATATTGACAAAGAAAGCCGAGAACAGTTTGAAATCAGAACGCATAAACGGTTGATTGAGATACTTGACCCAACCGCCCGCACCACCGACGCCCTGCAGAGGCTGTCGGTTCCCGCGGGCATTGACATAAAAATTAAAGTGATAGATAAGTAAGGGGACGCCGCTATGGCAGAGGAGAAAGCCGCTGTCGCAGAAAAAGCCGATATATCCGCAATGCAGCGATTAAAATTGCTTGGACGCAAAATCGGTATGACCACAATTTTCCGCGAGGACGGTAGCGCGATTCCCGTCACACTTCTTGAGGTGGGACCCTGTTTTGTGGTGCAGGTGCGCACAAAGGAGCGTGACGGATACGACGCCGTCCAGATAGGCTTTGAGCGCAAGAAAGAAAAACGCTGCACCAAGCCACTCCTTGGGCATTTCAAGAAGGCGGGCGTTCCACCGCTGCGCTTTCTCCGTGAGGTCAAATTGAAGACATCAGAACACAACCTCAAGCCAGGGCAGGTCTTAACCGTTGAGGCTTTTGAGGGGATAAGATTTGTTGATGTGAGCGGCAAAAGCAAAGGACGGGGTTTTGCTGGCACGATAAAACGCTGGGGCTTCAAACGGGGACCACAATCGCACGGCTCTCAAAATGTGCGCCGTCCTGGCGCCATCGGACAGTGCATGACACCCGCCCGCGTCTTCAAAGGCAAAAAAATGGCGGGACGATACGGCGCAAAACGCGTTACCGTCAGAAATCTTGAAGTGGTGGAGATAATACCTGACCGCAATATTCTGGTGGTCAAGGGCGCGGTGCCAGGACCGAACGGCGGCTTTGTGGAAGTTCGGCGCAGCCTCATTGATTAGGAGCCCAAATATGGAGTTAACGCTTTACACAAAAGATGGTAAAGAAGCAGGCAAGATAGAGGTTCCTTCCGAGATAGCGGATGTGCGGAT
>Ga0190361_1000377_pt1 | contig 18201 bp, 16 predicted proteins | sample 48721845_MG_FD_161273 | JGI IMG/M metagenome (GOLD analysis project Ga0190361, IMG submission 161273) | Hydrothermal vent microbial mat bacterial communities from Southern Trench, Guaymas Basin, Mexico - 4872-18-4-5_MG | ecosystem: Environmental > Aquatic > Marine > Hydrothermal vents >... | reverse complement strand
TTTCGATCTCAAAGACCAACCGCACCGCCTGTTCCCTTACTTCCTGAGAAAATCTCTTTGATCTGTCCATGACTTATCCTCCCACAGATTTGTCTCTCCGACAAACCCGGGGCAGTTCAAAATGGTTATAGCCCATTTGAAAATGCAATTGTTGAGAAGATAAAGGAGTTAAGTAAGGAGAGAGGTCAACTTAAGGAAGCCTTAAAGAATGCCAATCTTGTTGCCCAGAAAGAATTAGAACCTTTAAGAAAGAAGAAAATCCTTTTAGAAAAGGCAAAAAGAGAAAAAGAAGAAGAGATAAAAAGACTTATCAAGGCTATAAAAGTAGGAAGTCTTGAAATTGAGGCAATAGAGGAAGAATTAAAAAATTTAGAGGAAGAGAAAAAGTCTCTTGAAAGGCAGATTGAGGAATTAAACATCTACATCAGGAGAGAAGAAAGTAAACTCATTGATATAGACATTGTCCAGAGAACATATCAAGGATTTAATCAGGTCTTCCCAAATCTACCCCCAAAAGAAAAACACCAACTCCTTCAACTCATCATCAAGGAATTGGTGGTCTTTGAGGATAGGGTCAAGGTCAGTTTCTATGAAATCCCAGAATTAGCCTTATCTATTCAAAACACAAAAGGTTTGTGTGAGCCTACAAACTGGCTCCCCGGGCAGGACTCGAACCTGCAACCTACGGGTTAACAGCCCGCCGCTCTGCCGGTTGAGCTACCGGGGAACCTCCTCTATTTTAAGGGCGGCGAGGGCAAATTGCAACTGTGCCCAGGCCCTCCCCCTAAGCCCGGCTGGCCTTGACACCCAAAAGCTCTGAGGATAAGTTGCCAGTATGAAGTGCCGCGTGGTCCTCCTGGCGGCAGGGGAGGGGAAGAGGATGCGCTCCTCCATCCCGAAGGTCCTCCATCCCCTGCTGTCAAAGCCCATGATCCTCTACGTCCTTGAGGCCGTCAAAGCCCTCGATCCCGAGCGGACGATAGTGGTGGTGGGACGGGGAGCCGAGGACGTAAAGGAGGCCCTCAAGGGAGAGGAGTTGGTCTTCGTCCTCCAACAGCAGCAATTGGGTACGGGCCATGCGGTCATGCAGGCCAGAGCCCACCTCGATGGCTTCTCCGGGACCACCTTGGTGCTTTACGGCGACACCCCCTTGCTGCGAGCCGAGACCCTCAAGGAGCTCCTCGACCTCCACCACCGAGAAGGGGCGACCCTTACCCTCATGACGGCCCTTCTCCCGGACCCCATCGGTTACGGACGGATATTGCGGGACGCCCGAGGGGAGCTCGTGGAGATAGTGGAGGACCGGGAGGCAAAGGAGAGGGATCTGCAAGATGTCAAGGAGGTCAACGGCGGGGTCTACGCCTTCAAGACCCCCTTCCTCCTCTCAGCCCTCGAGGAGCTCAGACCCTCAAAGGCCAAGGGGGAATACTACCTGACGGACCTCGTGGCCGTCGCCAGAAGGAGGGGGGAGAAGGTCCTAGGATTTAGGGCTCCGGACCCTACGGAGATCCTGGGGGTGAACACGAGGGCGGAGCTCGCTGCAGCCCAGAGGGTCTTGGCCTCGAGGATCGCCGAGCGTTGGATGTCCGAGGGGGTGACCATCGAGGCCCCCGAGACCGTCATCATAGAACCAGAAGTCCAGATAGGTCAGGACACCGTAATAAGGCCCTTCTGCTACCTAAGGGGTTCTACCATCATAGGCCGCCGGTGCACCATCGGCCCCCACGTGGAGATCGTCGACTCGCGGCTGGCCGATGAGGTGACGGTGCGCTTCGCCTGTTACATCACCGAGAGCGTGCTGGAGAAGGGGACCACCGTAGGGCCCTTCAGCCACCTGAGGCCTGGCGCCCACCTGGAGGAGGGGGCTAAGGTCGGAAACTTCGTCGAGGTGAAGAAGTCCCGCCTGGGCAGGGGAACGAAGGCCAATCACCTAGCCTACATCGGCGACGCCCTAGTGGGCGAAGGGGTGAACATCGGCGCCGGCACCATCACCTGCAATTACGACGGCTTCCGCAAGCACCCCACGGTGATAGGGGACAGGGCCTTCATCGGCTCCAACGTCGCCCTGGTGGCCCCGGTGAAGGTGGGAGAGGGGGCCTTGGTGGGGGCTGGCTCCGTCATCACCAAGGACGTCCCCCCTGGGGCCCTGGGGGTCGGCAGGGCCAGGCAGAGGAACCTGAAGCGGTGGGTCGCCAAGTGGATGAGGAGGAAGAGGGAAGGGTAGATGTGCGGGATCATCGGATACCTGGGGCCAAGGCCTCCCCTCACGGTGCTGATAGAGGGGCTGAGGCGCCTGGAGTACAGGGGCTATGACTCCGCCGGCGTCGGGGTCTTCCACAGGGGCAAGATCGAGGTAAGGCGCACCGAGGGCAAGCTCCAGCAACTGGAGGACCTGCTGAGGGATGAGGCCTTCGACGGCCGGGCGGGGATCGGCCACACCCGCTGGGCCACCCATGGGAGGCCCTCCGAGGAGAACGCCCATCCCCACAAGGCGGGAAGGGTGGTGCTGGTGCACAACGGCATCGTGGAGAACTACCTGGCCCTCAAGGAGGACCTGAAACAGGCCGGAAGGGCCTTCTCCTCGGAGACCGACACCGAGGTCCTGGCCCACCTCGTGGACATCGAGCTGAAGGGGGGCGCCGGGGTGGAGGAGGCCTTGAGGAGGGCCTTGCGGCAGGTAAAGGGGTCTTACGCCCTCGCCCTGCTGATCGAGGGACGAGAGGAGCTGCTGGTGGGGGCTCGCAACGAAAGCCCCCTGCTGCTGGGGCTGGGCGATGGCGAGTTCTTCCTCGCCTCGGACATCCCCGCCATCCTGCCGTGGACCAGGGAGTTCCTCTTCCTGGAGGACGGGGACCTGATCTTCATCACCCCGGAGGGCTTCAGGGTGACGGACCTGGAGGGCAGGGAGGTCTCCAGGGAGGTCAAGAGGGTGGAATGGAGCCCCACCATGGCCGAGAAGGGCGGCTACAAGCACTTCATGCTCAAGGAGATCCACGAACAGCCCGAGGCGGTGATAAACACCCTCAGGGGAAGGATCCTGGAGGAGGAGGGCAGGGTCCACCTGGAGGACTTCCCCCTCGAGGAACAGGAGGTGAGGGACCTGGAGAGGATGGTGCTTGTGGCCTGCGGCACCTCGTGGCACGCGGCCCTGGTGGGGGAGTATATGATCGAGGCCCTCGCACGGGTCCCCGTGGAGGTGGAGATCGCCTCCGAGTTCCGGTATCGGGACCCCCTCGGGGGAAAGACGACCCTCCTTGTGGCCATCTCCCAATCGGGGGAGACGGCGGACACCTTGGCCGCCGTGAGGGAGGCCAAGGCGAGGGGGTTCAGGACCCTCTCCATATGCAACGTCCTGGGCTCTACGCTGCCGCGGGAGACCGAGGGGGTGATCTTCACCCACGCCGGCCCCGAGATAGGGGTGGCCTCCACCAAGGCCTTCACGGCGCAGCTCGCCGCCCTTTACCTGCTGGCCCTCTACCTCGGCCAGCAGAGGGGGTATCTCTCCCGAGACGGGGTGAGGGAACACCTGCGACTGCTCAGGACCGTACCCGGGATGATGGAAGAGGTCCTCAGGAGGGAAGGCGAGGTGGAGAGGCTGGCAAGGGCCCATGTGCACTTCCACAACTTCCTCTACCTCGGCCGGGGGATCTCCTACCCGGTGGCCCTGGAGGGGGCCTTGAAACTCAAGGAGATCTCTTACATCCACGCGGAGGGCTACCCCGCCGGGGAGATGAAACACGGCCCCATCGCCCTCATAGATGAGGCGATGCCGGTGATGGTGGTGGCCCCCAAGGACCACACCTACGAGAAGGTCTTCGGCAACGTCCAGGAGGTCAAGAGCCGGCAGGGCAGGGTCATAGCGCTTCTGAACGAGGCCGATCCCCGCCTGGAGGGGGAGGTAGCAGCGGTCCTGAGGGTCCCCTATACGCCGCCGCTGCTGAGCCCCTTCCTCACGGTCCTGCCCCTTCAGCTCTTCGCCTATCACATCGCCGACTTCCTGGGCACCGATGTGGACCAGCCCCGCAACCTCGCCAAGAGCGTAACGGTGGAATGAGCCCGCGGAGGCCTTCGTCGAGGGGGAGATGGGAGATGGCCTCCTTGCTCGATGGCCTCAACCCCCAGCAGCGGGAGGCCGTGCTGGCCGAGGAGCGCTCGGTGCTGGTCTTCGCCGGGGCCGGCAGCGGCAAGACCCGGGTGCTGACCCACCGGATCGCCTACCTGGTGGCCACGGGCAGGGCGCGACCCCAGGAGGTGCTGGCCGTGACCTTCACCAACAAGGCCGCCGAGGAGATGAAGGGGCGGCTCCAGGAGTTGCTGGGGGAGGAGGCCCGAGGGGTATGGATGGGAACCTTTCACGGGGCCTGCGCCCGGATCCTGCGGCAGCACATCCACCATCTGGGTAGGTCCCCCGACTTCGTCATCTACGACGAGGAGGACCAACTGCGGGTGATGGAGAGGCTCCTCAAGGAGATGGGGATAGATCCCAGGGCCTACCCCCCCTCTCGGATCCTGAGGGAGATAGAGAGCGCCAAGAACAGGGGGATAGGCCCTGAGGATTACAGCCCCGACCCCTTCAACCTCTTCCAGCAACGGGCAGCCCGCCTCTACCCCCACTACCAGGAGGCCCTGAAGGAGGCCAACGCCCTCGATTACGGCGACCTGCTGCTTATGGCCCACCGGCTCTTCCAACAGGTGCCCGAGGTCAGGCAGTACTACCACCTGAGGATAAGGCATGTGCTGGTCGACGAGTACCAGGACACCAACTACATCCAGTACCTCCTGCTGAAGGACCTGATGGGACCCGAGACCCACGTCTTCGTCGTGGGGGATGACGACCAGTCGATCTACGCCTGGCGGGGGGCGGAGCCGGCCAATCTGTTGCAGTTCGAGCGGGACTTCCCGGAGGTACGCCTCATCAAGCTCGAGCAGAACTACCGTTCCACCAAGAGGATCCTGGAGGGGGCCAACGCCGTGGTGGAGCGGAACCGGGTGCGAAAACCGAAACGCCTCTGGACCGAAAACCCCGAGGGGGATCCCATAAGGCTCTACATCGCCTCGGATGAAGCCGCGGAGGCCGAATGGGTGATCCAGAAGATCCTTCAGTTGGGGGGCGCCTTCGGCCGTTACGCCGTCTTCTACAGGATAAACGCCCAGTCCCGGGCCCTGGAGGAGGCCTTCCTCCGTTGGAGGATCCCCTACACCGTGGTGGGAGGGATCAGGTTCTACCAGAGGCGGGAGGTCAAGGACCTGATCGCCTACCTGCGGGTGGTACAGAACCCGAGGGACGAGGTGAGCCTGAGGCGCATCTTGAACGTTCCGCCCCGGGGGCTGGGGAAGGGGGGACTGCAGAGGATAGAGGCCCTCAAGGCCGAGCGGCAGATCCCCCTCTATGAGGCCCTGAGGGCCGCCGTGGAGGAAGGGGTGATAAGGAGGTCAGAGGGCTTGAAGGCCTTCTTGGGGCTCGTTGAGGAGCTGCACGGGCTGAGGGATGAGCTCAGCCCGGGGGAGGTGGCAGAGAGGGTCATAGACGCCACCGGCTACCTCGATTACCTCTCCGCCATGGAGGACGGCCAGGAACGGATCGAGAACGTGAGGGAGTTCGTGGAATCCCTGAGGGAGCGAGAGGAGGGCCTGGCGGAGGTCCTCTCGACCCTGAGCCTCCTCACGGATATAGACGAGTACTCGGCCGGGGACAGGGTGACCCTGATGACGCTGCACAGTGCCAAGGGCCTCGAGTTCCCGGTGGTCTTCATCGTCGGGCTGGAGGAGGGCCTCCTGCCCCATTACCTCCGCTTCAAGGACCCCAGCGAGCTCGAGGAGGAAAGGCGCCTCTTCTACGTGGGGATGACCAGGGCCAAGGAAGGGCTCTACTTGAGCCTCGCCATGAGGAGGGGGCTCTTCGGGAGGTCATCCAGGCGGCTGCCCTCCCGATTCGTCGGCGAACTGCCGGAGGGGCTCCTCGAGGTCGAAGGGGATCTCCACCCCCTCTACGGGGAGGGGTGGGTCTGGGAGGAAAGGGAGATATGACCTTCAGGCCTTGCAGAAGCTGAGCGTCCTTTTGCCCTTCTTCAAGAGCCGAAAGAGGCCACCTCCTGTGACCGCGGAGACGACCTCCCCCTCCTTCATGTGATGGTCCATCACGGATAGAACCCCCTGGGGCTTCAGGACCCTGTGCAGTTCCCTTAGGACATCGTCCTTGGAGCTGAGCTCGTGGAGGACGTCGTAGAGGAGGACCACGTCGATGCTCTCCCCTGGCAGTCCGGTCTTGCAGTCCGAGGGGATGGTCTCCACGTTCTTCAGGCCCTTGCGAAGGGCGATCCTTTGCACCATCTGGAGGGCCAGGGGGTGGAGGTCCAGGGCGTATATCCTCCCCTCCTCCCCCACCAGCTCCGCCAAGGGGCCGATGTAGCTGCCGGGGCCACAGCCGTAGTCGAGCACCCTGTCCCCCCGTCTTATCCCGACCTCCCTCAAGATCCTCCGCCGCGGCAGGACCCAGTCCCTCAGCTTGAAGGAAAGGGCCATCAACCTGAAGGACAGGTTGGAGGTCGCCTTGGACATCCCCTTTTGATGCATCGGGGCCTAAAGCTCCAGGGTCATGCCGTCCCTGGCGGCGATGACCTCGCAGCCTGTCTCCCTCGAAAGGCCCTCGGCCACCTCCCAGGGCTTGGCTCGAAGGACGGTCATCCCGAAGTGGGTGAGGATCGCCCTCTTGGGCCTTATCCCCTCTATGAGCTCCCTGGCGTCCCCCAAGGTGAGGTGTTCTATCCGCTCGTCCCGCTCCCCAGCCCTGACCACGTTTATCACCAGGACCTCCACCCCCCTGTAGGCCTCTATCAGGTCTGGGAAGAAGAGGGTGTCAGAGATGAGGGCGATCCGTCCCTCCACGATCAGGCCGTAGGTCTCCACCGAGTGTCTGTGCCTCAGGGGGGTCGAAAAGGTGATCCCGCCGACGCGGTAGCTCTTGCCCTCCTCGAGGACCTCCACCCTCCCCAGGTACCCCCTCACGTAGTTGAGGACCACCGGGTCCTCGTCCAGGGCGTCCGCGGGGGCGAAGAGCACCCCGCCCTTACGCCTCCCCCCCTCGGTCATGGCCTCGATCATCACGTTGATGTCGGCCGAGTGGTCCAGATGTCTGTGGGTGAGGAGCAAGGCGTCGAGTTTCGCCGGATCGAGCTTCGGCCTCGAGGAGAGGACCCTCACCAGGGCCCCCGGACCGGGGTCTATGTGGATTCGGGTGCCGTTCAGCTCAAGCCACAGCCCCCCTGAGGCCCGCAACTGCTTGAAGACCACCACGCGAGCCCCGGCCGTACCCAGGAACTTTAAGAAGGCATCCCCCATACCCCTTCTATCCGCTTCCCGCAACGGGGGCACGATCCCCCCCGAAGCCTGTTCTCCAGGACGAAGAACCCCCTCCTCTGGATCAACAACTCGCCACAGCGAGGGCAGTGGGTGTTCTCGGCAGGGTGTCCTGGGACGTTCCCCAGGTAGACGTACTGGAGCCCGACCTCCAGGGCGATCTCCCTGGCCCTCTCCAGGGTCCTGACGGGGGTCGGGGGCAGGGAGCGCAACTTGTACATGGGGAAGAAGCGGCTGAAGTGCAGGGGAACCCACGGGGCCAGTTCCTCCTTTATCCAGGAGCACATATCGCGGATCATCCCGGGGTCGTCGTTCTCCTTGGGGATGACCAGGTTCACCACCTCGAGGTGGACCCCCCTGCCGTGGATGGCCTTGAGCGTCTCGAGCACCGGCTCGAGCTCCCCGTTGCTCATCCGGCGGTAGAAGGAACTGCTGAAGGCCTTGAGGTCCACACAGGCAGCCCCCAAATAGGGGAGCAGGGCCTGGATGGGCTCGGGGTTGATGAAGCCGTTGGAGTGGAAGGTGAAGAGGACGCCCTGGCCCTTTGCTATGCGTGCCACCTCGAGGTTGTACTCGAAGAAGACGGTGGGCTCGGTGTAGGTGGCGGCTATGGCGGGGCAGCGATAGCCCTTGGCCAGGGAGACCATCTTCTCGGGGGAGACGCGGAGGTTGCGGGTCTTATCAGGAGAGGTCTGGGAAATCTGCCAGTTCTGGCAGAAGAGGCAGTCGAAGTTGCAGCCGGCCGTAGCGTAGGAGAGGCAGTCGGCCCCCGGCAGGACGTGGAAGAAGGGCTTCTTCTCGATGGGGTCTATGTGAAGGGCACAGGGGTTGGCGTAAGCCAAGGTCCAGAGCTCTCCGTGGCGGTTCTCCCGCACCTCGCAATGGCCCCGCTCGCCGTGCTCCAGCACACAGCCCCTGGGACAGAGGGTACATTGGACGGCCTCGCCCTCCAGGGGGATGTAATACGGGGACCTGATGGGGGAGGTCCAACCGAGGTCCTGTGCGGAGGACCGACGGGGCAAAAGCGGAAGGAAGGAAAGGCAGAGGGCCCCCTTGGCAGCGACCCTCAGGAAATCCCTGCGCGTCAACACCCCAAGAGCCTCCTGGCGTTCCCCTCCAAGATGGCCTCCATCTGGAGGCGATCGAGGCCGGCCTCCTCCATCCCTTTGAGGTACCTCCGGGGCCCGAGCAATGGAAAGTCCGAGCCGAAGAGCAGCTTCTCTCCCGCCACCTCCTGGGCGACCCTCCAGACCCGGTGATCGTAAAGGAGGGGGAGGGCCGCCGTGTCGTAACGGACGTCCTTGCAGAGGGCGGCCACCTCGGGCATGAGTTCGTAGAAGAGGAGACCTCCCCCGAGGTGTCCCAGGACCAGCTTCACCCCCTGGGCGGCCTCCACCAGCCTCTCTACCTCCTTAAGCCCCAGCCCGCCCTTGCCGGGATAGGGATGTCCCACCGGTTCGTTGACGTGTACCAGGGCCACGATCCCGGCCTCCCTCACGGCCTGGAAGACCTCCCTGAGGAGATCGGAAGGGAGGGGCTCCTGGCCGTAGGTCCCCGGGGCCAGCTCCCCGGCCCCTCGGGCACCCCCTCTCAAGCAGCGCTCGAGCTCCCGCAGCCCTTCGGGGCTGAAGGGGAAGGTTACGAAGGGGATGAGCCTCTGCGGGTAACGGGCCGCTGACTCGAGCAGGTAGTCGTTCTCCCTGCGGCAATCCTCCACCTCCTCCCAGGGGAAGCCGCACACCACGGCCCGCTCCAGCCCCTCCTCATCCATCATCCCGATCAACTCCTCCATCCCGGCCATCCTCGCCTTGGGGTCGGCGTAGATGGACCCGAAGGTGCGATCCCGCTCGGCCAGCTCCTCCCGGTGGTCCCTGGCATAGGGCGAAAAGATATGGGTGTGAAAGTCTATCACCCCATCTTTCTTACACCCGGGCACCTTCCTTGTCAAAACCTCTGGCGGCGTGATATCTTCCCCTCAAGCCTGTGGAGGAGGTCGCCTATGGATCTCAGGGAGGAGGTCTTGAGGATAGTCCGTGCCGCCAAGGAGGCGTCCCCCCGCCTCGCAGCCCTCTCCTCGCGGGTCAAGGACGATGCACTGCTGAGGATGGCCGAAGGGCTCCTGCGGGAGAAGGCCTTCCTCATGGCCGAAAACGAAAAGGACCTCGAATACGCCCAGAAGAAGGGCCTCTCGGCGGCGATGATCGACCGATTGACGCTTTCAGAGGCGGTGATCGAGGGCATGGCCCAGGGGCTGAGGGAGATCGCGGCCTTGCCCGACCCGGTGGGACAGGTGGTCAAGATGTGGCGACGGCCCAACGGGCTGCTGGTGGGCAAGATGAGGATCCCCCTCGGGGTCATCGGGGTGATCTACGAGTCCAGGCCCAACGTCACGGCGGACGCCGCTGCCCTGTGTCTAAAGGCGGGAAACGCCGTGATCCTCAGGGGGGGCTCGGAGGCCATAAACTCCAACCTGGCCATCGCCAAGGTACTGCAAGAGGCCATGGAAGCCGCTGGGGTCCCTTCGGAGGCGGTCCAGGTGGTCCCCTTCACCGATCGGCGGGCCGTGGAGGAGATGTTGAAGCTGGAGGAGTACATCGACGTGATCATCCCCCGCGGGGGCGAGGGGCTCATCAAGTTCGTGGTGGAGCGGTCCCGCATCCCCGTGATCAAGCACTACAAGGGGGTCTGCCACATCTTCGTGGATGCCTCCGCGGAGCTTGAGATGGCCCTGGAGATCTGCTTCAACGCCAAGGTCCAGCGGCCGGGGGTCTGTAACGCCATGGAGACCCTGCTCGTACACCGGGAGATAGCCCCGAAGTTCCTCCCCTCCATGGCCGAGCGCTTCCGGTCCGCCGGGGTGGAGCTGAGGGGATGCCCGAGGACGAGGGAGCTGGTCCCCGGGATCAAGGAGGCCACCGAGGAGGACTGGTACGCTGAGTACCTGGACCTGATCCTGGCCATAAGGGTAGTGGAGGGGATAGAGGAGGCCATAGGGCACATCCTGAAGTACGGGTCCAAGCACACCGAGGCCATCATCACCTCGGATTACCGCAACGCCCAGCGTTTCCTCCGAGAGGTGGACTCATCGACCGTGCTGGTCAACGCCTCCACCCGCTTCAGCGACGGCTACCAATTCGGCCTCGGGGCCGAGATCGGCATAAGCACCACGAAACTGCACGCCTTCGGCCCCATGGGGGTTGAGGACCTCACCACCACCAAGTTCATCGTCTATGGGGACGGCCAAATCAGGACCTCGTAGGATAGGGCTCTTCGGGGGCACCTTCGACCCCGTCCACATAGGTCACCTGAGGTCAGCCGAGGAGGTGGCCGAGGCCCTGGGGCTTGAGAGGGTGCTGTTCGTCCTGGCGGCCCACCCCCCCCACAAGGGGGGACGGGCCCACGCCTCTGAAGGGCATCGCTGGGAGATGCTGAGGATGGCCCTGGAGGGGAACCCCCGCTTTGAGCCCTCGGATGTAGAGCTCAAGAAGGATGGGCCCTCTTATTCGGTGGAGACGGTGGCCCACTTCCGGGAGGCCATGCCCGAGGCGGAGATCTTCTTCATCTTGGGGGCCGACGCCTTCTCGGAGATAGAAACCTGGAAGGACTACCGGAGGCTCCTCAGCCTCTCGAACTTCGCCGTGATGAGGCGCCAGGAGGCGGAAGAGGGCCTCAAGGTGATCGAGGCCTTGGGCTACCGAAGGGCCAAAGAGGGGCTCTACCTTCACCCCTCAGGGACCAAGGTGCAGTTCTTACCGGTCACCCCCATCGGGGTTTCCTCCACCCAGGTGAGGGAGGCGGTGAAGCGGGGCAGATCGATCCGCTACCTGGTGCCCCAGAGGGTAGAGGAATACATCCTGAGACACGGCCTCTACAGGGACTGACCCCTCCGCCAACGGGCGAGGACCATCCCTCTGATCCTGAAAAGCAACCAAGCGCTGATCGCCCCCAAGGCCCCACCCACGATCACATCCAAGGGGTAATGGACCCCCATGTAGATCCTCGACAGGGCCACCCCCAAGGCCAGCAGCAACAGCAACGGGCTCCATCGGCGAAGCAGCAGGGAGAGGTAGGTGGCGACGGTGAAGGCCACTTGGGCGTGGCCCGAGGGGAAGGAACCCCGGGAGAGGATCGTCCCCACGAGGTGCAGCTGCACCTTGCCCGCCTGTATCAGGGGGGCGAACTCCTCCACCGGCCTGTCCCTACCCACCAGGTCCTTGAGCAGGTGGACCATCAGCCCCCCGAGCAGCGCCCCGAGGGCGATCCAGGGGAGGTGGTCCTTGAGGAACTTAGGCCTCTTGAGGATCAGGGCCCCGGCTGCCACCATGGCCAGGGCGACACCGGCGTTGCCCAGATAGCTCCACAGGTGGAAGAGGGGATCGAGGAGATCGGAGGCCAGGCAGTTGTTGAGCCAAAGGAAGGCGGCCTTGTCCAGCTCTATGAGCCACTGCATTCAGGCCTTGACCTCCAGGACCTTCACCCCCTTGGGGTCGAGCTGTCCAAGGCCGAGCTCTGCTGCCGCCTCGAGGTAGGGACGGATCATATCGGTGGTGTAGGTCTCGTCGTATTGCTCCATGAGCCTCGAGCAGTAAAGGTCCAGGGCCACCATGTCCCCGCTCAGCACCATCCTGTTCACCCCCTTGATGACCTTCCCCTTCCCCTTGGTGGGCCCTCCGCGGCTGAGGATGGCCCTGGCGTCCACGACGGTCAGTTCGGGGCGCACAGCGTCGGCGAACTCGGCCAGGGCCCTCATGAAGTGCTCCCGGTTGCGGAAGGCGGCCTTCACGCGCTCGGAGGCCTTCTTCTTCATCTTGTCGAAGCCCTCGCCCCTCAGGTGGGCGTCCCACCTTTGGGCGCCGTAGATGACCCCGAAGTTGTTCTTCAGGGCACAGGTGAGGTAGGAGGTGTGGTGCCTCTTCAGGCAAGGCATGTTGATCACCACGGGGCAGCGGTAGACCTTCTTGTGGACGATGATCTCCCTGTAGGCCCTCCAGGCCGGGTGGTGGGTCTTCACGTATTGGCTGCGACGGGCAGCGTCCCCGATGGTGACCTTCAGGCCCTCGGCCCGGGCCCTTTCGGCCATCCGGTGATAGTCGAAGGTTTCGCGCTCCGACCCTACCAGGAAGGTCCCCGGGGCGTCGAAGACCTCCAGCTCCTGGGCCCCTGCCTCCCGCAGCAGCCGGGCCACCAGGAGGATCACCTCGGGGTCGGTGGTCACCGGGTAGGCCTGGGGGAAGACGAAGTTGGGCTTGAGGAGCACCCTCCGCCCCCCGACCAAGCCCTGGAGGCCGCCCAGGGCCTCAAAGGCCGCCCGGAGCATCCCCTCGGGGTCTTCGCCCTCTACGGAGACCAGGAGGGGTTTGCCCCCTTCCACGAAGAGGTTGCCCAAGCCCCTCCTCCTCTCCTTCACCCCCCATTGGCAGCCCGCCAAGGGCAACAGGGCCGCCCCCATCAGGCCGAGCCTCAAGAAATCCCTGCGCCCAAGCCGCATCCTACCTCCTCAAGAGCGGCACCACCGCCCCCAAGGCCGCCGCACCGAGGACCATGGCAGTGCCCTCCACGTCGTAATCGAAGGTGGTGGGGAGCCCCAGGAAGGGCAACAGGAAGAAGGTAAGAAGGGGCAGAAGGTGTACGCTCAGGAGCCCCACGAGGAACCCCACCACCGTGCCCTTCAACCCCTTGGAGACCCACCAGCCCAGGACCCCTCCGAGGAAGGCCCATGCGAACATGGGATAGCGCATGAGCTCACCGAGGAACAGCCCCCCGAGGACCGCCCCACCCCCCAGCAGCGCCCCGAGGACCCTCCTTCTGCCCGAGAGGAACCCCACCGCCAGGCCCGGCAGCAACCAGGCCAGGGGGCGGAGGTCCGTCAGGGAGTAGACCCCCCAGCCCAAGAGGCCGGCTCCAGCCCCCAGGAGGGCAGAGAGCAGGGGCATCACCGCCTCCCACCTCCCAGGGGGAAGGTCTCCAGGAACCCCCTTACCTCCTCAGGCGAGGGGAAGTCCAGGACGAGCAGCAGAAGCCTCCCCCCAGCTCGTCCCCCCGCCCATCCCCTTCGACTCCGTCCGATGACGACCCCTCCTTCGGTCCGTGCTCCCTTCAGGAACCCCCCGATCCCCTCGAGGACCCTTTGGGCCTCCGAGGGCTCGGGGTATCTCACCAGGATGACGGAGCCGCCATGGGCCCTGTAGGCCACCCCTTCGGCCCCCTCGCCCAGGGAGAGGAGGTCCTGATGGGAGAGGAAATAGAAATTATTGAGGGCCAGGGGTCCCCGAAAGTAGAGGAAGGTCTTCACCCCTCGGGGGATGTATCCGATGACCTGAGGGGGAGATCCCCCTCCCTTCAGCCTCGAGGCGATGGCCCTCCCGAGCTTTAGAACCTTCCCCCTGAGGTCCTCCTCCGCCGAGACCCTCACGAAGTGGGGCCCCTTCCAGAAGACGAGGGTCCCGTCCCCGTAGAACCCCCTCTGACCGATGTCCACCTCTTCCCCTCCCCCCTCTCCGGTGAGGAGGCCGAAGGCCCCCTGGGGGTCCTCCATCTCATAGAGCTCGGCCCTGAACTCCCCCTCCTCGGACCGATAGTCCCTCACCCAGAGGCGCCGAAATCCGTACTCGTAATAGAGCTCCGCTCCCCCATCCATGTAGTCGAAGAGGCGCTCCCCTTCGAAGTGGCGAACCTCGAGGCCCTTCATCCCCCCGACCCTCTCCGGCAGAGGACCCCCTTGGCTACAGCCGAAGAGCAGGAGCAACACAAGGACTAAAGGCCTCATGGCGAGCCCATCCGTAACACATAGCCCTGACTTGGTCAAGTTGGCAGCAGGAAGGCACCGCCCCGCGTCTCCCCGAGGGGGGTCACCACGATGGCCGGCTTGTCCTCCAGGGGGCACTTGAACTGACAGATCCCGCAACCGATGCAGAGCCGAAGGTCCACCACCGGCAGCTTCACCCGCCTCGGCCCCTTTGGGGTGACGACCTCCCCCAGGACGAACTTTATGGCCTTCTCAGGGGTGGGACAGTGCTCCTCGCAGACGATGCAGTCCACCCCCTGGGAGTAGGGGATACAGCGGCTGCGGTCTATGTGGGCAAGGCCTATCTTGACCTTGGCCTTCTCGGCCTGGGTCAACTCCTGGATGGCCCCTGTGGGGCAGACCTGACCGCAGAGGGTGCAGTAGTACTGGCAGTAACCGAGGTCGAAGTCGAAGACCGGGGTCCAGATCCCCTCAAGGCCCGCCTCGAGCAGCGCCGGCTGGAGCCCCCCCGTGAGGCAGACCTTCATGCACTCCCCGCACCTGACGCACCTCCTGAGGAACTCGGCCTCGGGCAGCGCCCCTGGCGGCCTGATCAGCCCCTCCCTGCCCCTGGTGGGAAGGGAGGAGAGGCGCAGAAGGGGGGCCAGGACCGCCCCCGCGGCCAGGGAGAGGAGCACACGGCGGCGGCCGAGGTCCATCCCCTCCACGGCCTCCCCCTTCCCGAGGGAGAAGCCGAAGGCGACGGCTCGAGAGGGGCAGAGGACCTGGCACCTGCCGCAGAGGAAACACTCCGCCTTCCTCCACAGCCCCTCCCGGGAGTCCGCCGCCCCGGAGGGGCAGAGCCTCTGACATAGGCCGCAGAGGTCACAGTCCTCGGGCGAAACCCTCCTGCTCAAGGGGCTCAGAGAGGCCACAAGGCCCAAGAGGGCCCCCAGGGGGCAGAGGTGGGTGCACCAAAAGCGGGGCCTCAAGAGGTTGAGCAACAGCACAGCGGCAAAGATCACCCCCACGGCAAAGGCCTGGTGATAGAGGGGCTGGCGGAGGGCGAGGAGATGGGCGCGCAAGAAGGCGTAAAGGGGCTCAAGGGCCTTGAAGCCGTGCTCGTAAAGGGAGGAGAAGGCCGAATGGGCCGCAAGGTTCCAAAGGGGCTCCGCCGCCAGGGTGAGGGAACGGATGAGGAGGCTCAGGGGGTCGAGATACCCCACCACCTGGACCGTGAAGAGGGAGGAGGCGAGGAGCCCGAAGAGGATGTAGTACTTCCACCGGAATCCCCCAGGCCCCGTCCTCGGGCGCCGGTTCAACCGGCTCAACAGGTGATTGAGGGTCCCGAGGGGGCAGATCCAGCCGCAGAAGACCCTCCCCAGCAGCAGGGTGAGCCCCACCACGGAGAGGGCGGGCAGCAGGACCACCGGCAGACGATGGGTGGACAGCAGGGTCGTGAGGAGGATCAAGGGGTCGAAGCGGAGGAAGAGGTTGACGGGGTAGGGGATCACGTCCCTACCCCGATAGGTGGTCTGGAGGAAGAGGAGGAAGAAGAGGAGGAGGAAGGCCCCTTGGACGAAGGGCCTCCACCGGAACCAGTTAAATCCTTTGCCCATCTAATCGCTTTATCCAGACCCTCCTGAGGTCCATCTCCCCAAGTCCCCTCCTGTGGGCCGCTGGGATGCAGCCCACCTCTTCAGGGTCCAGGCCGAAGAGGCGGGCCCCACAGGCATCGACCGCCACTTGATCCGTCCCCACGACGACCGTATCCATCTCCTTTACGTAGTTCAGGCTCCCCCCTTGAGGGCCTCCGGCCGTAAGGACCCTGGTGGCGTCCAGGACCACCAACTGCGGCCGGAAGAAGGCGGCCAGATCCGCCAAGGCCTCGCTAAGCTGCCAGTGGAGCTGGGCCCGCCGGCCCCCGATCAGGCCCATCAGGTTCTTCATCCCCATGGTGAGGCGGGCGAGGCTGTGGTGTTTGAGGACAGGGACGTTGACGATCTTGTCCACCTCCAGGGAGTCCCCGTAGACCTCCCACTCCTTCAGGACCTCACCCCCTATCCTGACCCTCCTGAACCTCCCGGGTTCCACGTAGTAGACCTCCGCCCCCGCGCCCTTGGCCGCCTCCATGATCCCGCTGCGCCTGTACACCCTCCGGGGGTCGTCGCAAGAGTGATCGAAGACCTTCACCTTCCTCGCCCCTGCATCGAGGCACAGCTTGACCACCGCGGCCACGACCTCCGGGTTGGTGTTGGCGGCAAACCGAGGGGGTCTGTCCCAGGACATGTTCGGCTTGACCAGCACGACGTCCCCTCTCGAGACGAAGCGGCCCATTCCACCGAGGGCCTCGAGGGCCGCTGCCAGGGCCTCCTCAGGGGGGCCCTTGGCGATGACCAAATCCGGCCTCCCTGAGGCCAGCCCTTGCTCCCATGGCAGCAAGGCCGAAAGGAGGAGGAACTTCAGAAAGGACCTGCGGTCCATCTCAGTCCCCTCTATCACCCCCTCGGGGAGATGTCAACGGAAGGCCCTTGAAGCCCTCACAGAGGTAGAGGCTGAAGCCCTTCACGAACTTGCCCCGATAGGTCACCTCCACGTCCTCCGCCCACTCGCACCGCTCGAAGGCCCTCCGCAGGGGTTCGGGGACCGCCCTGCCCTTCTTGGTGACGTAGATGGCGTCCGAGCCCACCTCCTGTTGCAGGCCACCCCATAGGTCGAACTGGCTGCGCGGGTAACCCTTGGGGTTGTAGAAGTACACCCGGGGGAAGGCCCCCGGCACGTAGAAGGCCAGCTCCGCCACAAAGCGCCTGTCATGGCTGATGAGGAAGGGGGCCCCACCGTGTCTCTCCCTCAGCCCCTTGACCTCCTGCCCGAGCTTCCTCCAGCCCATGATCCGCGAGGTGGGCAGATCCCGCTGGGGAATGGGGAGGGCCCGGAGGAGGTCCATCCCGTAGGTGAGGAGGCAGATAGCCCCTCCCAGGGCCACCGCAGCCCCGAGCAATCTCCTCTTCCTCCTCTCGGGCCACGGGGCCTCAAGGACCGAGGCCGCCGCGAGGACGAAGGCCCCGAGGTAGGCCGGGGCAGCCCAGTTGGCATAGCAGGGGGCGGTAAAGCTGATGGCCAAACAGAGGCCGAGCAGGGGGGCCGAAGAGCAGAAGGGGAAGAGGTAGGGATCGGGTCCCCTCCTCAGGACCTCCCTCGTCCCCCTCCAGAGGCCATAGGCCACGAGGCAGAAGGTCAGAGGGGTGAGGAGCCCGAATTGGGTGCCCACGAACTCCAGAAAGGTCCAGGGGCTAAGGCCTCTGCTTTGGACCAGCGACGTCGTATGGCGGAAGGCCACGAGGCCGTGCCGCCACTCCCAGAGGAGGTGGGGGAGGAAGATGAGGGAGCCTATGACCACCCAAAGGTACGGCTCCTTCCTCCTCAGCCAGCCCCTGGCCCGCGGGGCGAGGAGCAAATAGGCGAAGACGGACGGCACCAGGGCCCCCATGGTGTACTTGCTCAAGAGCCCCCCTCCGAGGGTGAGCCCTCCGAGGTACCAGTAGGCCTCCTTCCCTTCCACGGCCCGCCAGAGGAAGAGGAGACTGAGGGCCCAGAAGGCGATCAAGGGGGGGTCGATGGTCATGATGAGCCCCCCCAACGGCCCCCCCACGGTGGTGACGGCCAACAGGAAACTCCAAAGGGCCACCCGGGGGTTGAAGAGGCCCTTTGCCAGGTAGAAGAGGGCGATGTAGGTGACGAAGGAGAAGACAGGGGCCCCCAGCCGGACGAAGAAGGGGCTGTCACCGCCCAGGGCCGTGCTCAGGGCCATGACCCAGGCCACCAGGGGGGGTTTGCTGAAATAGCCCCAGGCGAGCCTCTTGGACCACGTCCAGTAGTAAGCCTCGTCAGGGGCCAGGTCGTAGGGGTTGATCCACAGGTACAAGAGCTGGAAGCAGAAGAACCCCCCCGCCAGGACCCAGAAGAGCCGCTCATATCTCCCCTCTTCCATGGGGACAAGTTTTAACATCCCTGAAAGCGTGTGCCCTGTCAAGTCATCTCATCCCCTTCCTTCATAACCCCCCTCTTTCTTCTGAGCCGCTTGGGCGGATACATCTCTTCGCCCTCTCTGGGACATGAAG